>Ga0315293_10003214_pt1 | contig 15741 bp, 16 predicted proteins | sample YL17G13_20_MG_FD_203071 | JGI IMG/M metagenome (GOLD analysis project Ga0315293, IMG submission 203071) | Sediment microbial communities from Yellowstone Lake, YNP, Wyoming, USA - YL17G13_20 | ecosystem: Environmental > Aquatic > Freshwater > Lake > Sediment | place: USA: Wyoming | collected...
TTTTACCAAACTGGAAGAAAGAGTTTTAAATATTTTTTTTAATTCATTATTAAAAGTTGTGTTGTTGGGATTTGCTTTTAAATAAAAATAAAGGCCGCTAATCGCAAAAGCAATGGACCTGGGGGCCTTAATTCTGTTTAGCAAAGGAACAGACGACTGAAACAGTTCATAGGCCTCTTTTTTTATATCTTTGGGCAAATAATCTTGCGCCAGCACATAACCTAAAGCCCAGATAGTTCTTCCCTGGGCGTCTTGTTCAAAAGAATTGTCCCTCTTTTTTTTATAGGAAACTATATTGGCAAAACTGTTGTTTTTTCTTCTGACAAATTTAATAAATTTAATATAAATATCCATCATTTTTTTTAATTGTGGAGATGGATTATTTCTGTAATACATTGCACAGGCAATAAGAGCCCTTGAAACATCGTCTAAACTATAGCCGAATCTCTTGTCTGGATTGTTGTATTTTGCATGCTGGATTATTCCAAAATTATCAGTCATTTTTATAATATGATCAAACTTGATTTCCGGGAATTTGTTTTCTTCTGTTTCTAATTTTGCAAATTTTTTGTAAAGCTTTAAATACGACTGGGCAATATTGGGCCATGTCCAAGGCCTTGTATCTTTATACGCTTCTATTGCCATGTTCCTGCTTAATTTTTCATCCGAAATTAACCGTATGGCTCCTTCCGCTATTTCTCCGGAATTTTTGGGTTGCACCAAAATGCCGTTTTTCCCGTTGATAATATGTTTTGCATATTCTGTTTGAGTGCTGATAACTGCCCTTCCACAGCCTAAAGCATAAGAAAGGGTTCCGCTTACAGATTGTTTTTTATCAATACACGGAGAAATATATACATCTGTAGCTTGTAAAAACCTGACTATTTCTTCAAGGGTCATGTATTTATTTAAAAACCTTACATTATTTTCCAAACCCAACCTGCCCACTTCGCGGGAAAGAAAGTTCCTGTATTTTTCTCCCTGTTTCTCTTGAACATTTGGATGAGTTTCGCCGATCACCAAATAGATTACATTCGGAAATTTATGTATAATTTTAGGAAGAGCCCGAATAACATATTCAATGCCTTTGTTTTTGCTGATTAGACCGAATGTGGAAAAAATAATTTTCCCATCATAACCCAAGCTCTTTTTGTATTCTTTGCTTGGTTCGTATGCAACCTGGGGTATGCCGTGCGGAATATAATTTATTTTATACTGCGGAATTTTATAGTCTTTTTCCAAAACCTCCTGGGAAAATTTATTCATAACCACAACGGCTCTGCACCTGTCCGTTATTGCCATGACAACCCTTTTTAAATCCCTGTCCGGTCTTGATGTTACAGAATGGAAGGTAACAATCACTGGTTTTTCCAGCGCTTGCAAAAAAGGAACCAGGTAGTCTCCATATTCTCCCCCGAACAATCCGAATTCATGCTGGATATTGATAAGCTTTATATCATTTCTTAAATTGATTTTTTTAGCAAGCAAAACATAATTTTCAAGCTCTGAGGCATTAATTTGATAAATCACGTTGTTATTGTAATTGTAAATACGGTTATTCAGGGCACAGATTTCGGTTTTGACAACAGGATTGAATTTTTTATTAAATGCATTGCTTAAATCTTGAGTAAATGTGGCAATACCGCATTTCCTCGGAGGATATGAGCTTAAAAATAATACACGATTCGATTTTTTTCTCTTAAGCGGTTTCATCATTATTGCATTTCTATTTTTGCGGAGTATTTTTTAATTTTTTGAGCAACTCGTTAAGATTAACTTTAGCCACAGCAATTTTACTATCAGACGCGCCGTAATAAATATATAAGTCTTTTCCGAAAACAGCAGTTCCCGTTGGGAAAACAACGCTATTAACCAAGCCTTCAAGTCCTTCAAATCTTTCTTTTTCCCAGCTTTCTTCAGGAGAAAATAATGGCATACTAAGTCGACCAATAACCTTAAATGGATTTCTTTTATCTAAAAGCGCCGCTGAAGCATGATAAATTCTGGCTTTATTTAACTCTTCAACGGTATGAAATATAATCAGCCAGCCGTCTTTGGTATATATTGGAGGAGCTCCGCCGCCGATATTCCTGGATTCAAACCAATATTTATTTTCCAAAACCACATGGCTGGAAAGTTGTTTCAAATAATTTTTCCAAAAGCTCCTTTCTTTTAATTCTTTAAATCTTTTGAAAAAAACTATTTGTATGTCGGGCAGTATTCTAATCAGCATTGCGAATTTCCCTTTGATTTTTTTAGGAAATAAAAATACGTCTTTAAACCAAAGCAAAACGTCTTTACCCGATAATTCTTCGTAAAAGGTTTCAAACATCAAATACCTATCCTTAAGCTTTTCTTTTTTAAATAGCGAAGTTGCGGCATTATAAGTAATTAGGGGGCTGATAATACCTCTTTTTTTCCATGTTTTTAAATCATAGCTTGTTGCATAAGCCGTTAAAGCATTTTTTCCGTCGTGGGCTACATAAGTTAAATAAAAGATTTTCCCGAGCTTCGTAATTCTGGGGTCTTCCACTCCTTTTTTTTCGTAATCATAAGTTTGCGAAATAATAGGGACCTCTTTTCTTTCCACAACCTCTGTGGGGCCCTTTAGTTTCGCGTATCCAATGGTTGAGTTATTGTTCTCACCTATAGCTCTATAAAAAATGTGGACGAATTCCCCTTCCTGATAAATACCGGGATTTAAAACAGCTTTCCTTTCAAATAAATTATCTATGGGCTTTAAAATAACTCCTAATTTTTCCACGTTAATTCCGTTTTTTTTCTCCTCTTGGTTTTTAGTCGATTTCATTTTTTAAAAATATTTAATTATTCTATTTTTACATTAAATACTCCGAAAAACAATAGTAAATAAAATCGCCTATTAGGGCGATTTTAAAAATTATATTAATTGGTTTTGATTTTTTTTCTTAAAACCCAAGTGTTCGTAGGCTAGGTTGGTGGCAATTCGGCCCTTGGGAGTGCGCTCAAGCAAACCGCATTGCATCAAATATGGTTCGTAAATATCTAAAACAGTGTCTTCTTCTTCCATTGCAGCCGCAGACAAAGATTGCAATCCAACTGGCCCGCCGTTAAATTTTTCAATTAAAGCCCGCAAAATATTCCTGTCGCTTGGGTCTAACCCCATTAAATCCACCTCTAAAGAATCAAGGGCGTTTTCAGAAATTTCTTTTGTGATAATTCCAGCTCCCTGAACCTGGGCAAAGTCCCTGACTCTTTTTAAAAGTCGGTTGGCGACCCTTGGCGTAAATCTTGAGCGTTTGGCTATAGCTTCCACAGCTTCCGGTTCTATTTGTATTTTTAAAAGTTTGCCAGATCTTTCAATTATTTTTTGTATATCTTCTTTTGTATAAAAATTAAGTTGGAAAGTCGCGCCGAAACGGTTTCTTAGGGGAGCTGACAGTAAGCCCGGTTTTGTTGTGGCCCCGATTAATGTGAACTTCGGCAATTTTAACTCCATTGTCCTTGCCATAGGTCCTCTGCCCAAAACCAGATTCAATTTGTAATCTTCCATAGCAGGATATAAATATTCTTCTATGGTTTTGTTTATCCGGTGTATCTCGTCTAAAAATAAAACATCTCCTTCTGATAAATTAGTTAAAATCGCAGCCAAATCTCCGGCCCTTTCCAACGCCGGGCCCGAGGTTGACCTTATTGTTTTGCCCATTTCGTTTGCCACAAGATAGGCCAAGGTGGTTTTACCCAGCCCCGAGTTGCCGTAAAACAATAAATGGTCAGGACTCTGGCTTCTTTGCTTGGCAGCTGTTATAATTATCTTGATATTTTCCTTAATTTTGTCCTGCCCGACATAATCTTGCCAAGAACTCGGCCTTAAAGTAGAGTCCAACACCTCGTCCTCTTTTTTTAGTTTCTCCGGTAAAACGCTTGACATATGAATTATAAGGTGATATAATACAAGTTATTGAAAGTCTACAATTAAATTTTAGCACCTTTCGTATTAAAAACATAAACGGCTCTAGAGTTGGAGGTATTATTTGGACTTATCTCAGCTTCGGATAATCTTGCTCCGGCTCGATTACTCCTCAGATAAATCTTTATTTATGTCCCAGACATAAGACTACCTCCAACTCTAGAGCCGTTTTAGTTTATTGTTTCTGCGGGTGTGTTTTCGGGTTTATCTTCCTCAACAACTCTGGCAACTTCGTCAAATGTTGTTTTGCCTTCCACTACATCAATCAAACCGGACTGGTACATTGTTACCATTCCTTTTTTTATGGCTAATTCTCTGATTGAGGAAACCGGAGGATTGGTTAAAATAAATTTTTCCATTTCAGAATCAACCAGAAATGCCTCAAATAATCCTTGCCTGCCCTTGTATCCTGTGAAGTTGCACGCCGGGCATCCGCCTTTTTTCGCTTTGGCAATCTGAATTTTGTTCAAGGTTGGGTCTTGAACACTTTTGGGGAGATTTTTGAGGCCTCTTTTTATCTCTGACAATTCGCTTTGTGAGGGCTTCTGGAGGGTTGAGCATTTTTTGCATACTTTTCTCACTAATCGCTGAGCCACTGCCATTTTTAATCCTGATGCGATTGAGGGTGATTCTACGCCAAGGTCCACAAGCCGCGGGATGGTCCCTGCCGCATCGTTAGTGTGTAATGTAGAAAGCACCAGATGGCCGGTCAAAGCCGCCTGCAGGGCTATTTTAGCGGTTTCCAGGTCCCTGATTTCACCGACCAAGATAACGTCCGGGTCCTGCCTGACGATTGACCGAAGCCCGTCTGAAAAATCATATCCTTTTTCCGGAGCCACCTGCGTTTGGGAAACTCCTTTTAAATGATATTCAATCGGGTCTTCAATCGTAATAATTTTTATTTCGGGATTTTGTATTTTTTTTAAAAAAGCATATAAGGTGGTTGTTTTTCCGGAGCCCGTGGGACCAGTAACAATTATCATTCCGTTTGGTTTTGTAATTTCTTTTTGAAAAGTTTTATAAAGGTCGTCTCTTAAACCCAAGTCATCCAAAGAAATCAAGCTTTTCGGATTTAAAATTCTCATTACAATTGATTCGCCATATTCTGCCGGCAGGCTGGAGGTTCTTACTTCAATCAATAAATCTTCAATCTCAATCGTAAATCTGCCGTCCTGCGGCTTGTCTGTAATATTCAATTTTAATTTTGAAAGAAGTTTTAAGCGCGAAAGTAAATGGTGGTGTGTGTTGTGGTCAAAAAAAACAACATCCTGTAAGATGCCGTCCAATCTTATTCTTAACCTTGCCTCTTCTTCCTGCGGCTCAATATGAATATCAGAAGCTTCAAGAATTATAGCTCCATACAAAATAACATCCAAAAACTCAGTGACATTTTGCGCAAGATATTCTTCTATTTTCTTTTTAAATCCAGCGATGTCTTTTACGGGGTGCCCTTCGGGCCCGGCTACTTCTTCAATAATCTTTGGGGAAATCGCCACCGAACCCAATAATTTTTTTGCCTCCTCCATAATAATTATTTTTTTAGTATTAGTATTAGACTATTTTAACATTTTTTACGATTTCTGATAAGTCAATTCCTTTTTTCATCAAATTTGAGGCCGTTTCAAAAACATCGGCTGTTATTTTATTTTTAAAGTTTTCAGTATAAATGACTAATCCCGTTAAAAGGCACCTGGCGGCTTCTTTATTAATGTTTTCGGCCAGCCCAATAACTATTTCTGCCAAAGATTTATCTTCTATCAAATTTATTTTCCCGAAATTTTTATTATCTTTTGAATTATCAATATTTAAAATAGGAGAATCCAGCAAAAAGCCGAAAGAATTTAATTTTTCCGAAAGCTCTTTTTGGTAATCTTTTATGCCCAAAGTTATAATTAAGTCCGGTTTTGCCTCGGCAAAATAAAATGAGATATTATCTTTCTTTATATTGCCGCCTTCTAATGTCAGATGTATTTTTAATGCCTCGTTGTTTTTTTCGTAATAAATTTGAGATATCTGAGCAATGTTGTTTGGAATTAAAACCACAAAGTTTTTAGGATAAGAAATAAAATCCAAGGACGGGGCTAAAAATTTAAGATTTTCGGGCAAAGCGTCTAAAATTAAGTTTACATTTTTGCCCAAATCTTTTAAAGTATAAAAAAGAGCCAGCGTAGAGGTTATCGCCTCCGGCTCTTCGGACGGTATCAGATAAATATTTTTTGCTTCAGAAATAATATTTTTAGCCTCGCCCGTAGGCTCGCCCGTTGGGCTACGCCCTAAGGGGCTATGGCCGAGGGATTCTTGTAATTCCATGGGTTTATAATACCCTAAACGAATTAAAAAAATAATGCAAGAGAAAAATATACACATAACTAAAAGCTATAAAGAAACTCAAAAATTAGGCGAAAACTTAGCCAAGGAGCTTTTAGAATCCGGCGATGCCGGGCTTCGCCGTGGAACTGGCGCGGTTGTTTTTGGTTTAAGCGGAAATTTGGGCGGGGGCAAAACAACTTTTTTGCAGGGCTTTGCAAAAGGCTTGGGAGTAAAAGAAAAAGTTTTGTCTCCCACATTCGTAATAATAAAAAAATATAAATTATATATAAAACGTCCGGTCGGTCATTTTGTATGCAAGCAACAATTTTTTGATTTTTATCATATAGATTGTTACAGGTTAAAAAACGAGAAGGATATTTTAGAATTGAATTTCAAGGAAATAATTTCTGATCCAAAAAATATTATTGCAGTAGAGTGGCCGGAAAAAATTAAGAAAGTTCTTTCAAAAAATATCATAAAAATAGATTTTAAATTCGTCGACAAAAATAAACGAGAAATAAGGTTTGACAGGGGTTTTGGAAAGAATATAATGGAGCTATAAACAGGAAGTATTAAAAAGTTATAAAAATATGCTTGATGATAAAGATATACAAAAACTAATAAAAGCCCAGAAAGAAGTTTTTGCCACCAAGGAAGATGTGGAAAATTTAATAGACATTGTTGCTACAAAAGAAGAGTTCGCTGAATTTAAAGATGAGTTTTTTGATAAGCAAGACGAGATACTAACTAAACTAGATGCGCTTTCGCAAGAAAAAACTATTGGCGACGAGCAAGACAAAAGGCAGAAAAAAGTTCTGGAAATCCACAACACCGCTCTGAAAAATAAAGGGATTTTATCAAAAGACCAGGGGCTGGAAATCGACAAATTGCGAGTGTTTTAAAATATTAGATTTTGGGAAACAATTCTAAAAAAGGATTGTTTTTTTTGTTTATGCGCTTGACAAGTTGGCGCTGGGGGGGGTAAACTAAAAGAAAAATAATTAAACAAATAAAATTTATGGCAAAACAAGAAATGGGCCAGGATAGAGAAAAATCCCCGACAGAACTATCAGCAGAAAGATATATCGGCGTCGAAAAAATTATGAAGGAGATACAAAAGCAATATGGCATAGACGCCATGGACTTAAAGCATTACATGGATTTTTGTGATGAAGGAGTTCCACTGTTGGCAAATTTTACGGAACAACATTTGCCCCCCAAAGTTTTTAAAGCACATGTGAATCCAACAAACGAAGGAAATCATATAAAAATGTATCGCGATGTTGAAAAAAAGATAGAGAAAAATTGCAAAAACATAGATGAAACAGAAAAATTAAAAGCCCTAATCCAGTTAGTTCGCGCGAAGCGTTCTGAAATAGAATCGACAGAAACCTTAATGAGCCCAAATAACTATAATGACCAGACGCCCGAAGAACATGATGAAACCGTGGAAATAAACGAAAGGTTTGCAAGAATGTGTGAAGAAGCAGAAGGAATATAAAATTAGTTTTCAAAAATCTGTGCCTAATCGCACGGATTTTTTTGTATAACGGCGCTAATGTGATAAAATGAAGAATGGTAAAAAGATTGATTATTATTGATTCGAATGCGCTGTTGCACAGGTCTTTTCACGCGCTGCCGCCGTTGGCAACTAAAACAGGGCAGGAGACTGGCGCTGTTTATGGATTTCTGCTGACTTTATTTAAAGCCATAAATGATTTAAAAGCAGAATATATTGTTGCCTGCTTTGATACAAAAATGCCGACATTTAGGCACGAAATGTTTAAAGATTATAAGGCTCAAAGACCGGTTACGCCCTCGGGAATTATTACACAGATACCGATTGCCAAGGAAATCCTCCAAACTTTCAAGATTCCTGTTTTCGCAAAAGAAGGAGTTGAGGCAGATGATTTAATAGCCACGATTTGCGCCAAAACTCCCAATATTGAGATATATATTGTTTCGGGAGATTTAGATAATTTACAACTGGTAAATGAAAATATAAAAGTTTATACTTTAGGAAGGGGCATCAAAGATACTGTAATTTATGATATAAATAAGGTAAGGGAAAGATTTGGGGTGGAGCCCGAGCAAATGGTGGACTTCAAGGCTTTAACCGGCGACCCGTCGGATAATATTCCCGGAGTTGAAGGTATTGGCAAAAAAACAGCGGCAGAAATAATACAAAAATACGGGAGCATAAAAAATCTTTACGAAGAGCTTTTAACAGATACGGCTGTTTTAAAACCAAAGGTAAAAGAAATGCTGAAAAAAAATAAGGAGTCGGCCTTGATGTCGCGCGAGCTGTCGCAGATGAAAAATGATGTTGATATAGATTTTAAAATTGAAGATTGCAAATTCGGAAACTTTGACAAAAATCAAGTTGAAAAAAAATTGTACCAATTAGAATTTAATTCATTAATCAATCGTTTAAAAGATTTTTAAAAAATAAATTTAATAATATGAGCAAACTTACATCAAAAATCGCAATCCCTATAATTTTAGTCGGTGCTTTTGCCATAGTTGTTTTTTTAGCTGTTGGTTATGATCAGCTAAGCCTTAGCTTTTATATTATTATTTCGCTTCTTGCCGTTTATGTGTTTTTTTTCGGTTTGGCAGTCGGCCAAAATCTTGCCTCTCCTGTAAAAAAAATATTAAATAATGCGACAGAGCTAAGCGAAGGGAATTTATCGAGCAGGGTTTATTTGGAAACCAAAGACGAGCTTTCAGAATTAGCCAGAGTTTTTAATAAAATAGCAGAAGAGCTTGAAATAAGCCGCGACCAGGAATCAAATACGGAAAAATCCGTCGGTATAAAAGTAAAAGCCAGAACCAAAGAATTAGAGGAAACAATAAACGCATTGGAGCAAAAAGTGAAAAACAGAACAATAGAGCTGGAGAGATTGATTAAAGAGTCAAGCAGGCTGCAAGAAGATGCAAAAAACAGAAAAGAGGAAACAGGCCAGTTAAGGGAAGAGCTGGAAGCCTTTAAGCAAAAAATCAGCAAGTATGGCAAATCAAAACAAAAAATCGTAAATATTAACGAATAAAATGCCCGAGCTTCCGGAGGTTGAGACAACTGTGCGCGGATTAAATAAAAGGGTCCTTGAAAGGACCCTTGTTGATGTTTGGTCGGATTGGGAGAAAATAGTTAAGAAACCCAAAAATTTTGAAGAATTTAAAAGGATAATTAAGGGAAAAAAAATACGAAAAATCTGGCGCCGAGCTAAAAATATAATTTTTGATTTATCCGGCGGATATTCTCTTTTGATTCATCAAAAAATGACAGGACATTTATTGGTTGGGAACTGGAAATTAGAAAATGGAATTTGGAAACCGGTCAAAGATGGACCGTTGAACGATCCGTATAATAGATTTTTACATCTGATATTTTTTTTAGATAACCCTTCTTCGCATAAAGCTACGGACGGGCGAGGCGGAAAAATGATGGCGCTTTCTGACGCCAGAAAATTCGCTAAGGTAGAATTATGGAAAACAGAAGATTTGCTGAATTCCCCCGAATTTAAAAAGCTGGGGCCGGAACCGCTGGACAAGATTTTTACATTAGAAAAATTTAAGGAAGTTTTAAAACGACCCAAGGGCAAGGTAAAGCAAGTTTTAATGGACCAGAGCGTTATTGCCGGAATAGGAAATATTTATGCTTCCGAGATTTTATGGGCGGCAAAAATACACCCTGAAAAAAATATTGCAAAATTAAGCAATTCGGAATTGAAATTGCTTTATCAATCTATAAAAAAAGTTTTATCGCTGGGAGTTAAGCTGGGCGGGGAAAGTTTTTCAGATTACAGAAAGCCCGACGGCTCAAAAGGAGATTTTGACACAGAAAGAAGGGTATATAAAAGGGATGGCCAAAAATGCAGCCGTTGTAAAACAAAAATAAAAAGAATAAAGCTGGGTGGAAGAAGCGCATTTTTCTGCCCTCATTGCCAGAAGCTCGACTTTTAATATAATTTGTTGTAAACAGAAATAAAGTATGTAAGGCACATTTACATTAAGAGGTGAAATATGCAAATCATAGCCCTAATAATATCATCGGTCGCTTTTGTTGTTTCGGTTGTTGTTGCAGTAATCTTAAAACAGAAATCAGAGGAAGCGGAGAGAATGAGCAGTGTCTATAAAGAAAATTTGGAGGAATCAGAAAAAAAAATCGTCGATGCAGAGAAGCGAATTAGAGCCCTTGAAAAGAGAAAAGACGACTTTGATGAAAGGAAAAAGGAATTAGAGAAGGGTGTGCTGGCCCTTGTGCAGGAGAAGATGGAAGCCCAAGACAGGAGCAATCGATTAGCTGCAAAAAGCATCGGTGATTCTCTGGAGGCAATGGGCAAAAATATAGGAAAACTTTTTGGCAGGGTAGTTCCGCCTCCGGCAAACGAACAATCATCTGGTCCTCCGGGATTAGACCCAAAAAGAGCCGAAGAAGGTCCCCCTCCACCTTCTTAGCCATGTTTGTAGGTCTCCCTCCGCCTACAAGAGCGTCATGGCACCGGCTTCCCATGGCGCGAGGTGAGGCTTCCTCCTCCTTGTCCTTGCGCCCTGGGCTTAACCACAGGCGTTCAATATTGAACGCAGACGTATATGGGCCCGACACGCAGTTGGGCCCCTTTTTTTGTCGAATTGTTTTTTGTAAAATTTTAGTTTAGAGTTAATTATATGATTTACTTTATTTACGGAGAAGATTCCTACCGCGCAAAAAAGAAATTAGAAGAGATAATTAGAGGTTATAAAAAAGTCCACAAATCCGGGCTTAATTTAATTTACATTGACGCCGGCAAGCAAAATTTTAAGGATTTTTACAGCAATCTTAAAATTACTTCAATGTTCGCAGAAAAAAAGCTAATAGTCATAAAAAATATATTTTCCGCCGGGGCACCCTCCGGGTCGGGACCAGCCTCGGGCTGGCAGGAAGATTTTTTGGAAAACATAAATAATTTAAAAGATGTAAAAGACATTATTATTATTTATGAGGATAATGCTCCAGACCAGCGGACAAAATTTTTTAAAACGCTTTTAAAATGCGCCAAGTGCCAGGAGTTTAGATTTTTACAACCCGCTATGCTTAAAAAGTGGGTGGCCCAAGAACTCGAAAAAAACAAAACAAAAATAAATCCTGATGCCCTGGATTTATTGGTGGAATTTGTAAAAAATGACTTATGGAAAATGGCAAACGAAATAAATAAATTATCGAACTATAAAACAGGGGCGGCGGGTCCCATAAAAAAAGAAGACGTTGAGTTGCTGGTAAAACCAAATACAGAAAATGATATTTTTAAAACAATTGAAGCCCTGGCTTCAAAGGATAAAAAAAGAGCGCTATCTTTATTGCATAAGCATATTGATGACGGAGATAACGCCCTTTATTTGCTTTCTATGATTTCTTACCAGTTCAGAAATCTTTTAATAATAAAAGAATTTCAAGAAGACTCAAAACCTTATAATATAATAATTCAAAAAAGCGGGCTCCATCCTTTTGCGGTTCAAAAAACATATTATTTATGTAATCAATTTTCAATGTCGGAGCTAAAAAAAATCTACCGGAAAATTTTTCAGATAGATTCGGATATTAAAACGGGAAAGATTGAGCCGGAAACGGCCTTGGATTTATTGCTTGCCGAGATCTAATTTTTTTTCTCGATAAGTTTTGTTAATCGGGATTTTTTTCGGGAGGCGTTATTTTTTTTAATAACCCCAACCTTGGCAGCCTTGTCCAGCGCGCTGTAAATTTCCGGCAGGAGTTTTTTTGCCTCTTCTGTTTTTTTTGCGGAAACTAAACTCTGGGCTTCTTTCACAAGCCTTTTTATATTGTTTTTATAGACGGCGTTCTGCTTTTTTCTCCTTGCAGACTGCCTGATAGCTTTTTTGGCTGATTTTGTTATTGCCATAATAAGAAGATAATATCATATAATATTCTATCTTGCAATAGTTAGTCTCTGTGCTATATTATAAGAATCAGTTTTGTGTGAATTGTGGAACATTGATAAACATACGAAATAAATCGTATAAACCGTTTTCGAAAGGAAAACAAAATGCAAAATACACCGCTTGATACTCTGTCTGTACATCCGCTAGGGTCAAGGGCAAAAGTGCTTTTAACGAGCGTTTTTGGTCCGTACGCCCAAGATGATGAATATGGAAGTCGGGTGATTAACCCGATGGAACTGTATCACAATCAAGTTACACGGGTTCAGGGAGCCTTTTCGCTGAGGATGTTTCATCGTAGCTGGGGCATAATGCTTATCCAGGACAATATCGGCGCATCTTGTGTGGTACTGGATTTTCCCGCCTTGGTTCGTTTTGTGCAAGAATTGCAACAACACGAATACGATATTATTGGCATAAGCGCCATAGCCCCTAATATCGGCAAGGTGGCTGAGATGTGCCGGCTGATTCGGCAGTACCAGCCCAACGCGAAGATCGTTGTCGGCGGGCACATCGCCAATGTAAGCGACTTGAGCGAAAGAATTGATGCAGACCATATTGTTAATGGCGAAGGAGTTCGTTGGTTTCGTAAATACCTTAACGAAGACCCTGATCAACCCTATCGCCATCCAATAATTATTTCTGGTTTTGGAGTGCGATGCGTTGGGAGAAAATCAAAGGACAAACCGGGTGACGTAGCGGCTACGCTAATTCCGTCTGTTGGTTGTCCATTGGGTTGCAATTTCTGTTCTACCTCGGCCATGTTCGGTGGTAAGGGAAGATGCATACACTTTTATCGCACCGGCGACGAATTGTTCGGCGTTATGTGTCAGCTCGAGGAGGCGATGAAGGTTCAGTCATTTTTTGTCATGGATGAGAACTTTTTGCTTCATCGCGAACGCGCGCTCCGCTTACTTGAGTTGATGAAAAAGCATAACAAGTCCTGGGCTCTGTATGTCTTCAGCTCTGCTAACGCGATTAAGCTTTACACGATGGAGCAACTCGTCGCACTGGGAATTTCCTGGGTGTGGATGGGGCTGGAAGGCAAGGGCAGCGAGTATTCCAAATTAGATGGAACAGATACGCGAAAACTCGTTAAAGAACTTCAGTCTCATGGCATACGTGTCCTTGGCTCAACAATCATAGGCCTCGAAGAACACAATGCAGATAACATCGACGAGGCAATTGCCTACGCTGTCAGCCATGACACAGAGTTTCACCAGTTTATGCTTTATTCTCCCTCGCCGGGCTCGCCGCTGCACGCCGACCTCAAACAACGCGGCGTGATTCTGAGCGACGACGAGATAAACCCAGCTGACGCGCATGGTCAATATCGGTTTAATTGGCGCCATAGTTCCATTAAGCCGGGTGCTGAGACCGGAATGCTCCTGCGGGCGTTTAGGCGGGACTTTGAGGTTAATGGGCCAAGTGTACTCCGCGTAGTAAAAACTACTCTTGAAGGATGGAAGCGATATCGCAACCATCCCGACGCGAGGATCCGTCGGAGATTTCAATGGGAAGCGCGCAGGCTAGTTTGGTTTTCGGCAGTGGTTGGCGCCGCAGAAAAATACTATCGCGACAGTCCTGTAATGAGCGCTAAAATACATTCTTTGCTCAACAATCTGTATGCAGAATATGGTTGGAGGGCAAGGTTATTGGCGTTTGTTGGCAGACATTGGCTGTTTCGGAAGATTTGTGAAGAAGAAAAGCAACTGGCTGGAGGTAAAACGTATGAGCCTCAGACCTTTTACGAGCGGAATTCCGCGGCAGTAGATCGTCCCGAGGTTCCACTTTGCCGTTCTGTTATCCCGCCCGCTGTCTGCTCTAAGCAGTAATCGAATTGTTTTTCACAAAAAGTCTTATAGATAGACTGGTCTTGAGCCAGTCTTTTTTTTGCAATTTGACGCTGGTTTTTGATAATGGTAAAATAAATAATATTCACATTAGTAAGATTAATTTTTTAATAATATGCCAGAGACACTTTTAAGCCGCGACGAAGAAGAATTAAAAAACAATAACGAAAAACCAGGATCTGTAATCGGGCCAAGTCCTGATTTTAATTTTGACAGCGGTGTAGTTGGCGCAGGGACGCATATTGAAGAAGAACAAGCTCCACCCGAAATTAGACCAGAAGAGCAGCCGTCGGCGACAGACACTGAAGTTGTTGCGCCCAAAAAATTATCCGAAGAGGAAAAAAAAATTCAAGAAAATGTCGCCGCGCTCGAAAAGTTGCACGAGGAGCATTTAGGGGTAAAAGAAGCCGTTGAGCAGACACCGGAAGTTGATGCGGAAAAAGTACCGCAACTAAAAATAGCAGAGGCAGAAAAAGAATATACTCCCAAAGAACAACTTTTGGCGTTAAAAAATGAGGCAGAAAAATTGGATAAGGAAATTGAGGGCGCTAAAAAAAGGCGAGAAGATGTTATAAAAAGCGGCGAAACGCAATCGCTCAAACTTTTAACAAGTGAAGTAAGAAAGCTTGAGAAGCAGAAAGAAAATATAGTTAAAGAAATAGGAGAAGCGCAAAAAGAGGTTAAAAAACAGGCGGCCGAAACTCTATCTGCCCCGGATGTTATGAATATGAAGAGGTCGGAAATGTTGGAGGCCTTTAAAGATGTTACTGAAAATGAAAAAGGAGAAAGCAGGCATTTATTTAAGGAAAGGGATGAGATGGTAAATCAAAATATGGAGGCAAGAAAAAGAAAAATTATACCCGAAAATAAAATAGAGGAATACCGGGCAAAATTAATAGCGAAAGAAAAAGCGAAGATTTATTCAGATAATCGCTCTGCTACAAAAGCCATTTGCTGGGCGCGGCTCACTGCCGATCAAAAGCAGCAATTTGGAGTTCCGGATTCAGATGGGTTCCAAAAATATTTGCGCGAAAAAGCAGAAGAAAAATTGGGAATTTCTGAAAATGATTTTTACAACTTAGTCAGGGCCGGGATTGTACCAGAGCAAATGAAAAAAAGAGGAAGATTTATGGGCGCAATATTGGGCGACTTTAAGGTTATAGATTCGCGTTATCCTCGACCCTTAGAAATATCTAAAAAAGAATTTGATAAAATGATAGCCGGTTTGCGGGACGGGCAAGCGGAAGCGGTTGGGATGGCGGCAAAAAGTTACGCAGATAGAATGATAGAGGCAGGGAGAAAAGCGCTAAGAACCGAGAAGGATGTTTGCGCAAAAAAGATTATTGAACAAACGGTTGCAGATTATAATTTAGAACAACAGAAAGAACGTGATGCTGAGGCGGAGCGCCAGGCCGCAAAAGCCCGTCGCAAGCAAATAAATGTATTTAAGGGAAAGCGGGTGAAAACCGATAATAGAAAAAAGAAACGGCAGGCAGAAGAGACCGAAGGAGTATTGGTTCAAAATAATCAACAAAAAAGGAGAAAAGCAGGCTAAGACAAACGATAAATAAAAAACAGCCCTGATTTGATCTGTACCCCAAAAAGTGGACACGAAAGTGTCTGCTTTTTGTATTTGAGGGGCAGATGGAGTAAGATATTATCATTAAACAACTAAAACAACATGAGCAAAAG
>Ga0315293_10003216_pt1 | contig 15735 bp, 11 predicted proteins | sample YL17G13_20_MG_FD_203071 | JGI IMG/M metagenome (GOLD analysis project Ga0315293, IMG submission 203071) | Sediment microbial communities from Yellowstone Lake, YNP, Wyoming, USA - YL17G13_20 | ecosystem: Environmental > Aquatic > Freshwater > Lake > Sediment | place: USA: Wyoming | collected...
AGGAGGACGGCCTGCGGCCTCTGCCCGCCCTCTTGGCCGCCCGGGGCTATGCCCTCCGGCTGGTCACCGAACAGGGACAGGTCCTGTCGGGGACGGGCGAGTACCGGCGTCTCCCGGGAGGCGGGCCTGTGGTCGGCCTGGCCACCGTGCGGGCCGCCGCCGGCCCTGCCGGCGAGCCTTGGCGGGTGTTCACGACCCTTCTCCCCACCGCGCCCGCCGACGAGGACGGAGCGGCGTCCGCCCGCGTCTTTCTGCAGGTCGGGCAGTCCCTCAGCGGCGTGGAGGAGGCCCTGGCGGGCCTCTGGAGTCTCTTCGCCGTCGGCATTCCCCTCGGCCTTCTCCTGGCCGGGGTCGGCGGGGTCTTCCTGGCCGACCGGGCCCTCCGGCCCATAGACTCCATCACCCGCCAGGCCCGGCGCATCGGAGCCGAGGCTCTCGACCGTCGCCTCGACCTGCCGCTGGCCGACGACGAGGTGGGGCGCCTGGCGCGCACCTTCGACGAGATGCTCGACCGCCTCGAGGAGGCCTTCCGCCGCGAGCGCCAGTTCACCTCGGACGCCGCCCACGAGTTGCGCACTCCCCTCACGGTCCTCAAGGGGGCCATCGGCGTGGCTCTCCGGCGCCCGCGGCCGCCCGAGGAGTATCAGAAAACCCTCCGCGAACTCGAGGAGGAAGTGGACCGCCTCATCGCCCTGTCCCAGAACCTTCTCGACCTGGCCCGGGCCGAGCGCGAGCCGGCGCCGCGAACCGGGCTTGACGTCGACCTTGGCCGGGTGGCGGTCGAGGCCGCGGAGCGTCTGAGGGCTCTGGCCGCCGACAAAGGCGTGGCCCTAGAGGTCTCCCAGGCCGGTACGGGCCTCTGGGTCGCCGGCGACGCCGGGCGGCTCGGCCAGGCCGTCTACAATCTGGTCGGCAATGCCATCAAGTTCACCCCGGCCGGCGGGAGCGTGGTTGTCTCGGGCCGGGTGGTCCCGGAAGCGGGTGGGTTCCTTGGGGGCCGGCGGCCGGGGGGCCGACGCGAGGTCGTCGAAATCCGCGTCGAGGACACCGGCCCCGGTATCTCCGAGACAGACCTTTCCCACATCTTCGACCGGTTTTTCCGCGTCGATCGGTCGCGCCACCGGACTCCAGGGGAGGCGCCCGGACCTGATGGCGGGGCCGGCCTGGGGCTGACCATCGCCCGCTCCATCGCTCGGGCGCACGGCGGGGACATCACGGCCGAGAACGTCGTCGGACAGGGCGCCCTGTTCACGCTGCGGCTACCGCATCGGCCGGGGCAACCGGGCGAGGAGCGGAGGGGAGGTTGAAAGAGAGAGTGGCCCGCTCCCTGTCTCCGGTGGACGACCCGGTGAGGCCGGGCCATCCTCGGAAGCGGGCCACCTGGGGTTAGGTTTGTCTAGTCGCCGCTATCCTCTTGCTCGTTCTCGCTCTCGTCGCTGTCGTTGTCGCAGGAGTCTTCATCCTTCTCCGTGCCCGAACTCCCGTCGTTGACGTCGGAGTCGGCCGTCTCGGTGAGGAGGACCTTGCCGTCGCCCGCGTCGATGAGAACCTCGCCGCCCTTGATGAACTCGACCTCGTAGACGAGGTAGCCGTTCTTCACGGTGAGCTGGGTCTCATCGAGGGTCGCGGTCGGGTTGGCGGCCAGGGCCGCGGCTGTCGCGGCTTCGGGTGTAAGCTTGGCGAGCGCGCTGAGGTCGCTGGGGGCCGGCGAACCGACGGCGATGGAACCGACGATGGCCGCGTCACCGCCGTCATCGGTGCAATCCTCCGTTGTGTCGCGGCACTCGTCGTTGAAGTCGTCGTCGCCGGTGATGGCCGGCGGGGTGGTCGTCGCCGGGTCGGCCGCCGACAAGTTCGTCGCCGGAGCCAACTGCTGGGCGTGGGTCACGGCGGCCGCTCCCGGAATCAGGATGACGGCCAGGACCGCCAGGAGGAGCACGGTGCGTCGCTTGGTCATGATGGTGCCTCCTTTCCCTTCTGAGTCGTACGGTGGCTGCAGGCCGGAACCTGCGCCTTCATCCCCAAGTATGGGGCGGCAAGGTGAGGGTTGGGTGAAGGGAAGATGAGAGTACTCTAATCTGGGGCCCCGATGAGTAAAGGTTCGGCGAGGGACACGGCCTCCGGCCGGCAACGTACGCGACTCTGAGAGGAGAGGGCTGACGATGGTCCTCAGGGCGGCCGTGAGGGGGCTCGACACCCTCCTGCGGTTGAGGTACGGGGTCCACGAGTTCAGCCGTTCCCCGGGCTGTATCTTCCGGGTCGGCCCAGCCCACAGCCCCGCCGACATGCATCTGGCCGACGGCCTGGTCGTTCGGCGCGGCGAACCCATCGCCGACCTTCATCTCTGGAACGAGCACATCCCGCCGCTTCCGCCCGAAGGAGCGGACATGCGCTGGGCGGTGGGCTTCTACCGTCTGATGAGGTCGTCACTGCAGGAACTGGCGGATTATCTGGAGACCGAGCCGAGATACCGCACGGCGGCCGCCGTCCGCGCCGTGGGGTCGGTCATGGCCAAGGCGCCGGGCCGGTCCTCCGCAGGCGGGGGCGGTCCGCGCCCGCCTGCCCCCCTCGAGGAGTTCGCGGCCAGGCTGGGCTTCGAGGTCCTCGACCCGCACGGGAACCGCCCCCCGAGCCGCTGGCGGCGTTTCGCCGAGGCCTGGGACAACGGCTTCAATCTCGTCCTGGTCTGGGTCTACAACCCGCCGAGCCTTAGGACCCGTGGGCTTGGCGGGCTCCGGCGCGTGCAACTCTGGATGTCTCGCGAGCGGTTCCTGGCCAGGTACGGGAAGAGGGCGGCCAAGCCGTACCCGACGTCGCGCGAGTGCACGTCGACCAACCCCCAGAAAAGGCCTTCCGGGTAGCCGCCGAGTTGGCGTCGCCCGCCCGGCAGCCGGACGCCGCGAGCGGGACGGCCAAGACGGCCGCCAGGGCGACCACCAGCGCGAGGCCGGAGAGAGACCGGCTACGCCATTGTCTCATCTTGCTCCCTCCCTCGGGCGCCGGCCACGCCCAGACCGACGCCGGCCAGCACGGCGGCCGAACTCCAGAACGGTAGAGTGACTCCGAAGCCATAGAGCCATCCCCCGATGGTCGGACCGAGCATCCGGCCAAGGCTGTCGAGGGACGACTGCAGGCCCATCGTCAGGCCTTGCGGCAAGGGGGTGAGCAGGGAAGTGGCGGAGGTCAGGCACGGGCGGAGGATGCTGGAGCCCAGGCCGGTGAGCATGGCCGCGGCCACGGCCGCCGGAACGCTGGTGGCCGGGACGAGCGACACGAACCCGGCCGTGCACACCAGAACCGCCGCCAGGGCCAGACGGTGTTCGCCAAAACGCCGGATGAGCCGCCCCACCAGCAGGGTCTGGGCGAGGAAGCTCGCCAACCCCACGGCGGTGAAGATGGTCGCCGCGTCTCGTGCCGTCCCGCCGAAGCGGTCGATGACGAAGTAGGCCAGGAGCGCCGTCAGCGCGCCCTGGCCGAAGCTGATGGCGAAGGTCAGCCAGAGGTAGGGGGCGATGGGGCTGCGCATCGCCGGCGCGACATCGGCGAGGCTTGGCCAGCCGCGCCCGGTCGGCGCCGCGGTTCGGGCGGTTCCGGCGGCCGCCGCGGGCTCATCACGGGTCGCGGCCTGCCGACGGTGGGGCTTGCCCGGCTCGTGCAAGCCCGTGGCCGCCAGGATGGCCGTGATGACCACGACCCCACCCGCCGCCGTCATGGCCAGCGCGTTGCCGACCGGGGCGAGGACGCCTCCGATGACCGGCCCGAGGAGGAGCCCGAGGTTGACCCAGGCCCCCATGGCGGCCATGGCCGGGCCGCGGTCGGCGGGCGCGGTCACGTCGGCGATGAGAGCCTGGCAGGACGGGAACATGGCCGCCGAGAGCAGACCGCCGAGGGCGCGCGACCCGATCAGGGCGGGCAGGCTCCGGGACATCCCGGCCAGGAAGAAGGAGAGAGCGTACCCCGACAAACCGGCGACCAGGATACGTTTCCGGCCGTAGCGGTCGGAGAGGTTGCCCCAGAAGGGGCCGGAGATGAACTGGGTGAGGGCGAACAGGCTCACCAGGAGGGACACGCCGAGCGGGCTGGCCCCAAGCTCCCGGGCGATGAACGGCATGACCGGCACGGTGATACCGTAGCCGGCCATGGCCATGAAGATGGAGAGGTAGACGACGAGGCGCGTCTTCGTCACGGTGTCGGCTCCGGCGCCAGGACCAGGCTGGCCGCTCCGATGGCGCCGGCGTCCCGGCCGAGCTTGGCCGGGAGGATGGCCTTCAGGGAGGCCAGGTTCGGCGGGAAGCTTCGCTCGGCCACGACCTTCTTCAAGACCGGGGCGAGGAGGTCCCAGGCCCCGGCCACTCCGCCGCCCACGATGACGGCCTCAGGGTTGAAGAGGCCGACCGCCGCGGCGATGGCGAAACCGAGGTGGGCGGCGGCGGTCTCGATGACGCGCCGGGCGACCTCGTCGCCGGCGCGGGCCGCCTCGGCCACGTCGCGGGCCGTGGGGGCGGCCGCCGCGCCCCCCGACTTCCCGGCCAGGACCGTCGGCTCCCCGCGCTCGACAGCCAGTCGGGCCTCGCGGGCGATGGCCGTCCCGGAGGCCATCGCCTCCAGACAGCCGCGGTGCCCGCAGCCGCAGAGGGGAGCGCCGGCGGCCTGCGGACCCGAGACGACCGGGATGTGGCCGATCTCCCCGGCGCTCCAGCCCGGGCCGCGCCAGAGACGACCGTCGAGGATGACGCCGGAACCGATGCCGGTGCCGAGGGTCAGGCAGATGAAGGTGCGAAAGTCGCGCCCGGCCCCGACCCACGCCTCACCCAGAGTGGCGACGTTGACGTCGTTGTCCAGGTGGACGGGGAGATCGAAAGCCTGACGGAAGGATGAGGCCACATCGAGGTTCCGCCAGCCGAGGTTCGGCGAGAAGAGGCAGAGGCCGCGGTCGGTGTCGATGGGGCCGGGGATGCCGAGCCCGAGCCCGGCGATCTGGAGCGGCGCCTTCGCCTCCGCGAACAGCTCCGTCGCCATCTCCCGCATCGCGGCCAGGACGGTCTCCGAGCCTTGGGCAGCCGGCGTCGCCCGCCGCCGCCGGGCCAGCACGCGGCCGTCGTCCCGGACCAACAGGCCGCTCAGGGTCGTGCCGCCGAGGTCGAGGCCGACAGCGACGCTTGGCCGTCGCCCGGTCCCCGCCGCGCTATCGCTCACGAGCCATCTCCTCTTTGAGACTGACGATGATGGGGACCGGCGTGGGATCGATGCCCCGCAGCAGGCCGACGTAGCAGGAGAGGTAGTCTCCATAGAGGCAGAGCGAGACGGCCCTGGCCAGGGCCGACCGCCCCCTGGCCGCCACCTCGGTCACGCCCCCGACTCGCCCGGCGAGGAGGCGCGCCGTCGCGTCCAGGCGCTTCCGCATCCTGTCCGACTCGGCCACCGGGTCGCGCAGAAGGCAGCCGTGAAGGTGTTCCCGGACTGCCGCCGGGGCGTCCCAGCCGACGACCTCGTCGTGGTGGGCTTCGGGCACCGTGTACCAGTGGGCCAGGGTCTTCCCGTTCTCGGCGAGCTGGTTCTTCCAGCGGCGGGCGATGCCGTCGGTGGCGCCCGCCCCGCCGTAGATGAGAAGCAGACGGTCGGCGACAAGACGGGCCAATCCCAAGGGCGTGGGGAGTTGGGCCGCCGGGAAGGGTTGGCGGGAGGTTCCCTCCGGGGGCGGCCCCCAGAGACCGGCGAGTTCACCGGCCAGTGAGCCCGCCTCCTCGAGTTCACTTTCGAAGTTTTCGTTGGTAAGCCCGGCCCCGTCGAGGAGGCCGACGAGGGCGGCGACGATGCCGGGAAAGACCGCCCGGGCCTGCAGGCCGGTCGGCAGCGACACGAGCGGCAGGCTCTCCACCCGGGCGGCCTCCACGAGCGGGCCGCCGCCGCTGATGACGACGGTCCGGCTCTTCGCGGTCGGCGGCAGCCTCCCGTAGGCGGCGAGCGTCTCCTCGGTCGTGCCGGAATGGCTGATGGCCACGATCAGGTCGGTAGAGTCGGGACCGCAGGCGTGAGCCGGCGGTTGGTATCCCTGGTGGACGGAGAAAGGAACCTTTGCCCGCTCGCGAGCCAGCGCGGCGACCACGTGGGCCGCGGCCGCCGACCCGCCTCCGGTACCCAGGACGACCACGCCGCCTAGAGGGTGGCCGGACCGCGGCGCCCGACTACTCTGCCCGGCCCGGGCAGCCCGGCCTGCCCGGAATCCCTCCGGGTAGAGGCGGCGCAGCTGATTTGGATAGTCGGCCAGCCAGCCGAGCATGTCCGCGCGGTCGAGGGAAAGGTCGAGCGGAATCTGGGATGTCATGCCCACAGCAATACGCGAGGGACGCCGGCTTTCCTCTCGGGCCAGATTACCCTTCCCAGCCTCCCGCCGCCGGCGAACTCGGCGCTCTCCCGCGCCGCCTGCCCCGCCGCACGGCGACCACGGCAACGAGGGCGACCATGCAGAGGCCTAGCCCGCCCACTCCCAAGGCCAGGAGGGGTCGCCGCAACACGGCCTTGATGGTGTGCTTGGTCCAGGTCCACGCTCCCGACAGCCGGCCCATGATGCCTACCTTGGCCGGAGGGAGTTGCGCTAGGTCGACGTTCAGCCCCAAGGCGCTGGCCCGGCACATCTCGAAGGAGTGGCCCATCACGAGCTGTTCGGAGTCCAGGCCCAGAAGGTCGGAGACGACGACTCCGCCGCCGAAGGAGCCGCCCGCGCCCTCCACGTCGGCGAGGCCCTCCAGATTGCCCGCCCGGATGCGGTAGATCTTCAGGGTGCTCAGACCCTGCTTCGGAGTGACCAGACGCGCTACCAGCTCACGCGTGCCATCGCCGTTCAGTTCGGCCGTCGTGAACCACCCGTAGCCGAGACCCCCGTTGTTCGGGCTCTCCCAGGCGATGTCGTACATGTCGCCCGACCAGCGATAGATGAGGATGACACCCTTGTCGTTGGTGACGAGTTCGTCGACGCCGTCAGCGTCGAGGTCGGCGAAAGCCACGGCGGGCTCCATCTGGAACGCATCCCTCGGGATGGCCGGATAGGGGGCCGCGGACGTCTTGAGGTAGTTCCCGTCCGGCCCGGTGCGCCAGAGCGTCCAGTAGACCGTCTCGAAACCAGGGCCGACCGGGCCGTGCAGCGCGGTCGGGTTGTAGACGACCGAGTCCGTGAACACGGCCCGCTCGCCTCCGGGGAGGCGCGGGAACCAGATGTGATAGCGGGGCTCGCCGATGCCGGCCGGGAAGGCCAGGACGAACTCCCCCCGGGTCTTCGAGGTCAGCCTCAGGCCGGTCAACTCGCGCGAAACAACGTCAAGAGTCCCATCCCCGTCGAAATCGACAATCGTCTCCCCCTCGACGGGCACGGGGAGGTAGTTGGCTTGCAGCCACTGCTCCATCGGGGCCGCCAGCCCGGGCAGGGACTCCAGGGCCTTCTTGTCCGCTGACCAGCCGTAGGCCAGACCATCGGCCGTCAGGACCTCAGCCCGCTTGTCGCCGTTGATGTCGACGACAGCGCAGACCCCGATGCCGGGCGCCGGGCCCTCGTAGAGGAGGCTGAACCGGCGGTAGATGGCCAGCTTCAGGGTGACCGGGGAGCCGTCCTCCGACTCGCCCTGGGCCGCTTGGACAACAAGCTCGGTGATTCTGTCGCCGTTAATGTCGGCCGCCCAGGCCTGGTATCCACCGTACCCGCTGAGGCCGGATTCCCAGAAGAACCCGTACCCGCTCACCTTCCCGGTGGGCGCGGCCGCCAGGCCGCCCGCCGGCGAGGCTACCTGCCTTCCCTCGGCAGCGGCGGAAGCGGTCGCAGTCGCGAGCGCGGGAAAGGCGAGAAGCCCGAGGAGCGCGGCGGCCAGGCCCAAGGCTGCCAGAGCCGGCCGCTTGCGGCGTCTGTCCATGATGATACCTCCCTTGCCCTTGGTCCAAACTGGAGAACCTTCCTTCGCCTTCCGGTGGCGAATTGCCTGCTGCCGGCCGGGGAACCCGCGTCGACGCGCTCCTGGGCCTCTAGCGAGCGGGCCCGGGGAGGGATAGGAGCGGCGCTTCGCGCAGCGAACCTTCCCGGCGCGGGAAGGGGCTGCGGAACATGACCCAGAAGGCCGAGACAATCATCCTGCGTAGAGCGACGATAATCGACGGCTCGGGCGCCCCATGCCGGACCGGTGACGTTACGGTCGCCGGGGAGCGCATCGTGGGCGCCCCCGCCGGCGCCCCCGCCTCGGGCGCCCCCGCTGGCGCCCTCGAACTCGACTGCTCCGGCCTGGTCGTGGCCCCCGGCTTCATCGACATCCACAGTCACAGCGACTTCAGCCTCTTCCTCGACCCCGGCGCGCCGAACTACGTCGCCCAGGGCGTGACCCTGCTCGTCAACGGCAACTGCGGCACGAGCGGCGCGCCCATCGACGCCAAGGACCCCCTTACCGCCCAACTCATCGGTGATGAACGCATCCTGCGTCTCATCACCTGGTCGAGCTTTGCCGAGTACATGAAGACCCTGGACCTCCTACCCAAGGCCGTCAATCTCGCCGCCCTCGTCGGGCACGTGAACGCCCGCGTGACGGCCCTGGGGGTCTCCGACCGCCGGCCCGACGACCGCGAACTCGAGGTGATGAAGGCCGTCGTGCGCGAGGCCATGTCGGCCGGGGCCTTCGGGCTTACGAGCGGCCTCATCTACCCCCCGGGCGTCTTCGCCGCCACCGAGGAGCTCATCGAACTGGCCAGGGTCGTCGCCGAGGTGGCCGGTGACGATAACGGCCTCTACGCCTCGCACCTCCGGAGCGAGTCGGACCAGCTCCTGGAGGCCGTGCAGGAAGCCGTCCGCATCGGGCAGGCCTCCCGCACCCGGGTCCAGATCTCGCACCACAAGGTCGCCGGCCGGCGGAACTGGGGGCTCGTGCGGACGAGCCTCGACCTCATGGAGCAAAGCCGGCGCCAGGGGGTTGAGGTCACCTGTGACGTCTATCCCTGCGTCGCCGGGGCCACCGGGCTCTTGGCTCTCTTCCCGTCCTGGACCCACCGGCGGGGCAAGGACGGGTTCCTGGCCTTCCTGAAGGACCCGGAGGCCCGGGCCCGCATCAAGCGCGAGGTCAGCCGCCCCATGAAAGGCTCGGCGAACCTGCTCTTTGACGCGGGGTTCGACGGTGTGCGCGTGGCCGACAGCCGCGTCTTCCCGCAGTATCTCGGGAAGTCGCTGGCGGACATCGCCCGGCTGGGCGGGGTGGCGCCGGCGGCCGGCGCGGACCCAACGCCCGGCGACCCCCTCGACGTCCTCCTCGACCTGGCCGAACGGGACTTCGACCTGGGCATAACCGTCTTCTCGATGAGCGAGGCCGACGTGCGGCACGTTCTCGCCCACCGCCTGAGCTGCGTCTGCTCCGACGCCGCGGTCCCCATCCCGGGGGAGGGGCTACCCCACCCCCGTACCTACCGGGCCTTCACCCGCACCCTGGCCACCTACGCCCGGGACGAGCGGGTCATCACCTTGGAGCAGGCCATCCACAAGATGACCGGCTTCCCGGCCTGGAAACTGGGCCTGCCCGACCGGGGCGTTGTCCGCCCCGGGGCCAAGGCCGACCTCGCCGTCTTCGACCTCTGGGGCCTGCGAGCCGGCTCCGACTTCGACGACTCGCACCACCTCTCCGAGGGCATGGTCCACGTCCTGGTCAACGGGGAGTTCGTCATCCGGGACGGGAAGATGACCGGGGCGAAGCCGGGGGCCCTCGTGCGCCGACCTTGACCCAAGGAACCGGGCCTGAGGCGTAGAAGGTAACGCCTCATGCTCACTGCTTCCCTGTGCCTCGACATAGTGCGGGCCGCCTGCCCGGACCTCCCCCTCCGGTCCTACAGCTTCAACGACCGGGGCCAGAACAACGATGTCCTCATCGTCAACGGTGAGTTCGTCTTCCGCTTCCCGCGGACGGCCCGGGCCGCCCGGCAACTCCGGGTCGAGGCCGCCATTCTGAACCACCTCCAGGCCCGGGTGGCCCTCAGGGTGCCTAACCCCGTGTACCTCAGCCTGGAGGAAGTGTCGCCCTCGCCCTCGGCCCGCGGGTCGGTCCCCGGGGGGCGGTCGCTGCACGGCCAGGGGTCGCCCCTTCGGTCCAAGCGGGGCCCGCTGAGTTTGGCGACGGCGGGGCGGCTCTCGACGAACCAGGGCCCGGCCGGACGCATCCGCCTCTTTGGCCGGGGCCTCCGGGGGGTGCCGTCGTATCGGCCGCTGGGCGGTCCCGGGAACTCGCCCGACCTCACCCCGGGAACGCGCCTTCCGGACGGGCGAATGCCGTGGGAACAAGGTCTCGGCGGCCGGCTGCCTTGGGAGAGTGACCCGGCCGTCGACACGGACGGGGAGGCCGAGCGCGTGCGTCAGGCCCAGGAGGCCCTGCGGCGGGCGCGCGAGGCCCACAAACGAGGCGGGACGCCCGGAGCGCGCGGCGTCTTCGTCGGCTACCGGTGGATACCGGGCGAGCCCCTCTGGCGCGACCGGCTGCTGGCCGCGGACGACTCCCAGGCCATCCAGGTCTGGGCCGATCAGATGGCCGCCTTCCTGGGCGAACTCCACTCCACGCCCATCGAGGGACGGCTGGCCGAGCTGTTGCCGCCGTTCGACGGGCAGGCGCGCTGGGCCAACTTCTACGGGCGGCTGCAGAACACGGTCTACCCCTTCATGCGCCGGGACGCCCGGGCCAGCGTCTCCCAGCTTTTCGACGCCTTCCTTGGCGAGCCGTCGAACTTCAATCATCCCTACGCTCTCGTCCACGGCGATTTCAGCCCGAGCAACATCCTGTTCGACCCGGACGGCCGGCGCCTCACCGGGGTCATCGACTTCGGCAGTTCCGGTCTGGACGACCCGGCCCTCGACCTGGCCGCCCTGATGAGCCCCTACGGGTACGGGGAAGCTTTCGTCCGGCGCCTGGCCCGCGGGTACCCCGTCACCGAGCCTGTCCTGGACCGGGCCAGGTTCTACGTCAGCACCTTCGCCCTCCAGGACGCCCTCTTCGGCCTCGAGCACAGCGACGCCGAGGCCTTCAACTGGGGGATAGAGGCCTACCGCTAGCGCCGGGCGTGGCGAGCGCCCGCGCGGCGCCGGCTTCCGCGACCGGCGGCCGCCCCTACCCGCCCGGCATCCCAGCCCTCAGCCAGGCGTGCCAGGCGGCTTCAAAATCCTTCACGGACAGCCCGGTGAGCTTGGTTATGGCCTCCTCCGGCGTGGCCCCGGCGCAGATGAAATCGATCAGGCGGCGCGGCGCGTCGGCGCCATACATCCGGACCAGGTACTCGGCTGCGGAGTAGGCGTACGGGTAGCGCAGGGGCATCTCGCGGGGTCCGAAGCCCAGGGCGACCTCGGCCAGGGAAGGCAGGGGGGCCGGCGGCGCGGGAAGGGACGACAGGAACGCGGTCCGCTGTGCGCCCAACTGGTCGGCGGCAAGACCCGCCAGGCCTTCCGCGAGCCAGGCCGGTAGGTCGGTGCGCAGCCGGCCGCTGGTGGCCGTGACGTACCGGCTGAGGAGATAGTGATGGAGCTCATGGACGAGGATTCTGTAAAGATCCTGGGGCGGGTTGTTCCGGGCCATGGCTTCCGAGGAGAGGATGATGACCCCGTCCCCGGTGGCCATGCCGACTTGCCAACCCGGATAGACCTGTCCGGCTGCGGCGCTGAGGCTGGCCAGAGAGTCGTAGACCCAGACGGAGACCTTGTCGGTGAGGCCGGGGGACGGGGGCGGCGCCCCGGTCTCGGCCGCCACCACCAAAGGCTCGAGGGCCTGGCTGAAGGCCGGCTCCCCCCGGTCCATGAGCGTGCCGAGGTCCGCGTCGTGGCCGGGCCAGACGTGGAGGTCGAGGCGGGCCGTCTCGGCCTCCAGCCACTTGGGCGGACGCCAGGAGACTGAACTGGGGTTCCGCAGGCGGACGTTGCCGAAGCGCCACTCGCCGTCCTCGCTGTAGACCTCGATGGTCATGATCTGGTCGCCCTTGCGGGTGAGATGGCCGTAGGCCGTTACCGTCACGGGGTTCCCGGGAGCGCTGGCGACCAAGAGCCACTTCTCCAGCCTACCCATCGAACCCAGGCTCGCCGACAGGCTGTTGGCGATGTCCGCCGGGTCGATGGTCCCGAAGCGCCGGGTGAAGCGGGCCGCCACGGTGGCGTAGTCGCCCCGCGAGACGGAGTCGAGGAACCAGACTGCGGCCTCCTCGGCGCCGCCGGGGGTGGCGGCCAGCCCTTCGTGGCCTTCGTCTCGTTCATCGGCCAGGTGGTCTTCTACGCCGGCGGGCTGCTTCTCGGCTGGCCCTGGGCCTGGACGGTCTCTATCTTTACGGCGGTCATGGCCGGCCTTCTCCTGTCGCTGTGCCTCCAGGCCCACCGGACGCGCTCCACTCCGGGCGCCAATGACAACGCCACCGCGGCCGGGCTGCTCCTGACGCTGGCTGAGGAACTGGCCGCCGCCCCGCTCACCCGCACCCGGGTCTGGCTCCTGGCCTCGGGCTGCGAGGAGGCCCTGCACGAGGGGGCCAAGACCTTCTTCGCCCGGCACAGGGGTGAGATGACCGAGCCGCGGGCCGTGGCCCTGGAGATGCTCGGCTGCGCCGGCCCGGCTTGGCTGGAGAGCGAGGGGTTCGTGTTGCCGCTCCGGCCGGCGCTCGAACTGCGGCGCCTCGCCGAGCGGTTGGCCGCCGAGAACCCCAGCCTGGGCGCCTACCCAGGTAAGGTCATGGGCGGGGTGACCGAGATGTCCGACGCCCTCCTGGCGGGGGTGCCGGCCATCACCCTCATGGGCATCACGCGCCAGGGGGTGGCCCCGTACTGGCACAAGCCGTCCGACACCGTGGAAAACATGGACGCCGCCAGCGGCGGCGCCCTTGGGAGGAACTATCGGTTCGTGCGGGCCTTCATCGAGGCCCTCGACAAGGACTAGAACTCGTCGTCGTCCCTGGACGATTTGCGCCGGGAGCGGCGCCTCGGGCGGAAGAGAACCCAGAGGCCGAGGACGATGATGCTGACCGGCCAGATCTGGTGCAGCCAGTCCGGGCCGCCCAGGAACGACCCGAAGATGGAGAACAGCAGGAAGCTCACGATGAGGTTTGAGACCCCGTCGATGAGCGTCCGGCGGATTTCATGTCCGAGGACCAGCCGGTAGAGGCCGGCCAGCAGCATCCCCGCGCCCGCGAACCCAGGAATCAGCGCCCAAGCGTAGGCCCAGCTTCCCCAGTCGCCCGTCATGTTCTGCCAGTAGAGCAGGAGACCGAGGCCCGCCAGGACGCCGGTGGCGATGAGCGAGTCGGGCGTGGCGCTGGTTATGCCGATGATGCCCACGAGCGCGCCGACGCCGACGATGAGGAGCGGCCAGGACTCGGTCCAGTTCGCCCAGAGGTGGAGTTCGGGAACCCACTGGATGATCACCAGGGCGAGGCCGATGAGGATGAGGGTCAGGCCGGCCGAGAAGGCGCCGCGCTTGGCGGGGTCGATCTTCGGGCGCCGAGCCGTCTCGCGAGGCTGTTCCTGGGGCGGCTGCGCTTTGGGCGGCTGCGCCTTGGGGGGCTGTTCGATGGGGGGCTGTTCGATGGGGGGCTGTTGTTCCTTCGGCTGGTCCTTTTCCTCTTTCGGTGTATCCTTCACGTCGGTCACCTTCCTTTCGGCCCTAGTATAGCAGTGTGTCCGACAGCCCGGCACTGACCCCAGGGGAAGAGGCGGGACGGACTCAAGGGCAATCGCCTGGACTGGCTCGCCACGGCGCCCGGCCAGTACCGGCTCCCCGTCACGGTCGAGTGAGCAGTCTGGACTGAAGGGGTTGCCTGTCCGGGCGGGTAAGTATCTCCGCGACCGAGGTTTGTCTCGGCCGCCGTGAACTCCCGGGAGGTCTGAACATGTCCGAGGATCGTATCCCCTTTCGCCTGGCCGACCTCTACACCTTACGGCACGTCTCCGACCCCGCCGTCTCGCCCGACGGCAAGCGCGTGGCCTTCGTCGTCCAGGGCTACCGCAAGAAGGACAACGACCGCTACCAGAACATCTGGCTGGCCCGGACCGACGGCGCCGGAGAACCCCACCGCCTGACGCGGGGCGCCAGCAGCGACGGTTCACCGGCCTGGTCTTCTGACAGCCGCTACCTGGCCTTCCTCTCCACCCGGAAGCACGAGGTCGAGGTGGCGGCGGCCCTGGCCGAAGAGGAAGCGGCCAAGAAGAACAAAGAGAAGGGCAAGGTGTACGCCGCGGCCGGCGACCCCGGAACCGCCGCGGAGGGCGACGGCGACGCCGCCGGCGACGACGAGAAACCCAAGCCCCAGATCTGGATCCTCGACACGGAGTTCGGCGGGGAGCCTCGCCAGATAACCTGGCGGGAGGAGGGCGTCAGCGAGTTCGACTGGTCGCCCGATGGTCGGCAACTGGTCTTCGCGGCCCGCGACCCCGACGCCAAGCAGAAGAAGTACCTGAAGAGCGTTCGCGGCGGGGAGAAGGGTAAGGACCGCGGGCCCATCGTCCTGGACCGGGTGCAGCACAAGCACGACAGCATCGGGTACCTCGACGACGTCCGCACCCACCTCTTCGTGGTCGAGGTCGCCAGCCGCGCCGCGCGCCAGCTCACCCGGGGGCCCGGTGACGAGAGGTCGTCCCGCTGGTCCCCGGACGGCCGGTGGATCCTCTTCGCCTCCAACCGCACCGGCGACCCGGACAACAACCTGCGCCTTGACCTGTGGCTCATCCGGCCGGACGGCGGCGAGACCCGCCGGCTCACCTTCGGCGATGTCTGCGCCGACGGACCGCGCTGGTCCCCCGACAGCCGGCAGGTGGCCTTCGTCTCGACCCAGGAGCCCGAGAACCTCTACCGCACGCGTCACCTCATGACCGTGGCCGTGGACGGGGCCGAGCCCGTGGACGATTTGGCCGCCTGTGTCGGCAAGGGGTGGTCCGCGGTGGGCGGCGTCGTGCCCGACCAGCCGGCCGGGACGGGTGATCCCGTTCGGAACGCCCGCGTCTATCCCGTGCCCCTGCGCCGGACCCCGGTGCGGGTCCTGACCGGAGACCTCGACCGATGGGTGATGGGGGCGCCGGTGTGGGTGGGGACGGGGATCCTCATCCTCGTCGGCGACGGCGGCCAGACCCGCCTGGCCTTGGTGTCCTTCGACCCCGGCGCGGGAAGCGATAGCGGCGCGGGCGCTTCCGGCGGCAAGGTCGCCGTCACCTTCCCCATCGACGATCGCCTGTGCGAGATCCCGTCCGCCGATGCCGCCGGAGGAGTGGTGGTTTTCCGGCTGGAGCGCCCGGCGGAGGGGGACAACCTGTACGCCATGCCCGCCGCGGGCGCCATCGGCAGCGCCGCCGGCTCCGGCGCCGCGGGCGCCACCCCCGCTCCGGTGCGCCTCACCCGCCTGAACGAGGACCTCCTCTCCCGTCGCCTGGTGGCCAGGTACGAGCGTATCTCCTTCCGCGACAGCGACGGCGTGGAGGTCGAGGCCATCGTGGCCCTGCCGCCGGGGTTCGACCCGGGCGCGGCGGCCGACAGGCCGGCCTCGGCCGCCGCACCAACCCCGCCGCCCCTCCTCGTCTCCATCCACGGCGGGCCGATGTGGTACGACAGCCCGGGCTTCGACTTCGCCGCCCAGTACTGGGCCGGTCGGGGCTACACCGTCCTCATGGTCAACTACCGCGGGTCCATCTCCTACGGCGAGGCCTTCACCAAGGTCATCCGGGGCGACTGGGGACCGCGCGAGCACGATGATGTGATGTCCGGGGTGGACGAG
>Ga0315293_10003218_pt1 | contig 15734 bp, 9 predicted proteins | sample YL17G13_20_MG_FD_203071 | JGI IMG/M metagenome (GOLD analysis project Ga0315293, IMG submission 203071) | Sediment microbial communities from Yellowstone Lake, YNP, Wyoming, USA - YL17G13_20 | ecosystem: Environmental > Aquatic > Freshwater > Lake > Sediment | place: USA: Wyoming | collected...
CCGGACATGCTGGAGGTCGGCAGCGACTGGATTGCCCAGTTTGCGGCTAATGGTTATTTGGCGGACATGTCCGAGCAGGTTGCCACGGACAGCGGCAAGTTTAAGGGATGGATGCTGGCAACGTATGCAGGGAAAGTATATGGCAAACCGTGGATACTTGGAACCCGTGTGCTGTTTGGCAACCGGGATCTGTTGAAGCGGGCCGGAATGGATTCGACTTTTCTTCCGCTGAATCTGCCTTCGCTCCAGAAAGCGGTCATGGCGGTACAGAAATTGGGGAATGGTGTTTTCGGCTGGGGATCGAATACCGCCGAGAAACATCGCTTGTACAAGAAGTTCCTTCCGATTTTCTGGTCATTCGGTGCCCAGTTGTTTACGGATGATGATCGCTACTGCATTATCTCTTCCGCTAAAGGGATCGCTGCCTTGCAGTACTACAAGATGTTGCAGGATTCGTGTGGATATGTAGCAGATCAGCGGGGCGTAGAGGATGCTTTTCTTGACGGCAAGATCGGATTTATCATCTCCGGTGACTGGCTTCTCAAACGCATCGAGCTTGAAAATCGCAAGATCAACCTCATGACGACACTGATTCCGGGGCCCAAGTATCCAGGGAAGTCATTTCTTGGCGGGGAAATGCTGGTTGTAAATGAGAAGTCGGAGCATCAGGAAGCTGCGTTCAAGTTCATTGATTTCCTCACATCTCCGGCCAATCAAGTGCGGTTCTGCAAGGCCAATCGATCGGCGAACCCGTCAAGCGTGGAGGCACAGGCTGATCCGTATTTCTCCAGCAATCCGCACTTGGTGACCTTTATCAAACAGGTCAATACATCTATATGCCCGCCGGTCGATCCGAACTGGCCGCTGATGGAAGATGCAATCGAGAGGGCGGTCGAGGACGCGCTGTTTGGGCGGCGGCTGGTCGCCACAGCGCTGCGTGATGCTCAGGTGAAGATTGCCGCGTTGAGAAACCATGCGAAGCCGTAGGCTGGTTCCTTTTCTTTACGGCCTGCCGTGGCTGCTGACATTCGTTGTCTTCTGGACGTTTCCCCTTCTGTACAGCTTTGTGATCGGGTTCACCGACTATCGCCTTCTGCAGCGCGGGTACGAATGGGTCGGATGGGGGAACTATGCGGCGTTGTTCAGTGATCCGGATTTCCTGAGCGCGCTCAAGAACACGTTCATCTTCGTGGTTGGGACCATTCCAGCCACCACTATTATTTCGCTTGCCTTGGCGTTGATGGTGAATCGACAATTCAGAGGACGCGGACTGTTTCGCGCCGGCCTCTTTGTCCCATCGATTACATCAATGGTGGTAGTGGCGCTGGTGTTTACTCATTTATACAGTCGAGGCGGGTATGTTGCGATGTTGGCGGCAATGGTCGGCCTCACGCCGCCGGTGAACGGATTTCTTTATGACAGCGGCACAGCCCTTGCGGCCATCATGGCGATGGATGTCTGGATGGCAGTCGGCTACTATATGCTCATCTTTCTTGCCGGGATGAAGTCGATTCCGGATGAACTGTACGAGGCGGCGGAGATAAACGGCGCCTCTCCCCTGCGCCAGTTTTTCTCCATCACCCTGCCGCTTTTGAGACCGGTGACGCTGTTTATCGTGGTTATCAACTCCATAAAGTCGTTTCAGGTATTCACGGAAATATTTGTAATGACCAAAGGGAAGTTTGATACCTCGTCCGCCGTGTATTTCGTATATGAAAAGGGACTGACGACAAGCTATGATTTTGGATACGCCTCGGCCGCCGCCTATCTGTTGTTTGTCATCATCGGCTTGCTGTCGCTGGCCCAGTTTGCGCTGTTCAAGCAGCGGAAGGAGCTGTCGTGGTAGCGCGCCGGACCCGGCCCATGGCAATCGGGCGGTATGTTATTCTCTCGGCGGCGCTGGCCGGTATGTTGTTTCCGTTCGTGTGGATGTTGCGAGTGTCGCTGATGCCGACCGGCTCTATTGCCGGCGAAAGCCTGACGTCCGCGGCCTTCACGATGTCTAATTTCCTGGATCTCTTCGCACAGACGAATATGGGAGTCTACCTATTCAATTCACTCGCGACCGGCATTATTGTTACGCTTGGGAATATACTGTTCTGTTTCACGGTTGCATACACGCTGGCGCGATACCGGACGCTTACCAACCGCCTGTTATTCGTGTCGGTAATTGTAATTCTCATGATCCCCGCTCATATCATCATTATTCCACTGTACCTCCTCTGTGTGAATGGGGGCATGTATGACAACTATTGGGCGCTGATCCTCCCGTGGCTGGTCAACCCCATCGGGATCTTCCTGGTAAAGCAGTACATCGAGACGATACCGGAATCAATGGAGGAGGCCGCTCGAATCGATGGCGCGGGTGAACTGACGATACTGTTCAGAGTCATGATGCCGATGTGCAAGCCGGCGCTGGCAGTACTTGCAATCCAAGTGTTTTTCACTCATTGGAACTCGTTTCTGTTTCCGTATATACTGACGCAGAGTGAGTCGGTCAGGACGCTGCCGGTAGGATTGGCGATGTTTCAGGGGCACCAGGCAATTGACTGGCAGCACTTGATGGCCGGTTCCACCGTGGCAGTGCTGCCGGTCCTCATTCTGTTTGTGATTCTTCAGCGCCGGATTGTGTCCGGAATCACGGCCGGAGCAATCAAACAGTAACGTGCCTTCTTTCGATTTTGCTTGTCAATCCGCATGGCACGAACCTATCTTTCGGCTGTATAACCACAAATGATCGGAAAGGAAGGTGCGCTTATGGCAAGAGCAATTATAGCGGCAATGATCTGCGTGGCGCTGATCGGCTGTGGCGCCAGCAAACAGTTCGTAAATGATGAAGTTACGAACTCTGAAAAGAGGATAGCTTCAAGACTCGACGAGATTGCAGGTAAGACCGACAACAACAGTCAGGAATTGACTAAACTCCAGAATTTATCACTGGAACTATCCAAGAAAACGGATATGGCCATCAACAAGGCCAGCGGCTTCGAGGATTACCAGGTCATCTGGGAGGGGAATGTCACGTTTGGTTTTGACAAGGCCGATCTTGACGGCGTGGCCCAGGAGATACTCTCGACAGCCGCCAACAAAATGGCGGAAAATAAGCAGTCGATAATCGAGATCACCGGACATACAGACGCGACGGGACCGGCGACTTACAATTATCAACTCGGAGACCGACGGGCCAATGCGTCCAGGCGGTTTCTCGCGGAGAAATACAGCATTCCGCTCTATCGCATGTTCATATTGTCGTTCGGTAAGGATAAGCCGGTATCTGCGCCTGACATCAGAGGAGGCAATGCGAAGAACCGCCGCGTGTCGCTTCGTATCTGGGCGCCGGTAGTCAAATAGGCGCTTTCAGTTCCAGGAACAGCCCTGCCGCCGTATGCGGTGGGGCTGCCTATCGAGATTCGTAGTTACTCCAAAAGAAATTCAATCCCGGCGGTCTCGAACCGCGCCCGAACCGCAATAGTGTCCGGGTAGTTTGCCGAGGATTCGGCCGGGCTGAAAGGCGAGAGGGTACCGCTACTGCGCGCTCCATCGTGATCGGAATCGACAAATCCGGACAACAGGTATTTTCCGGCGGGAACATCGAATCGGAACTCGCGCGAAGCGACGGACCACCGGTATTTCGATTTTCTTTTGGTGTCGTGCAGGAACAAAACAACGGGGTCAGATTCCCGGCCGGGAACCGTGGCCTTGATCGTGCCGGCTATTGTCCCCAAAGAATCTTCACTCAAGGTCGAGAAGCGGAAACTTCTCAGCGAATCAGCCAAAGAATTTCCTCCCCTATCCGCAAACCCCGCGCCAAACAAATCAAGCCGATACTTCGCGCCGGGTCGCAGCTTGTCCGGGAGTATGCTCAGGTGAAAAGGATCCAGCCACCGCGAATTAATGGCAACTGTGTCCCGGTCATTTTCGGTTAAGATAAGAGTCCCGGTCGAAGGGCCGCTGGTGTCGATCGACTCAGAAAAGGTCAGCCCGACTTTCACCGCAGGGACGAAAGGAGGCCTATCGCCGGGCCTCCAGGACAAGATAGTCGGTGACTCCTTATCCTTTCCGACCTTCACCGGCACCCTGGAAGCGACCGGGACCGGCTTCAAGGAATCGTAGGGCAAGCGCAACTCATAAACGCCCTCGGCAATGTCTCCGAACTGCAAAGTGAGGTTCGACGAGGAGCTATCTTCGCTTTCCGCAAAAGCAAGCAGGTGATAGTGAATATCATGGGCTGCTGAATCAACTAACGTAGTACTATCCGGGTGCGCTCTGAAATAGGCGAGTGGAATCTCCTTGGTCAGTCTGACCTTCACCACTTTGTTCTGCGTGTGCACTGCCGACAGTACCAGGGGGAGCGCCGTGTCAATGGTGGTAATCTCCAATCCTATGTGTGATAGATCGAGCGGACCGCCTACCCGAACCGGTCGGTCGGGAAGGCCATATGGTTCAGTCCTCGGATTGAACCGCTCATTGCGGTTCTTGTCCGAAAAGGCAACCAAGCGGAATAGTCCATTCGGAAGAAACCGGAACTCAAAAGCACCCTTCTGATTGGAGCCCGTCATATAGTCGGCATTAAGCGAATCGTACGCGAGAGCGACCGTGTCACTTGAAACGGCATAAAGAGCGACCGCAACTCCGGCGGCAGCGGAGCCGTTCTGAGTCACTTGTCCGGCGATGATGCCGGAGTCAATGGTGTTGCCCGTAGAGAAAGCAATTATCACGGCGCTGTCGAGCTTGTTGCCGCGAAGGTCAGCGGTCGCGGCGCTCACTTGAATGATATAGGTCTGATTGGGCGTCAGCGCTTCCGGTAGGCTGACCGACAGTTCATCTCCGTGCCACTTCACCTTGGGTTTGCGGCTCGGCCTCGGCGATATAAACACCTGCGGTCCGGTTCCGGCTTGTACGGGTTCACTGAACCTGATCTTTATTTTCGCTTCGCCGGTCACTCCGATTTCCCCCGACGCCGGGAATGAAGAAACAAACCGGGGAGGTGTTCTATCGGGCGGCCCACCAGATGGAGGCCTTATTTCAGCGCAGGCACAGATAATTGCAAGGGCAATTCCACCCCCCCAGACGAGTACTTTTATGCTATGGTTCCGGCCCTTTTGTGTCACTGTCTTAGCTTCTCAATGAGGCTCGCGTTTTGCGGCTCAATCTCGAGGGCTTTCTGCCACCAGTCGCGGGCCTCAGCGAGCTTTCCCAGCGCCGAATAAGCGTCGCCGAGGTGGTCAAATATCGTCGCATCTCTAGTCAATGCCGCGGCGCGACTCAGATACTTGACCGCTTTGCCAAAGTCTCGGAGCCGGTAGAACACCCATCCGTAGCTATCGAGATATGCGGCGTTATCCGGTTCAATATCGAGCGCGCGCTTGATCAGGTCGCGGGCGTATTCAAGACGAAGGTTCTTGTCAGCCAACAAATATCCCAGGTAATTTAGCGCCTGAGCATTTTTCGGAGCGTCTGCCACCACTTCCTCAAGAACAAGTACAGCGGAATCAATCCTCCCCTGGCGTTCGAGCGCGGCGCCGAAAGCAAATTTGAGGCGCACTTTACCGGAATCGGAGGAGACGCGCCCCAGGCCCTCTCGGTAAGCGACCAGTTCCGAATCAGTATGGCCGAGCATCCGATGAGCATGAGCCAGATCGAGCCATCGGTCCGCTACGGTATCCTCGATCGCGACTAACCGACCGAACTGCTCGCGGGCACGCGTGTAGTCGCGCTTCTGCATAGCGATATGTCCGAGGTAGTAGCGGTTAGCCGGAAGGTCTTCGCCATTATCGATCAGATTGGTGAAGATAGAATCCGCCTGGTCGAGCGAGTCCAGATTCAAATAAACCCATCCGAGCCTTCGAAGACTGTTGCGGTCAAGAGGTGAAAGCTGAACGGCAAGAAGAGCATGAGGCAACGCCAGAGCAAATGAATCCTGATCGGCGTAGATGGATGTTAATTGGCGATGTATAACGAAGTTAGCGCTATCTACTAGAAGCGCTTCTTTAAGGACAATCTTGCTGCTCTCCGGCAACTGAGCGAGGCTGTAAAGATCGCTCAAAGCGGCAAAGGCCATGATGTTGGCGGGCGTGCGCTCAAGACGCAGTGAGGTACGAAACGCTTCCCTTGCCTGATCCATCAACCGTGCTCTCATTCTCAATTGGCCAAGCTCGTTGAAGACGCGGAAGTTGTTCGGCGACAACCGGGCGAGATTCTCATAGGCCCAAAGGGTCGAATCGAGATTCTGACGTTTCCGATAAGCATTGGCCAGAAACGAGTAGGCCAACTGGTTATCCGGCTCAAGGGTGATGAGCCTTACTGAAGCGGCCGTTGCTTTGTCGACGTCGCCGAGGGATTGATGGCAGGCGGCGGAGAGCCGATAATAGTCGGCGTTCTGAATACCGGTTTTGTCCAGTTCTTTGAGTGCCAGCGAAGGGTCCTTTAGAGAGTAGTACAGCTCAGCCAGTGTAAGACTAATCTCGAAGGATTCAGGTTCCGATTGCTGCGCTTTTTTGAGATAATCTATTGCGGCGTACGGCTCGCCCAAGCCCATAAGCAGCAGACCGTTCACGTATCCCTCGTACGCATAAGCGCTGATAGAACGGTCATGGGAGAGCGGAATTGTCCGCACCGTGAAAGGAGCGGTTCGTGAGGAATCTGATGATCCGGTTTGAGCCACCACCGAAGCAGTCGGAATGCCGGTCGCCATCGCCACAACCAACAGGATAGTCCCATATGTTAGATCGTGTCTGTTATTCATCACGCTTCGTAGCCGCATTTCAAATCGCCTGCCTCAGCTGTCCAACTATCCGGTGACCCTTAGATAACGCCGCTTGCCAGCTTTGATGATGACCGATCTTCCGCCGGCCAGCTTACCGAAATTCAACTCGTAATTTGGGTCGGTAATCCTCTCATCATCGACGGAAACCCCTCCACCGTCAATCAATCGCCGCCCTTCGCCGTTGGATTTCGTAAGTCCAGCCGTCGACAAGACCTGTACTAAGAGCGCTCTGTCGCCCGTGATTCCCCGTTGGTGAAGGTCGGCGACGGTAATGAGGCCGATGTCCTCCGGGAGTTGTTTCTGCGAGAAGACGCGCTCGAACTCCTCGCGAGCGGACCGGCCGGAACCCTTCGGGTGATACATATCAACCAGCAACTCCCCCAGCTCTTTCTTCAGAAGCATAGGATTGGTCTTGCCGTCGACAAGGGCTGCTCTGATCTCATCGAGTCGAGTCGGCGGAATTCCGGACGTCAGAAGGAAATACTCGTGAATCAGGTTGTCCGGAATCGACATCGTCTTGCCGAAAATCTCCTTCGGGGATTCCTCGATACCAATGTAATTGCCCAGCGATTTTGACATCTTGTTGGAGCCGTCGAGTCCGGTGAGCAACGGCAAGGTAAGAACGCACTGGGGCGGCACGCCGTAGGCCTCCTGAATCGTTCTTCCGGCCAGCAGATTGAACTTCTGCTCGGTGCCGCCGATTTCGATGTCCGCCCGAATGGCAACCGAATCGTACGCTTGCATCAAAGGGTACAGCAGTTCATGAACCGATATCGGTTGTCCGGCTTTGAAACGGATTGTGAAATCGTCTCGCTCCAGCAGGCGGGCTACCGTGTACTGGGCCGCCAGGCGCATGACCTCAGCGAATTCCATTTTCTTGAACCACTCGCCGTTGAAACGGATTTCCGTTCTGGAGCGATCAAGGATGCGAAAGAACTGTTTCTCATACGTCTCGGCATTTTGCATGATTTCGTCGTACGACAATTGAGGACGGGTAGCGGATCTGCCCGAAGGGTCGCCGATCAGGGCCGTGTAGTCACCTACTATGAGAACAATTTGATGGCCCAAATCTTGAAAGTTCTTGAGTTTGCGAATGCCGACCGTATGACCGAGATGTATGTCGGGAGAGGTCGGGTCGAACCCCTGTTTGACACGAAGCGGCCGGTGTTCCGCGATCGATTTCCGGAGCTTCTCCTTGAATTCATCTTCGGGAAGAAGGTCAACTGCGCCGCGGGAAATAATCTCCCACTGCCGGTCGAATTCGCGCTGAAGCTCGCTGGAACTGATATTCACTGCCATGTCCTCTGCTTTTACACAACGATCCGCCTTTTCAAGCATATAATAGGTGGTCTCGTTGGAATGAAAGCATAGCATAATGCGGTGCAAAAAGCAAACAGCTAAGCGCTTGTCCGGTACAGATTTTCCCTTGACGGCGGTCTCTCAAACGACCTAAATAGAGACTATGTCCTGGTTAACCCGATTCACCAATGCGGCACCGGTCTCGCGGCAGCGAATCAGAAATAGCATTCTGATTCTGTTGGCGGTAGTTGGCATTGCCTTCGGGATAATAGCGGCCAAGACATATCGAATCTATCAGTCGGAACTCCCGTCGTTTGAACAGTTACATAATATCGAACCGAGCCTGGCCACTCGAGTGTATGACCGGCAGGGCGTCCTGCTGAAGGAGTTCTTCAGTGAGAATCGCGCGCTGACGCCTTACAAGGAGATGCCGCGGCCACTCGTTGAGATGCTGATGGCTACGGAAGACCAGGAATTCTACGGTCACTGGGGGATCAATCTCCGGCGGGCGATGATCGTTGCCGTGACCAACCTGCTCAATTTGCAGATTCGGGCCGGCGCGTCAACAATCACCCAGCAGCTTTCCCGCATGCTCTTTCTCAACCAGCGACGGACGTTCGAGCGGAAAATCAAGGAGGCGCTTACTGCGATCAAGCTGGAACGGACATACTCGAAGGAAGAGATCCTCGAGATGTACCTCAACCAGTATTATTTCAGCCGAGGGGCTTATGGAGTGGCTGCGGCCGCCCATCTGTTTTTCAACAAGCGGGTTTCGGACCTGGATATCAGCGAATGCGCGTTACTCATCGGCTTGCTAAAGGGACCGAATATCAATTCACCGCTGAATAATCCGGACAAAGCGCTCAAGGCGCGCAATCGTGTTCTGTACTCCTATTATCAGTGGGGCGGAATTACTGAGCAGCAATATGATTCACTCAAAGCGTTGCCGATACGGGTAGCGCCGCCTAACGAAGATGAAGGGGTCGCGCCGTATTTCACTGAGACGGTACGGCAGTATTTGCTCACGAAGTACGGTGAGACTGCCCTCTACTCAGGTGGTCTAAAAGTGTTTACGACTCTGGATTCCCGCCTTCAGCGAGTCGCGGAGAATGCCGTCAACGCGAAAATCGATTCACTCAGGCAGGAGGTGCTTCGCGAGCACGGGCTGAGGAACCCGGATTACGTAACATATATCACGGACAGCGTAACAGGTCGCCAAAAGGTAGTTCCGAAGCTCGTACAAGGAGCTTTCACGGCAATAGATAATGCGACCGGCGACGTAATTGCAATGGTGGGAGGACGGTCGTTTCGGGAGTCTGAATTCAATCGTGCGGTACAGGCGCTCAGGCAGCCGGGATCATCGTTCAAACCGTTTGTCTACACGGCCTGCATTGATAACGGTTTCAAACCGACCGACATTGTTGACGACAATCCAATCGTCCTCGACATTCCCGGTTCCAAACAATGGCGGCCACATAATTTTGACGGTAAGTTCCTTGGCCCGATTCCGCTCCGCGACGGCCTTCGGCTCTCGAGAAATTTGGCGACGATTCGCTTGTTGTTAAAGGTCACGCCGGAACAGGCGATTTTCTACGCCCGGAAAATGGGAATTTCGACTCCGCTGGAGCCAGTGGCATCGATTGCCATCGGCGTGTGTGAGGTTCGCCAGGTTGAACTGGTGTCGGCATACACGACTTTCCCCAACATGGGTATTCATATTCCGTACCGAATGATTATGCGGGTAGTCGACCGGTATGGGACGGTTCTTGAGGATAACACGGCGGTAAAGAAAAACGAAGTGCTCTCTCCCCAAACGGCTTACGTAATGGTAGACATGATGAAAGGGGTGGTGGATTCCGGCACAGCTCAGCGGGCGCGCTGGATGGGGTTTACTCGACCTGCCGCAGGCAAAACCGGTACGACGGACAACTATTGCGATAATTGGTTTATCGGTTACACTCCTCAGATCACCGCCGGCGCCTGGGTGGGGTTCGATGACAAGACTTCGCTGGGTGAGAGTGAAGACGGCGCCCGGAATGCTGTTCCGATCTGGACGCGGTTCATGCTGGCCGCTCATGACACCTTGCCTTTGGAGGATTTCGCGGAGCCGGAGGGGGTCGTGCATATCGATGTGTGTGTAGAATCGGGGCAATTGGCTACCGACCGATGCCCCATAGTCGCCAATGAAGTGTTTCGGGAGGATAATCAACCGACGGAAGAATGTTCGATCCATCCGTCACGAGGATACCGATACGGTACCGGCCGGACCAGGCGCCCAGCTCCTGCCGACACGGTGCGCGAGCGGACTCACTTCTGAGATTGATTCTCGCCAGTCTCACCCTCATGTCCTGTGGATATCCTGATTGACACAGTACCATCGCTACGTTATTTTTGTAATCCTTTGATGCCGGAGTGGTGAAATTGGTAGACGCAGGGGACTCAAAATCCCCCGGTAGCAATACCATGTCGGTTCGATTCCGACCTCCGGCATTCTGATGGACTGTCATAGACCACATTAGAATAACTCTTCCCCCTTACTTGAATATAAAGAAGCCACCCCATCGCTGAGGTGGCTTGAAAGATCAGACGCTGTCGGACAATTACGGGCAGGTCGGCAACACATACCCGCCACCGGTGAGGTAGCTGACCAAAGCTGAAAGATCGCTCAGGTCGACGATGCCGGTCGCATTAACGTTGGCTTCTTTTGCACAGGGCAGTACATACCCCCCGCCGGTTAAATAGCTCACAAGCGCACTCAGATCGGACAAGTCAACGATGCCGGCCATGTTAACATTGCCTGTTGTACCGGTACAACAGCTCTGACAGGCGTCACCGATACCATCGCCGTTATTGTCCGTCTGCGTCGGGTTGTACACCGTCGGGCAATTGTCGAATTCATGCGGACAGCTGTTACAGCGAAACGCCGGGTCGGCCCAACCATCACCGTCGGTATCGATGCAGACATCAGCCGTATTTACATACAGCAGATTCCAACCTTTGTTGTTGGTCGCCCAATCATCGTTGTCATGAACCTCCGGGCTAATCTCATCCAGAGGATCAATAAGCGCCCATATCCGCTGGCAGCCGGAGATACTCCCCACATCCGGCACCTGCCACCTCATCGTGACGAACGCATTGCCCTGGGCATCAATATCGACCAGCGTACCGCTCGTATCGCGGGTATAGAAGATGCTGTCATTGCTGTTCTTATCGTGAAGAATCACACCGCCGTTGTCGGGGTTGCCGAGATAAAAACTGACTGCAACCGGGTCAAGTATATCCTCCAGGCTGAAGTTGTGCACCCGGGCGCCGATAACGATTGAGTCGCCCGGCGCCGGATAGCGCGGGACGAAGAATATTTCTTTGGTTTCATGCCTGTCATCTTCCGCAGCATTTCCTCCTGTTTTCTCATTGTCCAATCGCCACGGAAGGATGAAAGCCGGGTCGGGATCGCTGTAATTGACCTGCCACCAGGAAGGATTTTGTCCCTGTGCATGTATTATCGGCTCGACGGCAAAGTCAATGACCAGGGCGCCATTATTGGCCCAGTAGGCATAAGGAGTGACTTTGTATCTCCTATCATCGGAAGAGGTGATGCCACCGGAATTAATCAATCCCATTTTCACACGCAGACTATCGGTCTCCCTGAAGCTGGTAGAGAATGTTGATATCTGACCCACAGCATAAGAGGCACCCAAGCCCACACTCACACCGAAACTGATATCGGTACTAACACCAAACTCTACGCCGACACCAAAAGGGCTACAAGAAGTCATAGCAATAACTTCAAATGTGCGACCTAAGGTTAGACTTCGTTCCCAGGCCGTGCTCGCATCCCACGACTCGGTGACGGACGAACTCTGGAAGGTCTGTTTGGCGAGAAACCACTCGCTTGACGAGCCCGACTGCATGGTGAAAGCCTCCATGGCGCTACCTATTACTCCGGAAGCCATCATGGGATTAGCCAGAATATCCGCACGGCTCGGATAAGATAAAATGTTGTCCACTTCATGGTTTGGCATCAAATAGGCCTCACCTTCCGCGACATTCCACTCATGGCCAGTATAGCTCGGGCTTGCAACCAAAACATGACCCACCGTGACGCCGCCGTGAAACACCGGGTATTCCAGGATATCATAGGCCACCATAACAGCATGCACCTGATCATCGTCCCGGGCCTCTATGAGCTGACCGATTGTGATCTGTTCTGAATACCCACCCTTCTTGGAGAAACCTTCTCCGTATTTGTTCTCAAGGTAGTTATCAACGCCGGTTCCCCCCACATTGATCCAAGCTTTCAGATCGCGTGAAATACCCCAGTCACGGTGTATCTCCGTTTCCGTAGTAATCTCATACGCGGTGGAATTATAGTATTGCACGTACGCATCCCATTGGGAATATAGATCTATCGGGTACGGGTAACGGTTGCTGACGTCAGCGGTATCGCCATCCAAGATATCGTAATGAACCGGCGGCGCATAGATGATAGCCAACGGTTGAATGACGCTGTCCACATGATAGGCCTTCGGGGGGCCGATCGTCACCGTCAAGGTGTCCAGATCGGCCAGCACAAGCTGGGTCAGATTGTCGGAGCCGGAAATCCATGACCCTGCTTGCGGCATGGGGTCAAACGTACAGTTGTTCATGGGATTGCACGGTTCATATATTTCAATCCGATTAGGAAATTGAGAGGAAAGTACCGCCAGATCAGCTTGCCCGTCTCCAGTGATATCATCGACAGCGATCAGGCGACGGCTTCGAGCCAGTTCCTCGACATTCCAGTCCCCGGATATATTTGTTTCCCCTTTCTCGGAAAGCGTGAGAGGCGCTGACAGCGTGTCAACCCCATAGACACGCAGGTACCGCCTGACGTTACCCAGGTCCGATGCACAGGCGGTGATGGCAATATCGTCGAGCTTGCTATCGGCGTTGAATCTTCCGACCGCCAGCCCGATAGGAAGCATTGGCGTGGAGTATGAAAGTGCGTGCCATTGCGAGCCGTCCCAGCGGGCAATATTGCGTGTATCGATACCGCCGGCGTGATCGAACCATCCACCGGCAATCAAATCACTGCCATAAAACCGCATATCCACCACTTCAGCAGTCCCAGTTGCAGCTGTTACTCCGGAGCCAAGCGCGAGCCAATTTGGCTGCGCGGCGTTAGGCCAATGCCATCGGGCAATCCTGCTGGCGGAGGTGCCCCCGGCGTTCGTAAACTGCCCTCCAATATAGAGATTGTTCGTACTGTTGTCGAAAAGCAGGTCATTTACCCGGTTGTTTAATCCACTACCAATTTCAACCCAACCGTCGCTTCCGCCCCACCATGCAATGTGATTGGCGGGAATCCAGCCATGAATCCCCAAAAAACCCGCCCCCCACACCTCCCAAAAGTCTCCACCAACAATAAGGGCGCCGTAAATATCTGCCAGGGCGCGTCCATAAGAATTAATTCCTCGCTCGTAGGTACCCCAGGCGTCTGGGGTGCTGGGGAACCAAGAGGCAATGCGCCAGTGCGGATCTAGCCCGCCCGCACCGAATGAGAAATTTCCGGTAACTATAATATGGCCGGAAAACTCCATCATTTCCAGGGCCAGAGCATTTAGCCCGCCGCCACTGCCAACCGTATGCCAAGTCGAACCGTCCCAACGGGCTATCCTGCTGGCGCTGGTGCCACCCACCGTCGTAAAATCCCCACAGGCGAACAGACTACCGGCAGAAACAACATTCGGCGCCAAAAGGTCGTACACGGTATTATCGGCCCCTCCGCCAAACTCCTCCCAGGAGGAACCGTCCCACCGCGCGAGACGATTTGCAGGGACCCCTCCCGCCTGGGTAAAGGACCCGCCCACAATCAAGTCACCGTCATAAACCTCCAGAGCCTCGACAGCGTCATTGACCCCTGCTCCCAGCGGTTTCCAGCGGGCGCCGTCCCAACTGGCGATATTGTTAACGGCGAAGCCGCCGACCGCAGTGAACGCGCCCCCAACAATTAACTCGCCGTTGTAAGTTGTCATGATCCGTACCGGACCATTCAATCCCGCATCATTATCCCATGAACAGGACGGCAATGATTGCATCCGTGAATCGAAAATACCGGTCATGGCTATATTGAGCTTCATTGTATGCAGGGTCCCGACCCGCCAGCTGTCAACGTCGGCCCGCGACCAACTATCCAGAATAGCTACTTCGTCAAGCGAGTCGGGTTGAAAATTGCCGGTTTCCATGAGAACATTGCGAAGACAGGTATGGTTAACATCGCTGTTCGCGGTGAAGGATATAGTTGGCTTCGGAATCAGATCATGGCTCAAGGTATCACAATCATAGATTTTCAGCACGAGGTTGGTTGCCGGGGATTGAGTCGGGTCGCTGACAACCAGTGCAATTTCGTCTAATGCATCGCCGTCGAAATCACCCGCGGCGATATCGAAGCGGCTGACCGCGCCAAACCGATGAAGCGCAGGCAGGTCGGTATTGACCGCCTGATCTGAAATAGCGGCCATTTGCGCGGGAATTGATGTTGTGCTATCTACATCGAAGACTGTCAAAGTGACCGTGCTGTCGGCGGCCAGATAGGCCAAAACAAATTCCGTGGCTCGGTCGGGGTAGAAGTTTCCCGCCACAACTCGAATCTCACCCAGCACATCGGCCAGAACGGGAGTCGCGTATAGGACGCCGGATGCAATGGGCACGTCGGGGAGATGCCATCCGGCGGGATCCGGCGCCAACGTGGCCGGATCGATGGTCGGAATCCCGACAAATACGCCGCCGTCATCCCGGTTCCATACAACCACCAGTTCATCCCCGTAATCGCCATCGAAATCGCCGTGAGCAATGTCACGGTTTTCCCCGCACTGATAGGATTGCGGGAAGGAACCATCTCCTTTCAGGACCAGGCTGTCCACTACCGAGAGCCAGCCGAATGCCCAGCTATGCAGGGAATCGTTCTGCGTGCCCATGGAGAATACTTCAGCCTTATAATTGACAGAAAAACCCCCACCGAACGGGTCATCTCCCTGGGCGTGAGAGAAGCTGGAAAATCCAACAAGCGAAACCGCCCCGAGTGTTACTAATAGCAATTTACTCATGATCGCCTCCTATTAAACCGAGCGTCGAATACTCGAAACCGGCGGCGGTAGGACCAAGATGTCGAAACTAACTGGGTAGCACAGTCGAGATGGCTATCGCCGTCAAAAATGTCAGAAAAATGCGTATGTCTAATTATAACACGCGGCGAGGAAAAATGCAACAACTAATCCACAATGCCGGATTCAATCGGTGGCCTTTAACGAGAGGGTGTTTCCGTCTCGTCTGATATCTACTCACACTCCACCTTAAACTGCGCCCCGCCGCCGGTCAGGTAGCTGACGAGGGCGCTTAGGCCCATTTGTCAAGCGGCACGCACCTTAAAGATGCTCACAATCAGCCAGTCACCGTTAAAGTCTGGGTGCAATCCCGACCTCCGGCAGAACTCGGACCGAGTGCATCCATGTTCACTCTGCGCCTTCTCCCCCGTCGTACAGAGATAGGTAAGCCACTCCATCGCTGAGGTGGCCTAGTGTCCGGACGGTTTGATATAGCGTAAATTCTTGTGTGTAAATTTGTGTAATTGGGAGGTAAAGAAATAGGGCATATCCACTTGAGAACTTGTAACGGAGGATATGCCCATGCG
>Ga0315293_10003220_pt1 | contig 15732 bp, 18 predicted proteins | sample YL17G13_20_MG_FD_203071 | JGI IMG/M metagenome (GOLD analysis project Ga0315293, IMG submission 203071) | Sediment microbial communities from Yellowstone Lake, YNP, Wyoming, USA - YL17G13_20 | ecosystem: Environmental > Aquatic > Freshwater > Lake > Sediment | place: USA: Wyoming | collected...
CTCTGAAGAAGGCGGTCAAGAACATTAAAAAGCATGTAAAGGATTTGAAATGAAAGACGAGGTAAGGGTTCTTGGCATAGACGACGGCTACTTCTCAAAATACCGGGACAAAAAAGTCCTTGTCGTGGGTGCGGTCCTCAGAGGCAGCAAGGATTTGGAAGGAGTTCTGTCCTGTTATATCGCCAAGGACGGAAATGACTCGACCAAGAAGCTAACCGAGCTGGTGAACCGCTCGAAGCATAAGAGCCAGCTGAGATACATAATCACCAACGGGACCACTCTCGGCGGATTCAACATCCTGGATATCAACGAACTATATAAAAAGACGAGAGTGCCTGTCCTAGCCGTCCTGAGGAAAAGACCCAACCCAGAGAAGGTCGAGAGGGCGTTGGACCATTTCCCAGACAAGAAAAAGCGGCTGGAGATGATTAGGAAAGCGGGAGAGATTCATAGTTACAAAAAATTATACTTCCAGACTGCGGGCCTGACCGAATCAGAAGCGGAGGAATTAATAGACAAGACGGTAAAGATAGGCAATCTACCCGAGCCTGTTAGGATAGCTCATCTGATAGCATCCGGTGTAACCTATGGAGAATCAACCAAAAGGGCGTAAGATAAACCTGGCAAAAAGAGTGAAGAAGCTTTTGGGCTATGAAAAGTTCAGCGCCAGCCAGGAGATCAAGGATTGGGCAGTATCTTTCGTAGTGGCGGCTGTCATCTACTTCATAATACTCCCCGCCATACTGGGGACATCATCCCCCGGCGTGGTCGTCGCCTCTTGCTCGGAGAAAGGCTACCTAAACATAGGCGATATACTCGTAGTCCAGGGCACGAGCATAAAGGACATCAACGCGCCCGAGGTCGTTGTGGACAGGTATGAGGGGGTAACGCCGATACTCGATGAAAACGGGGAAGTCACAGAACTAATAATAGGCAGCAAGCAAGTATCCCTAAACAGGTCCAACGACATAGTGGTCTATAGCGCCTATCCGACCGGCGTGCAGATAATCCATAGAGCGTTCGTCAAGATAAAGACAAACGACGGCTATATCCTGCTGACGAAAGGGGACGCAAATACAGCATTGGACCAGATGACAAAGACCGGCGAAAACTGCATAGATGAGAACATAGGCTGCATCTCAACGCCAGTAACCCAGAGAATGCTCATAGGAAGGAAGATACTGATACCCATACCCCTATTGGGACATGTGAAGCTCTTCTTCTGCGACCTGACTATGGGCAAGCTGTGCGACGGCCATTCGAACCTAGGGACAGACTACCAATACGCCCTGAGCTGTTAGCAAACTTTTTATACTTATTACCCCTCTTTTTATCATGGCGAGAGTCCAGGGTTCGTTGGAGTATCTGATTATAATCAGTGTGGTTCTCGCAGTAACGGCAATCGTCACCCTGATTGTCGTCAACTCCTTCGGCTCCCAAGAAACGCATTATCTTTACAACACATGTGTGGCTGCAGCGAAGACGTGCCGGACCACCCTCGTCTCGGATTCCAATGCGCAGTGCTCTTTCTGCGATAACTCATGCAACTTCACCAACGGGACAGAGATATTCCAAAATGCTACGCAGTGCTGCAAGCAGGGGAATGACTCTGGAATCTATGACGGCTCATTCGGCTGCAAGCTCTCATGCTCTGATGGCACGCCCTACGGCAAATGCTCCGACACCCAGCCATGGTTTTGCACTGGCGCCGGGACGCTCATAAATGATTGCATTAACTGCCTCTGCCCATCTGATCACGCTTGCAATACCACCACAAAAAAATGCTATCCGGCTTGTGATGATGGCACGCCTTATGGTAAGTGCTCCGCAGATAAGCCAAAGTATTGCAGCGCCGGTAGTTGGATAAATGACTGTGTAGCCTGCAACTGCCCATCGGGTCAAGAATGCAACACCATCACCAAAGAATGCTATGTTCCCGCATGCAAGGATGGTACTCCTATAAACCAATGTGCCAACCCTAGTGGTGCTAACCGCGGCAAGCTCTGTGATTCAACATTAAACCTCGTGGATAATTGTCCAGCATGCAGCTGTGGGACCTATTGCTGCAATTCCGCAGGCAAGACTTGCTTCCTTTGCTGTGGCGACGGCACACCGGCAGGCACCTGCTCTTCAGTAGCCGCAAACTTGGGCAAGTATTGTCTCGGTACACCACCCACCGCCAATTTCCAGGATATGTGCCATGGCTGTGGCGCTTGCCCAACAGGCATGTATTGTCCAGCGGGTGCTGAAAAATGTCTGCCAATATGCGGAGATGCCATCCTAGCGTCAGGCGAAGCTTGCGACCCAACAGCTTCTGGAAATACCTGCACATGTAGACAAGATTGCAACTGTGCCCACTCGCTAAGTTTGGTCATGGGGAAGCAGGCTGGTGTTCTTCCAGGATATGTCCAAATTGTTGACTTCTATGAAGCAACTCAATTATGCCCGGACTCACCTTCATCAGCCGACAAATTGGGAATTACCCCCACCCCTGACTTTAAAAATCCCATGAGAATAAAAGCCGCAGACGTAAATAACGACGGAAAAACCGAGCTCATAGTCTCGGACAACGCCTTGAGCACTCTGACAATATACGACAACAGAGGTACTTATATCAAGCGACTCAACATAGGCTCTGATATAGGTCTCGTTGATTTTGCCATCATTGACTCGGATGGAGACACAGGCGCTAATCTTGTTATATTAACAAGCCAGCCAACTATACAGTTCTCATTACAGAATATCTCATCATATTCAGATTATTATACCCTTACCCTGAGCAATTTCGGTCATATACTTTGGCCGGCGCAAACCGGTTACGAACTCTTGAAAGCGCTTTATGTAAACGGAAAACCGGCTGTTGCGGCGATGCAAAGAGGAGCAGCTCCTTACGTAAGTATTTATACAATGCCTACCTCCGGCAGCACGTATACCTTAACTTATTACGCTCGGTTCAACCCGCCGGGCAGTTGCAAGAGAGTCATGGATTTCGACTTTGCGGACTGGAATTTGGACGGCATCAGGAAGGAGCTGGTAATCCTTTCAAAGGAACACAGCGACATACCGCAAGGTTGTAATAGTCCAAGCAACAATGATATGTGGATTTTTGATATAACAAAAATGGGCAGCAGCGGAACAACATTCAACCTGGCTACGGCGAATGACCTGACTTTAAACTATACGTGGCTGAACGCGAAAGATGATGATGCTGAAGTGATGTACGCCGAAGACTTGGATGGAGACGGTAAGGACGAGATAATAACCATGGACACATCCAATGGCAATAACGCTAGATCTTATTCAAACAACTGTGGCAACTCGATCGGCACAGCAATTCCCGACGCTTCTTTGGGGAGCTGCTTGGAGAGAACAGATGATGTCATGGGTGCTGGCTGCGCAAATGACATGGCCGCCATTGGTGTACTCACTGGCTATGGCCCGAAAATCGCCTAACTAAAGAATCTTTTTATATACCTGCTCTCTAATTCATTCATGGCGCGAGCCCAGGGTTCACTCGAATACCTTATTATAATAGCGATTGTCTTAGCGGTCTCTGCAGTAGTTATATCGTATTCAACAGGCATACTTGGGGGAGGAAAATCATCCATCTCCGTGACCTCGTGCAAGCAGGCGGCTGTCGACTGCAAAGCGGCAAAGATGCTTTCTTCAACCGACCCATGCCTGCCTTGCGACACAGCATGCAAAGACTCTGGCGGCGTTGAGCTGTTCGACGGCGCGACCTTCTGCTGTAACCATGGCCTGCCTGAGATGGTATTTGCAAACTCTCCGGGCTGTTACGGGTGCAAGGACAGTACTGATTGCTTAAGCCCAACCCCCTTCTGCTTGGCCAATGTGTGTGTCGAATGCAGAGACAATACTGACTGCCCCCTGACGGGTACGGTCTGTTCTGCCAGCCATGCATGTGTGCCTGGATGCACAGACACCAAGCCATGCCCTCCGGGTCAGGTTTGTTGCGGAACAGACCCGAACAAAGCATGCGTAGTTTCTACGTGCACCTCCGATGCGGCTTGCCGTGGCACCGATATTCCCAATGATTGTTATAAACCGACATGCGACACTACCGTTTGCGGCGGGAAATGCAACCCAACAGGAACTCCAGAGGCATCAGGGGCATACTGCAAGGCTCCCACCTCTGGCGATCCTTACTGTGGCACTAATGCAGTATGTACAACGACCACCAACTATGCGTGTGATGGGGCCGGAAAATGTCAGGGCACGCCTTCCACCTCTTGTTCAGGTTGTGGCACATGTGGATATTGTGAGGGCGCAACATGCTACGATGGTTACGGTAGCCCAGCAGCATGCGCTAAAACAAGTTGCCAATGGTGCTCATGCACTTCCGGCCTTTGCATCGGACTGGAGGGATGCTCATCAGTTTCTTGTTATACCTTTTGTAAATGGTGCTGACATTGCGTTCTAATTTTTGATACAGCGAGATAAAGTTTTTATAGTCGCTATCTGTTATTCTAATCATGGCAAGAGCGCAAGGTTCTCTAGAGTATCTCGTGATAATCGCAATAGTGCTGGCCATCTCATCCGTAGTTATGCTTTATGCCACAGGAATAATCGGAACCCAAAAATCGTCTGTTTCTATCTCTACATGCAAACAGGCCTCGATCGACTGCAAACTGTCAAAAATGTCCAGTCCGACCGATCAATGCGACCAGTGCGATGCCGCCTGCAAGGATTCGACGACGGGCATCGAGATTTTCTCTGGTGCCACTCTTTGTTGTAAAGCAGGTAAGACCGATATGATTTATGCTGGCACGCCCGGCTGCTCTTCTGTTCCTGTTCAAAAAGAGCTGTTTTCTGATGAGTTCGCGAATCTTAATGCTTGGACCGGAGACATAGTTGGTGTTATTTACTGGCATGTGGTCGCCAGCGGCTATAGCGGGTCAAATTCAGCCCTCCTGCACCAATATGGTCAATGGGCCATAAACCACACCCAAAGCACTGTCGGATACAAAGATATCCAGGTATCATTTTGGGCGTATCCTAGCTTTTACGACGCCATACCTGCTCCCGGAGAGTGGATGAAAGTGGACTGGAGCGCAGATGGCGGCACCACCTGGAATAATCTTTATACTAAATTAAAGACAACCGCATGGGAATATAATTCCTACTCGTTACCAGCTACAGCCAACAACAATCCGAATTTTAAGGTAAGAGTCTGGTGTTATGAGTGGCACTCAGCAGGAGCGGAATCTTGTGCCATAGATCTCTTTAAGATTATAGGCACACAGATATAGTTCGTAAGCAAAAACAGATAACATATTTTTATATATGTAATGCCTTTTTCTATTCATGCGGACACAAGGGTCTTTAGAGTACCTGGTTATAATCGCAGCAGTTCTGGCTATCGCAGGAATAACCGCCGTTTTCTTGTCCGGAGTGCTCAGCGGACAGAGTTCACAGGTTTCAGTAGCCGCATGCAAGCAAGCGTCAGAGACCTGCAAACTTTCCCAGATGTCCAGCCCAAACGACCCATGCATTTCCTGTAACGCAGCTTGCCAGAACCCATCAACAAAAAAGGAGATTTTTGTAGGGGCCGTTTACTGCTGTAACCATACCCGTTCGGATATAATTTATATCAATTCAAGTGAATGTGCGGCATTAGTCTGCAATAATAATCAGTTGGATCCAGGCGAAGAATGTGATGTTAATTTTGATTCAGCTTGCCCCGGTCGTTGCGTAGGTTGCAAATGCTATATATGTGGTAATAACCGATTAGACCCGGGTGAACCGTGTGACGGCTCTATTCGAGGGACCTGTACTGGTACCGGTTCTTATTGTTCAAATTGCGAATGTCGCTGCTCGGATGGAACAAAAGCCGGGCAATGTTCTACAGTTGCTGTCGGTGGCCTGCGATGTAGCGCAAGCGGGTCACTTGTCCCAGACTCTACCTGCCCGTGTCCCAGATGTTATAGCTTTGTGTCGAATATTGGATGCGTTTATACTCCAAACTGTGGTTTAGCATGCTGTTCACCCACCCAGTTCTGCTGCGGCACTACCTGCTGCTCATCCGGCCAGTTCTGCTGCGGCTTTTTCTGCTACTCATCCGGCACGTGCTGCGCCGGTTCATACTGTTCAGGCGTATGTATGGGCACGACATGCTGCCAGAGTGGAATTATTTGCGGCGGCACCTGCTGTCCAGTCGGCAAAACATGTAAATATACCTATGGTTTCCCATACTGCGGATGATAATCCCACCTTTTTTTATACCCGCGAAGCCATAACTATAGTGAGGCAGCATAGGTGATTCTGATGTTCGAGATCGTGTTTGATAACGCGAAGATTTTCAAGGACTGTATCGATGCGCTAGTCACGCTTATAGACGAGGGAGAGTTCCAGATAACGAAAGAGGGGCTGAAGCTAAGGGCGATGGACCCATCGCAGATAGCTATGGTAGATTTCAACTATCCCAAGAGCGCCCTGGAAAAATATGACGTTCCGAGCGAGACCAAGATAGGCCTGAACCTGGACGATTTGTCGAAAGTCACGAGCCGAGTCAGAGCGGGCGAGAAGCTGATTCTTAGACTGGATAAGACCGGATCAAGACTGGAGCTGGTGTTCAAGGGAAAGACCACAAGACGATTTAACCTCCCATTGCTAGACGTATCAGGCATGACCCCCAAACAGCCGAAGATAGAGTTCGACTCAAGAATCAAGATAAACGGTTTCACCCTCAAGGAAGGGCTGAAAGACGCTTCGCTGATATCTTCCCACGTAGTACTAAAGGCGGACAAGAACGGATTCGAGATATCTGCCCATGGAGACAAGGGTGAGGTCCTGATCGAGGCGAAGAAAGATGACGATGTCCTGTTGGAGCACACAGTAAATGCAGAGTCCAGTTCTATGTATCCGTTAGAGTATCTGAACGACCTGCTCAGGACAACGGATAACGAGGCCGTAGTCTCTCTCGACCTGAAGACGGACAACCCGCTGAGGATCGAATATCCGATAGGGCAAGCGACTGTGGTCTATTATCTCGCTCCGAGGATAGAGAGCGCCTAACCTATTCTTTTTTAAACCCTATTTCTTTAACTATTCTCATGGTCCAGCCAAAGCTAGTCGGGGCAGCCATTGTAATAGGGGTATTGATAGTTGTGGGCACTACCTTCTACTATTACGCAGAGGGCTGGTCCTGGATAGACTCGCTCTTTTTCAGTGTTTCCTATATCACCACGGCTGGGCACGCCACCCTAGTCCCGTTGACTGACATTGGAAAGCTCTTCACTTCGGCCTATCTTCTGATTGGCGTATCCCTCGGTCTTTACATACTCATAGACATATTCGGCGGCTATACTAGCAGCGCACTGACAAGAATAGGCGAAAAAGTCTCAGGGCAGAAAGCCAGCAAAAAATGAGTAGTAAACTTAATTAAGAACAAACTGCACAAATCTCTCGGTGTTCTTATGCGGCTAGCCTGGGCAATGTTCATAACCTTCTTCGTGATGGGCGTTCTATTGTGGGCTATATTCTGGGCAGTGGCATGGCTGTTAGGGGTCACGGGCTCGGCGCTAGTATATGGCGTATTCCTGTTTATCGGCTTCATGGTCTTTATCCAATGGCTGATAGGGCCGGCGATAGTCAAGCTAACAACAGGCGCTAAAGAATGCAAGGACCAGGGGATACTGGCGATGGTCTATGAGATAGCGGATAAAGCCGGAATACCGAGACCTAAAGTCTATCTAGTCAATAATCCGACTCCGAACGCCTTCGCATTCGGCAGGACCCAGGCCAGTTCCAATATAGCGCTGCATACGGGCCTATTCGATAAGCTCGGGACAGAGGAGATCAAGGCGGTCATAGCTCATGAACTCGGCCATATCAAGCACAGAGACATGATAGTTATGACTCTTGCCTCTGCCCTGCCCGCTATCCTATATTACATAATATATTTCGGAGTCATAGCCGCTTCTTCGCGCAACAGGGACGGAGGGGTAAACTATCTCGGCGCATGGCTCGGCGGCATGGTTGCTCAGTTTCTCGCCACCCTATTAGTACTATACCTATCGCGGGTCAGAGAGTACTACGCCGACTCCTATTCCGGCCAAATCACAAAGAAGCCTGCGGATTTAGCCAGTGCTCTTGCCAAGATAAGCTACGATTTGACTAGAACAAAGCAGCCCAGTCCAACAGCTATGCGCTCCTTCTATATAGCGGATGAGGTGAGCTCTAGATACTCCGCGCAGATGGAAAAAGAGAAAGGGAGCGGCTGGAAGGAGATATTCATGACGCACCCGCTGACATATAAGCGGATAAAGGCGCTCGAGAGATTATGATAATTTTTTATACTGCCTATTCCTAGTTCTTCTAGAGGTGAATGCATGAAGAATAGCTTTATTTTTATAGTATCTCTGGCGTTAGTTTTATCTTTAGGGATAACGATAGCACAAGAAGCAACTTCAAATGTGGCTCCAAGTCTGTTTAAGATACACATCATGGGCAATGGAATAGCGGTCAATCCGAGCGACCTGACGGATTTCAAGATCATAAAGTCAGTTATAGCGACATTCAAAAACAGGAGTAATGACACGATAATCAGAGGCGCATTGGTCCTAGACCAGGCAAGGTACGTGGTCAAGGGTACTCTCCCAGAAGAATCAAAGTTTGTAGGAGAGCTGCTTAAGAACACGACCAAAGTGGGTGACATTAGTCTTTCCAAGATAGAAAAACCAGATGGAGAGGTGTGGGCAGGAACCCTTAGCCTCAATGGTATCAACTATTACGCGTACATAATGGGGGTGCGCAAGACCTTTACGGCGATAGAGGTTGCGACAAAGATGGGCGAATACTGCAAGGAGAACCCCACAGATGACAAATGCAACGGAGTCGCGTTCGTGTGCGGGTCTGAAAATATCGGACAGTGCCAAAACAAGATACAGACCTACTGCGAATCCCACCAGGACGACGCAAGATGCAAGGCTCTGGCTCTTAGGACATGCAAGAACAATACCGACGATACTAGATGCAGAGAGTTGCTCAGGAACAGGTGCAATGTGACGGATGCGGCTAACGCTGTAGACTGCGGAGCTTTGAACAGATCTATCTCAAATGTGACTAACTGTTTAAACAACTGCAAAATCCAAGCGAACGCAACCTGTCAAGTGGCTTCAACTGGCGAGAGGCTTCCGTGCCTGTTCAGAGAAGGAGCGGCATGCCTGACCAAGTGCGCACCATCAAAGGTAATGCCTACAACAACGAGCAATGTCGAGACCGGAGTCCGATCCGCGTGAGGCGATTGAGATGAAGATAGCAATAATCGCGATAGTCGTAATAGCCATCCTCGCAGTGCTCTTGCTGTTGGGATACATAGGCGGACTGGGTGGAGAAACGGGTGGCATGACCGGAGGAGCTGTCTCGAGCGAAGCGCAGATAGACCAGCAAATCGACCAACAGCTTGGAGAAATAGGGGACACAGGAACAGACCTGGACAATCTCCTAAACCCTTAACCCACTTTTAGTATATTTCCCCTACCTTTCTTTATCTTCTTTATCAGGCCGCGCTCCTCCAAATCTGCCACTATGAGGCTGACCTTTGCTTCAGACCATGGCAGCTTCTTCCTGAGTTCCTTCTGCGTCGTTCTCTGCTCCTTCTGGATTATCTCGAGAACCTGCTTCGCCTCCTTAGAAAGCCTGCCTGGCCTCTCCTCGATAGGCGCTGGCTCCTCCTTGCGCGTCCTTATTTTTGACGCCACCAAGAGTATAACAACGGCAAGGACTATCGCAAAAAACACTAAGTTCAGCCAATTGTCCTGATTTGTGAATAAATATTGCTCATCCAGATTGGGGTCTGTCTCGTTGAAAAGCGGCTCGCCCAGGTCTATCGCAGGGAACATTATGATATCCATCAGATAGTTACCATCAGACACGACTGATACCTTGTCTGTCGATTCCAGTAGGAGGCTGTTGTTCTCGTAGTATTTCGCTGTTATCTCATAGCTTCCGATAGGCAAATGGAAAGAATAGTTCCCGTCCTTAGAGATCAGCTGCTGGGCAGGCGTGGAATTTACCTCTATTATGCAGTCGTTCAAGGGCTCCAGCGTCGACCAGTCGTAGGTAGTCCCGTATATAGTCGCGGCTAAAGAGATTGACAGCATGAGCGCAAGGCAGATGAACGTTTTTCCAAGCATGGTGTTATTCTGAATTAACACCAATATAAAGTTTTGCTAGGAAAAATAAGGCAGGATAAAGCTTTATTTGGCAAAAGGAGTGTTTATAGAGCCATAAAGTCGCTTTAAAGAAAGTATGTTTATATATAATAAATAACAGAACTCTCTCGGTGATTGGATGAAGATAGGAAGTCTGTTAATCGCAGCGATTATGTTATTCTCTATATTCCCCGTTACTGCGCTCGCTCAATCCAATGGGAAGGGCAAGCCGGAATGGGCCGGGACCTATGAAGACCAAAAAGAGCAGTTTGAACAGGCCCGCGAGCAGTTCAAGAACAAAAATATGGATGAGAGGCAATTCACCTCCCAGGTCCAGAAATACATTGGTAAAAGTCTTGACAAGATGGATGATCTTGCAGAGAAGCTCAGAGATCGGGTCAAGGACAAGGAGTTCGACTTATTCTTGAATCAGACCAGACAGAGGCTAATGAATGCAACCGACAAGTCAGAAGTTCTGGATATAGCCAAGGACATGAAGAACGACTGGAAGGACTTCAAGATCAGGGCAAAGTATAAGATAAACGAGAACGCCTCCGATAAGATGAACGGGATAATCTTGAACGCCAACGGCCTGGCGAGAAAGCTGAATTCGACAATACAACAGCTAGATGCGCGAGGAATCAACACAACCGGTCTGAAAGCCGAGTTCGCTCAGTTCAACGTTCAGATAAATATAGCCTACGGCAACTGGACACTAGCCCATAACATGCTAAAGAATTACTCCAATGCAACGGACAAAGACGCGACCATGAACCAGATGCATACATACCTCCGCAACGCGCAGCAGGCGCTGAAACAGGCCCATAAAACCCTGAAAGAAATGGCTAGAGAGATCAAAGGCCTGATTGGAAAGCCGATAGCCCACGAGAACGAAACAGACGACGATGAGGACCACGCAGACACAACGCACCCGAATCTAGCGATGATCACTCCAATTAGCAACCAGAACGTCTCAGGAGTGATAAATGTGAACGTGTCCGCTTCAGACAACACCAACATTAGCTCTATCGTCTTCAAGGCGGGAACAAACGGGACTTGGTACAACCTGACTCTATACGCTGGTACGATAGTCCGAGGGAACTGGAGCGCATCATGGAACACCAATTCAACGCGCAACGGAACTGTGATTCTTTTCGTAATAGCCAAAGACTATTTCAACAACTCGCGCGAAATCAGCATTAGCGTGAACGTTAACAACTCAGCTCCAACCGAGACAGACACGAGCGCGCCAAACATGTCGATAATAACCCCCCAACCCAACCAAAACGTCTCTGGGACTATCGATGTCAACGTATCGACGTCTGACACCAGCAACGTCAGTTCTGTAACCTTCAGGGTAGGAGCCAACGGAACGCTCTCAAACATGTCGTTATACGCGGGCAATGCGAGTGATGGGCGATGGTATACCACTTGGGATACGAACACGACCCAGGATGGAACTGCTGTCCTTTTCATAACCGCCAAGGACTACTACAACAATTCGAGAGAGATTAGCCTTGCCGTATACGTGAACAACACGGGTTAGACGATGGCATGAGACTGACCTATCTGGCTGTAGCGGCCTTGGTTGTCATAGCGGTCGCATTGTTATTCTACACGACCATCTCCCAGCATGAAGCCTACTCTGACAAAGAGATAACCGACCTGGGCAATGACATAAATTCAGTAGATGACCTGCTTGGGCAGTTCGACACGCTCGACAACTTGGACCTCTCAGAAGTGAACGACTCGCTATTTAACCCCTAATTTGTTTTCTTCAGCCTTTACTTGTTTTACGACCCGCTTATCTTTCGGAGAATACTTCCTCTCGATTATGGCCACTCCGACTGTCGCAATCACCATGGTCGTTATTATGACGGTGAACACTATCTCTGCGAAATTCTCGGTCCCAGGAACTTTCATGGAGATAGGCAGATAAGCCAGAACCGCGGCAGTCAGGCCTTTCGGGAAGAGCATCCATATGGTCTTTTTCTCCAACTCGCTGAACTTGCCCCTATAGACGGTAATCCACATGGCCCCGTACCTGACGAAGAGCGATGCTACAGCAAGCAGCACGCCTATCGCTATCAGATTCACGTTTTGGATTGTGACCACGAGCCCGAGATAGACGAAGAAGAACGTTGTCATGAAAAAAGTGATCAATGAATGGAAGCCCTTTGTGGTCTCATCAATCTCGTAAGCCATATTTTCGAACTTTATCATGCCATAGATTTTCCTGCCGTTGGCAAGCACCACTCCGAAGAGCAGGCAAGCCATCGCTCCGTTCCCGCCCAACGCCTCTGTCCCGGAGTAGAGGAGAAAAAGCACGGCGAGAGTCACTACATAAGAGAAATCGAAGTTGATTAGTTTCCTCATCGCAGGCAGCCACAGAATGCCCGCGAATATGCCCGCCATCGCACCTATCGAGAAGCCGCCGGCGAGGAACTGCAGAGCCCCCGCAGCACCCACCCCACTCGTCGCAGTGTTTATGGCCGCTATTGCTATGACTATGGAGAAAACGTCAGTAAGCGAGGTCTCCAAATCTATTATAGTCTTGGTCTCGTCCCCTATCCCCTTGAGCTTTGTCACTATGGTTATGACTGTCGGAGAGCAGGTGCCCCCTATTATCGCGCCCATGAGTATCCCTATCAACAGGCTATAACCGAAGGCGGCCATTATCGCAACAGTCGCGACCATCGTGAAGAGGAACCCGGTTATAGCCAGAGTCATGCTTCTCGGGAACTCGCTGAACAGCTTGTAGATATCTAGATAGAGGCCTCCGTCAAAAAGTATGATGATGATGGCGAGCGCCGAGAAGATTTGCGATACGCTCACAAAAAAGCTCGGCTCCACGATTCCAGTCAATGGGCCTAGCAAAAGCCCGAAAAGCATCAGCCAGAGCACGCTCGGTATGTCTGTCTTCTTGAAAATTAGGTTGCCGAAGAAACCCAAAAGAATGACGAACGCAGTCAGACTAAGACCCAATAAGACTTCCATGTCTGAATAAAGCGTTTGTTATTTAAATACGTTTTTTCTAATAAACCTGGTGATCAGATGGTACCGGCAGTAAAAGAGCATGCGAGTGCGCTTAAAGGCGAAGTCAAGAAGCAGATAACAAACCTGGTCACGGCAGCTTTCGGCTTCGTCGCCGCTCTATCCTGGAACGATGCGATAAAAGCAATGATAACCAATTTTATAGGGACAGCGAGCGCCTGGCCGTACATGGTGCTGAACGCGGTTGTAGTGACTGTGATAGCGGTAATCGCAATCGTCTTAATCTCCAAGTACATGAAATAAGAACCCTGCCGTAGAAAATATTGGGTATGGCAGAGAAGAAGAAAACAGAGATTATTATAGGCTTTACTCACCACACTCCTTCTTTTATTGAGAAAGAACTCGAGAACATGAAGAAGGCAGATGTGATACTCTTCGAAGCCCCGACATACAAAATCGAGCAGTTGAAGGAGGGCATCATACAGCCGCGCCATCTGGGGAGCGTAAGTTCATTTCCGAGTACGGCTGAGAGAACGTACCGGGCACTCAAGAAATTTAGCGATGAAGGCAAGACTGTCTTCGGTTATGAAGATTATAACAACCCCAAGATATGGTCACGTGAGGAACGCGCAAGGTTGCATGAGCTTGAAGAAAAAACCGAACGTTATTTTTTTAAAACCAAGGTCCCTCTTACTAAACGCTATTTCTTGAGGAGCGCACAAGCATCTGCGGAAGCGACCAAGCTCAGGGATCAGAAGTCTTTTGAATGGATTAAACAAAACCTGCCAAAATTCGAAGGCAAGAAAATCTATATAATGGCAGGTTCCGGGCACACGGGCCTCTACCATCGGCTGAGGAAAGAGCTCAATCAAAAGGGAATATCTGTAAAGCCACTGTTTATCTCAAAAGGAATGTATAGAGACCTAAAAATACTTGAGAAATACACGCCCTACACTGCGATGACTAGGACCATTATTTTCAATACGCCTTCATCCAGAGACAAGAAAGCCACCAAGGATCGCCTTAAGCTGACCAAGGATTATGTCAGGAGCGTCTTTAAGCAGACTAAGAAGTATATGAAAGATATGCCATGGGAAATCGCGCAAGAAAAAGCGGAATTGGAGTACCTGAACCTTGGGAGGAAAAGACGGAAAAGATAATTGTTTATAGTTCTGGAGACATAATCTAGTCATGGTTCTAGAAGATCTAAGGTTCTGCGCGAAATACCCGTTCACAAAAGAGGCCAGGGACTATCTCGATTTCTTGAAGATTAACCTAGACAGCCTCGACGATGCGATGATAGAGTACGGCGCAAAGAGGATAACCGAGTCCCTGGGAGATTCCTCAAAATACGCTAGAGAGAAATCGGAGCAGATAAAGAAGTCAAAAGAGCCCTACCTGATGAATGAGCTGATTTCATATCCCGTTTCTAAAATCCTGGTTTCTCTAAGCGAGGACCGAGCCCTAAAGAAGAAGTTCGCGAAAGCAGAGTCTCAGAGAATCTACCATTTCCTCCAATTCGAAGACGAGGAGACAGTTTACGGCATAGCAAAGCAGTTCTTCCACATCCAGAAGGAAAAGGACCTGTTCCTAGTTCCGTTCCAAGAATACCTGAACAATATGCCAGAAGAAAAAGAATATGCTTTAGTCAATTTGGAGATAGAGAACGGAAAGATAAGGCTGGACAAAGAGAGGCTTGCGAAACTAGTCAGCCAGTATATCTACCAGGGCGTAATAAGCGCTAAAATCGACAAACGAGACATCAAGAATAAGATGTTTCTCTACTTCGTTGATGAGATTAAGAAGGACAGAAGATATACGATTCCAGAAGACTTGGGCAAGGTGGAGTTCGAGGCGTTCCCGCCGTGCATGAGGAAGATCTACCACGACCTGCAGTCGGAAGAGAAGGTGGGGCACATGCCTAGATTCGTCTTCTCCGCTTTCTTGGCCAGCATAAAGATGCCAATAGAGGAAGCTATCGCCCTGTTCAAGAACCAGTCCAATTTCAATGAGAAGAAGACCCGCTATTATCTCGAGCATTCTTACGGCCTGAAATCGAGCAAGGTCAAATACTCCGTACCGACCTGTTCAAAGATGGATAGCTACGGCACCTGTTACAGAGACGATACCTGTCGTTGGAACCACCCGATGACCTATTACGCGAAGACAAAGAAGGCTAGAAAATGAACCCTGCAGCTGACTTCATAAGGAAAAAGTTTCGCGAGTATTACCGAAAGAGGGGAGTGGTAGCTCCAGAAGGGATGGAGAAGCGCGAGTTCGGCTTCGGCAACGACAAGAAAATTGACTATAGACATTTGAGCTTCACGAAAAAAGAAGAGCTTGGAAACTATTTTGTGACCAATAGTCCCCTATACGCCTCGTTCTCCTCCGCCTACTATGAGTTCCCTGGCGCACAGCCGATGCCGAAGAAGAACATGCTGGCCGCTGACCTGATATTCGAGTTCGACGCCGAGTGCCACCACGATAGCCTGACCTGCTACGAGTGCCTGGGCAAGGCCAAGCAGGACACCCAGAGGCTGATCGATGACTTTCTTATCCCTGA
>Ga0315293_10003224_pt1 | contig 15727 bp, 14 predicted proteins | sample YL17G13_20_MG_FD_203071 | JGI IMG/M metagenome (GOLD analysis project Ga0315293, IMG submission 203071) | Sediment microbial communities from Yellowstone Lake, YNP, Wyoming, USA - YL17G13_20 | ecosystem: Environmental > Aquatic > Freshwater > Lake > Sediment | place: USA: Wyoming | collected...
CATAATCCGGGGCATAACCCCAGTCTCTTTTGGCTTCGAGATTACCCAGATATATTTTCTTCTCCTTACCAGCAATAATCCCCGCTATCCCTCGAGTAATCTTTCGAGTTACGAAGGTCTCTCCTCTTCGAGGGCTCTCGTGATTAAAGAGTATCCCATTGCAGGCAAAGAGATTATAACCCTCCCGATAATTGGCAGCCATCCAATAGGCATAAACCTTAGCAGCGGCATAGGGACTTCTCGGTCTAAAGGGAGTGTCTTCATTCTGGGGAGCGGGGGCATCACCATACATCTCACTACTGGAGGCTTGATAAAATTTAGTCTTTATCCCACTTCTTCTTACTGCCTCCAGTATTCGAGTAGTCCCCAAGGCAGTAATATCACCGGTATATTCTGGTATATCAAAACTAACCCGGACATGACTCTGTGCTCCCAAATGATAAATTTCATCTGGTTTAATATTATAGATAAGATTAGTAAGCTGTCCGGAATCACTAAGGTCACCATAATGAAGATGTAATCTTACCCCTCTCATATGAGGGTCTTTATAGATATGATCTATCCTGCTGGTATTAAAGGTACTGGCTCTTCTTATAAGGCCATGGATTTCATAACCTTTGGAAAGCAGAAGCTCTGCTAAATAACTACCATCCTGACCGGTGATGCCAGTAATAAGGGCTTTTTTCATCTTATTTATACTCCTTTTTTCACAAAAATTTAAAGTATACACTTTTAATTTATAACTTTAAATTTTAATTAAATCTATTAACAACGTTATTATAAAAATTTCTCAGCATGTTAAATCTTTCTTTTAAAAATAAACTAGCTGAATAATTACTTAGAAATAAATGTATATTTTAAAAAATATATTTTTTATTTTATTCTTTCTAAAGCTTCATCAATAACAGTTTCCCATTTTTTAGCATATCTTTCTAATGTCATATCCTTAACTTTTATATAACCTTTTCTAATTAAATCACTCCTCAAATCTTTGTCTACCCAAATTTTATAGATCTTATCTGCCATATCTTTAACTTCAAAGGGGTTAAAGAAAAGACCAGCATTGCCAATTTGATCAGGCATCGAAAATAATTTTGAACATATTACCGGAGTGCCTAAAAGCATAGCTTCAAGTGGTGGAATATTTGTTGGACCGAATAAAGATGGATATACTAGAGCAACAGCTTTTTTGTATAACGCAACTATTTCTTTATCGGAAACATAACCCAGATATATAATCTGATTAGAAATATCGCTTTTTTTAATAAAATTCATAATTTTCTTGTAACTTTCTTTTGGAGAACCTACTAATACTATATAAATTTTAACATTATAGAAATCTTTTAAAATTTTTAATGATTTCGCTAATCTTATATGATTTTTATGATACCAAAATTGTGCTGGATAAAAAAAGAATCTTTCCGGGAGATTAAATTTTTTTAATATACTTTCCGAAATCTCTAAATTCATATTTTTATATTTATAAATATATCCTGCTGGCATAATAGAAATAATTCTTATTTTTTCTTTTGGAATTCCAAAAAATTTATTTAAATCTTCTCCTCCTTGCTGAGAATCAACAATTGAAAATATAGAATGTTTTGAAGCATTTTTATAAACAATATTTCTTAGTATCCTTTCCTTTAAAGGATATTCTGGAAAAGATGGATAATATTTGTGCATTATATCCGGTATAGAAACTATATAAGGAATTTTATTTTCATAACCAAGCAAAGAAGGGAATGGCATAATTAAAAGCTTTATCTGATGATTTTTTATTTGAGAAATTATTTCATTATTTTGAACATTAATAAAATTATTACTAATTACTAAATTAAATATTATTTTAATCTTATTTTTTAAGGAATGTTTTTTGTTAGATATAAAAACGTGATCTACGTTACCAGACTTTATATATACCAACCAGTTAAGACTTTCAGAACTATATGTAATTATTTTATAATTATATTTATTTGAATATTTTATTAAACTGTCTGCTATACTCAATCCGTATTGAAATATACCTCCACCCTTTTCAGAAATTAAAATTCCAATATTTTCCAAATCATCCAATTCTCCTTTTTACAAATTTTTGTCTAAATTTAATATTGTTCTCTAAACAAAACAAAAGAAATTTGTATTATAAATCAAATATTATTATTGATTAAACTTCCCATAAAATCTCAAAACAACTTAACCCTTAAATTTTTTCTATATAAATCTTACATAGACAGGAAATAAAATATTTTATTTTAAATCCTTTTTAATGTTCTTTATTACATCACAAATATATTTTATTTCCTCTTCTTTTAACCCTGAACCAGAAGGTAAATACATCCCCTTCCTGGCTAATTCTTCTGCTACTGGATATTTTTCCCCTTCGAATAAACACATATCGTGAAAAACCGGTTGTTCATGCATCGGGATAAAAAATGGTCTTGTTTCTATCCCTTTCTCCTTTAATTCGTTCATTAAATTATCTCTATTCATTCCAAATTCATCTTCTATTAGAATAGAATACATCCAATATACGTTCTTTGCCCATTTCTTTTCTGTGGGTAAGGTTATTCCTTCCACATCCCCCAATAGTGTATTATAAAGATGAGCATTCCTTATTCTACACTCAATAAGTTCATCTACTCTTTCTAATTGTGCAAGCCCTATTGCTGCCTGAATATTTGTCATCCGATAATTATAGCCCACTTCAGAATGTTTATAGATTCTTTTTTCTTTTGGAAAAGATAAGTCTTTTAGTAACCTTGCTTTTTCAGCAATTTTCTTATCATTTGTCACAACCATTCCACCTTCACCGCAAGTAATAATTTTATTTGCATAAAAACTAAAACACCCAATATTGCCAATTCCACCAGCTTTTTCCCCTTTATATTCCGCTCCATGGACTTCTGCCGCATCCTCTATAACATATAAATTTCTTTCTCTTGCTAATTTCATTATTGGGTCCATATCACAAGGATGACCATATATATGAACAGGCATGATTACTTTAGTCTTATCAGTAATCTTCTCTTTAATCTTTTTAACATCAATATTCCAAGTCTCTGGTTCAGCATCTACCAAAACAGGTTTTGCCCCACAATAAATAACTGCAAAAGCAGTTGCAATCATAGTAAAAGCTGGAATTATTACTTCATCTCCTTTACCAACACCTAAAGAAACTAAAGCTAAATGTAAAGCAGTAGTCCCATTTGTTGTTGTAATGCCGTATTTGCAACCACAATATTTAGCAAATTTGTCCTCAAACTCCTCTACATATTTTCCTTTTGAGGAAATCCAGTTCGTCTTGATACAATCAACAACATATTCAAGCTCTTTTTCTCCTATAAATGGAGTACATACTGGTATCATTACTTTTAATCCCCCTTTGCTTTAGCGATTATACACATATTCCAAACATTTTGATCAACTTTTCCTTTTAAATCTAAAAAAGGACATATATTCAAGACTTCAAAGCCAGAATTATCCAAGTAATATACTATTTCTTGTGGAAAATAGAATCTAATAATATGTTTTTCATCTATCTCACCATACATATTATTTTTCTTATTTAAAATTAATAATTTGTAATTAACTTCACAGATATGTTCAAAGGCTCTTAATTTCGGAATTGCATATCTAATAATCTTTACTTCATCGTTTTCTAATTTTTTAATTCTTTGTTCTGGGAGAATTCTCATTACACTTAATCCGTTCCATACATCAAAAATAAAAATACCACTTGGTTTTAAATGTTTCCGTATGTTAACTAAGGTTTTTATGATATCTCTATTTTTTGTAATGTAACCCATTACTGCAAATATGGCAAGACAGCAATCGAATTTGTCACCAATTTTTATAGTTCTAACATCTCCTTTTATAAATTTTGCAGAACACTTTTCACTGGCAATTTCTAACATCTCACTGGATATATCTACTCCCGTTACTTCATATCCTCTACTTAACAATATTTTTGTATAATTTCCAGTACCGCATCCAAGCTCAAGGATATTTTTTGGTTTCTTATTAATTTCAAATAGCTCCTCGATAAAATTACACTCTCTTTCATAATCCTTATCGTTATAAATAAAATCATAATATTTTGCATATTTTTTAAAACTCAAGTTTAGTTTCATTCTATCATCCTCCTATCTTTATCTCTTCCAAAATAAGGGCCTTGCTTAACTTAAATTATATCTGTATCCTCAACCATCTTAAACCCATGCCCGCCTTCGATAAAAAATATTATATCACCCGTAGTCAATTCAATTGATTTAAATTTATAGCCTTCTTTATTATATAAATTTAATAAACACTACAGGATCACAAGACCGGGGGACTTGCCCGTCATCCACTCCCTCGCGTCCATTATAGAAAAACCATTCACCCTTCGCACAAACCTAAAATTTCCGGTTTAAATAGGTAGCACACTCTGTGTGTCTCTTCTAATATCTCCACCTTTCCGGTAGATCTATCTTGTATGAATACCTGACAATGCACATCAACCCTATTCTCATTTTCATTAAATGTTTGATGGCACATCACATGAAATAGCAAAATAGTGCATCGTATTTTCCACCGCTGTGATAAGCACACACATTGCCTTGCTCAAAGGGGAGTCGTTTGGAAATATCTTGTGACAGGTTATCTTTTCGCAGCATAGCCCTTAAAAATATTTTCCTCCAATTTTAGACCATCCTCCAATATTTTATAAGTTCCCGAGCACAACATTTTCATGAAGAACCGGTATTTGAGGCTTGAACACGAGTAATACCAAAAGGCATAGGTCATCAATACGCCAAGCACAAAAATGAAGAGGAGCAAGAACAGGATTTATTGATATCTTTTTTTTATTTCCTTTATTTTGTTGCATATAAATCCAATTTGTTCATCTGTTAGATCAATACCTGATGGTAGATAGAAACCTTTCTGAGATAATTCAATAGAAACCAGAAAATCTTTCTTATCGTAATTGTGTTGTAAAAAACAAGGCTGTAAATGAAGTGGGGTGAAAAAAAATCGTGAATCGATGCTTTCGCTGAATAGCTCGGATTTAAGCAGGTCTCTAGATATTCCAAATTTTTTCTCTACTATTATACCGTACATCCAATATATGTTTCTGACGTATGGTTTTTCAATCGGCAATGTGATCCCTTCAATTCCCTCTAAGCATGAACTATATGTTCGAGCTATTCTTCTTTTCTTTTCTATTATTACCTCAATTCTTTCTAATTGTGCCACCCCGATTGCAGCTTGTAAGTTTGTCATTCTGTAATTATATCCGATCTCTTCATGAATGTACCGCCTCTCTTTATCAAATGCAAGATTATGCAACCAGCGAGCCCTTTCAGCAATTGTCTCGCTATTTGTTATGAGCATACCGCCTTCCCCGGTTGTAATGACCTTATTTGCATAGAAGCTGAAAACCGCAACATCTCCTAAACTACCAACCTTTCTTCCCTTATAAACTGCACCGTGTGCTTCTGCACAATCTTCAATTACCTTTAACCTATATTTGTCAGAAAGTGCTACGACTTCATCCATCTCGCAGGGATGACCAAAGATATGTACGACCATTATTGCTTTCGTCTTATCTGATATTTTTTCTTCAATTTTATTTACATCAATATTCCAAGTCTCTCTCTCAGAATCAACAAAAACAGGTTTTGCTCCGCAATAGGACACTGCAAAGCCGCAGGATGCCATTGTAAAATCCGGAACAATAACCTCATCTCCTTTTCCTATCTTTAGTGCGCGAAGTGCTAAATGAAGGGCAGATGTACCGCTTGTGACACTTATGCCATATTTAGCTCCACAAAATTTGGGAAATTCTCTTTCAAATATTTTGTTGAATTTACCGTCATGAGAAATCCAATTTTCCTTCAGGCATTCGTTGACATATTCGCTTTCTTTTTCTCCGATAACGGGTCTAAATACTGGTATCATGGTTTATCTCCTTATTGTGTCTTCTTCATATCCGCTTCCACTTCTCGATTCTGTGTTGAGATCTAGGAATTTAGAATCTTCCAGTGCGATTAATGTATGAACCAACCCATCAGGGATATGCACAAAATCGTCTTTTTCTAAAATGTATTTTTTCACGCTTCCTTCACCCTCATTAATATTTCTTATTCTCAACTCCAAGTTGCCCTCTAATATGTAATTGTACTGACTAGCCTTTTTGTGGTAATGATTTCCCCTTACGGCACCTTTTTTGGCTGTTATGAGTCCAACATGCAGGATAATCGCTTCATCCAAAATATCAAAGATCTTCCCTCTTTCATCTTCAAATACAGGTTCTATGTGTTTTATCGATATTTCTTTCATTGGTTCCTCCTTAAATAATTCTTGGATAGGGAATCGGTATAATGAAACTCCCGCCTGCTTCCTTAAACTTACTCAGTCGTCTCATTATTTCTTCTGATAGATTCCAAGGTAAGATTAATCCATAATCCGGCAAATCTTTCATCAACTCTTCATCGGAAACAACCGGAAGGTGCATTCCCGGACTATATCTTCCGATTTTTAGAGTTGATTTCTCAGTCAAATAATCTAGTATACCTGAATGAATGCTGCAATAATTTAGAAGTGTGTTTCCTTTTGCCGCAGCCCCAATTCCAACAATTCGCTTTCCCTGTCTTTTGATATCAATTAGCATAGAAATGAGTTTCAATCTGTGCTGCCTAACATCATTTGAAAATCTTTCTAACCTTTCAAGAGAATACATCCTTTTTTCTTCTTCAAGTCTGAGGAGCTCTTCAATAATGGAAGAAACATTACGCCTTTTTTCTTCTCCAACAAAAAAGCGTATTGATCCACCATGAATGTAATATTCCATTCCAATGTCAAAAATCTCCATGCGATATTTCTTGAAAAATGGTATCAACGGTTTTACAGAAATATACGACAAGTGCTGATGATAAATTGTATCATACTCAAGATGTTCTATCATTTCAACCAAATATGGTAATTCAAAAACAAAAATGCCATTATCTGCAAGCAGTTCTTTAACCCCGCACATTAACTCATCTAAATCATCTATATGCGCAAATACATTCGTCCCTGTTACAACCGATGCTTTACCTTTTGAATTGATAACTTGTTTAACAACCTCTCGATCAAAAAATCCCTCTATAGTTTTAATGCCTCTTTTGTTTGCAATCTCGGCAATCTTGGGTGCAGGATCTATCCCTAGAACATTCATGCCTGCATTCCTAAAACCTTCTAATAAAATGCCAACATTACTGCCAATATCGACTATAAGTGACCCCTTTTCTAAATCATATTTTTTACAAATCGATTCTGCCATTGAGAAATAATGCCTTTTTCCGGTTTCTGAAACAGATGATTCATAAAGATAATCTTGATTATATAAGTCCTCTTTCGGGACAACATAATCTAACTGATGTAATCCACAATCCAAACATATCACCACTCTTAATGGATAATAGGTCTCCTTATTATCCATTTGGTCTCTAGTTAGAAAGCCATCCGAATGTGGGTGAAAACCTAAGTCTAAATATGTCTTAAGGTTTTTTCCGTTACACATTCTACATTCAGTTATTAATGGCACGATGTTCCTCCTTCTATCGCATAATCACGAAGCACTAAAACATTTTTCAAAATTAGATGTAATATTTTAGAAAAACAAATCCAATTAAGTTTTGGAATACTTCTGATTTAAAATATTTCGCCATTCATTCGCAATACGCTTAACATTAAGAATTTATTTATTAAATTTATACATTTACTTATTTTAAGAACTATTTTGTATAAATTTACATGTTTTTTATTTGATTATTTTTTCCCATAAATAAATTATAGGATAATATTTTTTAATTCGAACTAAGGAATATCGATTTATACTCTCTACGTTCGAACACGTCCAAAAATCCACCTTCTGTAGCATTAATAATACTAATATTCTTATTAGCAGCTATTCTTAAAATTGTTTCATATCCTTTCCATAATTCTAATACAGCTTTCAAATCATCTTTATAGTAATATTTATTTAAATCTCCTTCTGCTTTTGAATAATTATCGATCGTAGTACCTCTATAAAAATGTGCATCCATTCCCCTGTGAGCTAACCAATCATGATCTAACCCAAGCAAATAAATTGGCGAGCACCCCATATACAATGCCCACATAATTGCGAGTTGAGAAACACTTTGTGCGCCTGGAATAGATTCAGTTAAATCTATATTATAGTTTAAACCATTATTTAAATTACCTCGAAATGCTGCATAGTAAGTCTGCTCTTTAGGGAGTAATTCCTGATTTTCTATAACATTTTTTGCATATATTGGCACTAAATATTTTGATGAGTAAATTTTCTGCTGAAGATTTTGAAAAAAATTTCTCATCTCTTTAGAGCCATCAAAATATAATGGATCAGCAAAACAATAATATGTAGGCTGCCATTTTTCTACAATTGGATGTTTACAAAAAGCATTCACTGCAATAGTGATTTCGTTAGATAAAAGTGATAAATCCTGTTTATTTAAAGATGGCCCATTACCTATTACAAAACAACGATAGTTTTTATGTTTATTCTTAAAAACTTGGTTTCTATTTAATAGTTCCTTATCATTTTGTGATACGGGTATTTTAGTTAAAATCCGTTCGGCGGAATTTAAAAGAAACTTAGAGATTTGTTTAAATTCATAACTCATTCCGGTTAAAAGAATCCCTAATAAACCACTTCGTTTATATACTTTTGCTATCTTTTTAAACATTATGATGTTTTTCTCTCCTATTTAGTTAATATCAATATATTTCTTATAGTAATTCAAATAAAGTTTATTTTCTAAAAATATTTCTTGAAATTTGAAAAATCCCCCCATGGCATCCTATATACTTTTGCACTTAATATCCAAACCATTATGAACTGCACAAAAAAGGTAATTGTTGTTGCTTGAGCTGCACCAATTGCACCATTTGCTTTTATAAAGAAATAATTTAATACTATATTAATACCTGCAGAAGAAAATGTAACCCAGGCCAAAATATAAGTCTTTTTAACGTAAAAAATATAATTTACCACCATAAAATACATCCCGCCAAAAGCATTTGCTAGTGCAATCCATAGCACATATTTATAAGAAAAATAGAAATTTTCACTAACGAAAAATTTCAAAAAATATGGAGCAATAAAACTTAAAGCCAAGGCAATAATAACTATCGCTACATCATATAAATAGGTAAATTTAACAATCTTTATTTTTGTTAAATAATTATTTTCTTTTAACTTTTCATACAAAAAGGGAGCCCAGGCTAAATTAAATGAAATAGCTAATAAACCTATAATCATCCCTACCTGGTAACCCACTGAATATAAACCCGTTGCAGCAACATTTACCATTGAATTAATGAAAATCCTGTCTATTCCAGTTATTATCCATCCACCTAAAGCATGGGGAATAAGCGGTACACCAAAAAACAAAGCATCTTTAATATATTTTTTATTAAAAGAAAATTTTATATATTCCCTCTTATAGATTACAAAAATACTTAAAAGACCAAAAATAATAGAAGTAATAATTATTCCTAATAATCTTCCTTGCCATCCCCAACAAAGTAAAACAACAAAAACTACAGACAAACTAACATTTAAAATAGTTCTTGAAATTTGAAATAACCCATAAGGTAAAGATTTTTGCTCTACCTGCCAAAGGCCTATATTAATTGAATAAATAGATTCACATAGAGCTATTATAACTATAAATAGTATCCAATCTTCTGGAAATTTTGTAAACAAAGAAAAGTACGATTTTAAGATATAAACTATTGTAAGCACTAATAAAAAATTGGAAAGTAAAATGAAAAATACATTACCAATATACTCTCTAAACTCATCTCTATTTAATTTAAAAAAGTTTACATTGACAGCTCCATTCATACTTAAGCCCACAAACACTCCCATCACTGCCAATAAGACACTAAAAGTAGCAGTAATACCATAATCAGTTGGTGTTAAATAGCGAGTCATAATAGGTAAAAGAAAAAATGGTATAGCTTGATTTATTACATTAAAACCCGCATAAATAAAAGTATTTTTAAAAAGTTTATGATTAAAAATATATGAAACGTTAAATGAGTTTAAAATAATTCTTACCTTTCTAAATATCAATATTAATATCTTTTTATAATTTAATCTTTTGCTAATTTAGGAATATTATTTTTTATTAAAACCTCTGCCAATTTATAATCTACTTCACTATCAATATCTATAGACCTAATATGTGGCATAATATACGCAAAAGTTTCGTTGCCGAAAAAATTCTTTTGTTCCTTTAAATAATTCCAATAAGCTAAATATATTGCACCATTTAATCTATAAAAAACGGGTAGTTTTTGTCTATTTTTATTCATAATTTCTTTTCTAATAAAATCTTTCATACATCTGTCTTCGGGTAAAGTATTTGTCCACAAAGGATGATGGTCTACTTCACATACCGAAACAATTGCTTTTGCTTCTTTTAAAAATAAAAGTTCTATTGCATTATTAACATCTTCAAATGTTCTAAGTGGTGAAGTAGGTTGAAGCAATACTAATAAATCATAACATTTATTATTTTCTTCTAACCAATCCATCGTATGTAAAACAACATCTATTCCTTTTGCATTATCTGCGGCTAACTCTTTCGGTCTTATAAATGGAACTTCTGCTCTATATTTTTTTGAAATCTCAGCAATTTCTTTATCCTCTGTACTTACAACTACCCTATCAAGATATTTACTTGCTAAAGCTTGTTCAATTGTCCAAGCAATCAAGGGTTTACCTAATAACGGTATAATATTTTTTCTTGGAAGCCCCTTACTCCCCCCTCTGGCTGGAATTAATCCTAAAATAGTTTTTCCGTTGTACACCTTTTACCTCTATTCATCTTTATTATATAAGTCTTAATTTTGTAACTAATTTCTATTATTTAAATTAATAACTCATTACCCAATAATATAATAATATGCAATTATCTTATTCACTCTATTTCTCCATATATTCTATCGCTTTTTTATATTCTCCCCACTCACCTATATCAAACCAGGAACAATTCGCCGGATAAACTTGTACTTTAAATCCCTTTTTCTTCGCCAATGCTAATAAATCAGGCATATCTGTTATTTTATTTCTTGGGATCAAATCAATAATATCAGGCTCTAAAATATATACCCCGGAATTGACAATAAAATGATAATCTGGTTTTTCGATAATTTCTTCCAAATCCGCATTTTGCATTTTTAAAACTCCATAAGGAATCTTTATATGACGGATTACTCCAAGAACCGTAATCTGATTTTTGCTCTCTCTATGATAGTTTAATAGTGTATCAAAATTTATATCAACAATCACATCACAATTAGAGACAATAAATGTATTATCCAATTTATTTTTTATCAAAGATAATGCGCCTATGGTGCCTAAAAAATTCTCTTCTTGAATATAGCTAATTTCATAATTATTAGGATTTTCTGCAAAATACATTTTAATCATTTCGGCTTTATAATTTAGCGAGATTATAAATTTATCAAACCCATACTTTTTAAAATTATCCATAATAATCTCTATAATTGGTTTTTCTCCTATCGGAATCAAAGGCTTAGGTAGAATCTTGGTAAAAGGATCAAGCCTTGCCCCCTTTCCCCCCGCCATGATTACTACAGAATTATCTTTTTTAGAATACTCAACTTCTCCGTTTTTCAAAAAATCTTTCCATAGATAAATACCAATTACTTTATTTTTGTCATCAATAACCGGAATATGTCTTATCTCATGCTTTTTCATTAATTGTAGAGCCTCATTTTTATCACTTGAATTATTTATAACAATAGGATTTTTAGTCATCATTAAACTTATTGGTGCATCAAAACTAATGCCTTTTATAATTGCTCTTCTTATATTTCCATCAGTAATAATTCCTAAAATCCTATCTTCCTCATCTACTACAATCAATACCTGCAAAGCAATTTTATCTATTTGTTTTAATGCTTCTTTTAAGGGAAGATCAGGTTTTACAAATAATTTTTTACATTGTTCAGATATCATTTAAAATTCTCCCATCTAAAAGGTTCATCTTGCCTAATATCATTTATAATTCTCATTCCAATGACTATTTCTTTAAATTTTGGCGGTATCCCTGTGCCAGGTCTTTTTATTATTATATCTGATTCTTTTATTATTTCTCCTACCCTAATATCCCGGGTAGCAACAAGACTTCTTCGGGCTACTTTCATTATTTCAATTTCACTTTTATTAGGTTTTTTTATTCCATCACCTAAAGCCATTTCGATATTTCTTATTGCCTTTACCATTTCCTTTAATTCAGCAGGTTCTAATGATGCCTTGTGGTCAGGACCGGGTAATTTTTTATCTAAAGTAAAATGTTTTTCAATTAATTTTGCTCCCATAGCCACAGCAGCAATGGGAACTTCTATCCCTAAAGTATGGTCAGAATAACCTACTGGTAATTTAAACGCAACTGCTAAAGTTTGCATTGCCTTTAAATTAACTTCCTCATAAGGGGTGGGATAATTAGTAGTACATTGTAATAATGATATTTTTGTCTTCGGATTAACCCCTCTAATAGTATTTATCGCATCTTCTACTTCTCCTAAAGTCGCCATCCCAGTAGACATTATTATGGGTTTATTTTTAGCTGTAATATGTTTTAAATAAGGATAATTTATTATTTCACCTGAGGGTATTTTATACATATCTACTAATTCATAAAGAAAATCTATGCTCTGATGATCGAAAGGCGTAGATAAAAACATAATTCCCTTTTTATCACAGTATTTTTTTAATTTTACAAAATCCTCAAAAGAAAGTTCCAGCTTCTTAATCATCTCTAGTTGAGATTCATCTGAGCTGGTAGCCTTTTTCTGATATTCCGCTTTAGGAGCTTTTGAGCTAACTACTTTCTCTGCTTTAAAAGTTTGAAACTTTATGGCATCTGCACCAGCTTCCTTGGCTACATCAACAAGTCGGTAAGCCATATCCAAGCTGCCATTATGATTTACTCCTGCTTCAGCAATAATAAAAACTTTTTTCATGTAATCTCCAAAATATCTTCTTTTTTATATAATAATTTTTGCAAATAATTATTTTTTATAATATTTTTTATTATTTTATAGGCTTTCTTGGAGCTTTTTCCATCTCCATAAATATTTTTTATGTTAGAAATTTTTTTTCTAAATTCATCAGAAATAACTTCATTTATTGCATTATTAATTGAACCGATATCTGTGTCACAAAAAATTACATTTTGAGTGCACAGCCTACCTCTCTGTCTTAAACCAACATTAATAACAGGAATTGGAATTGAAGCGGCTTCCATAATACCAGATGATGAATTTCCAATTAAAAACATACTATTTTTGTATATTGATAAAAATAAATTTCTTTCTAAACTCTTATAAAAAATAAAATTATTATCATTTTCGTACTTTTTAATTACATCTATAATATTTTTATTTCCAGGATCAGTATTTGGATAACTTACAAATGCATTAATATTATTTTTCTTTAAGGAGAGCAATATGTTTTCGAAATAAATATGACTATATTCTTTTTCTATATCTTGGCTGTGAAAAATTACTAAAGCAAAAATATTAAAACATTTCTTAATATTAAAAATTTCTTTTATTTTTTCCTTACTAATCGACTTATGTTCTGCAAATTTATCTAATGCTATATTTCCTATTACATATATGCGTTCTTCTAATTCCCCCATACGAATAAGTCTTTCTTTGTGTTGTTCAATTGAAACCATATGAATAGTTGAAAGTTTTGAAGTAGCATGCCTTATAGGATTGTCAACATGCCCATCCTTTACATGATCTCCTCCAAAAAAATGAATAGTAGGAATTTGTAAATAAGCTCCTAATAAAGCTCCAATAATCACATCTTCTCTATCGCCAGCATATATGATTAAATTTGGTTTCCATTGAGCTATAATATCAATAGAATTTTGTAATAACAAACTTGCACTTTTCAGTCTAGATTGACTTGAATTTGAATCAATCAATGTTTCAATTTTTAATAAAATATCAAGCCCATCCTTTTCGATTAAATTAACGGTATTGCCATAAGTGGTTGAAAGATGAGCACCTCCAACTAATAATTTAAATTCGATATCATTATCTTTGTTCAATATTTTATATAATTTACTCATTAAATCATAATCAGAACGTATGGTTGTGATTCCTAAAATCTTTTTCATCATTAAAACACATCCGAATCTATCATTTGACATTCAAAAGCTGAAATATTTATTTTATTTGAAATATTTTTATAAACAAATATGCTATTTTTTTGTTCTTCAAAACCAAGTTTTTTCATAAAATTTTCATCCCAATGAATTATATTAATCTTTTCATAATGTTCTAATAATCTCAATAATATTTCTATGAATTTATCATCAAATTTATTTACATACATTATATCAATATTGTTTGAAAGGTACTTTTTATAAATGACCTCGGTCTCATTCAAAGAAATACTTTCATATTTATTTATAGGATGTTTATCAATTCTCCAGTTAATATGATTTTTTAAACGTAACAAATTTGAGTCTAATTTTATATTAGACAATCTTTTAAGAAACTTTATTTTTGAATGGTCAATTGAAAAGTAATTTTGTTCAATCGCGTTAAAATTAAAAATCTTAGTAAAAAACCCTTGAGCATTTCTATTTGGAAATGCAATTATAATATCTCCTTTAAAATCATTAAAAATATATTTTAATATATCATAAAATAATCCACAGTATTCACGCAATACCATTGAACCTGATGATAACCCTACTATTATCTCCTTATCATCTAATAAGTATTTATTAACAATAAGCCCATTATGCCCAACAATTTTCTCGTTATCTTCAACAACAATCGAACAATAACTATTTAAATTTCGATCATAATAAAAATAATTATACAATTCTTCATTTATATTCAAATTAAACTGTCTTTTATATAATTCTTGAATTTGAGGAATATCATATTTGGTTACAAATCTAAAAATCATTATTATATATCCTTCAATAATCTTTTTTAACTATTTATCAATATTTTTTTCTATACTATTACTTTCTAGAATATTTCAAATAATAATTGAAAAACTTCTGCATATTTTTTACTTATTCGGCTACCCCTATATTTAGCAATAGCTTCTATAACTTCTAAACTTCTTGGTAATGTCTCTTCCATTACTTCTGATTTATATATTTTAAATATTTCTAGTTTCTTTTCAAAATGATTTGTAATATCCACAAAAATATTTGGAACAAATACTCTCGCAGGTAAGGCTGGAGCAAATTCTGTTTCAGATAATGTTTCATACATTAATATTTTCTTTATAAATGGGTATCGAAAATTTTTAGTGGAGCTATAAGCTGCCTTGAAAGAAATCTGATGATCAGTATGTACATCAGAGCGATTAGGCAAATATATAATTTCTGGTTCAATTTCTAAAATAACCTCTGATATAGATTTATTAATTTCTTGAACTGGTATTATATCTAATTTTGCTGTAGGGTAATCTAATTTAAAAGTTTTTTCGAAGCCATACATTCCTGCAACGGTTTCAATTTCTTTCTGACGTTTCTTAACAGCATTTTTATCCCATCCATTTTTTACATCAATATTAGTAATGATTAACCAATAAATTTTATCACCTATATCTTTATGTTTTAAAATTGTACCTCCACATCCTAAAGTTTCATCATCAGGATGA
>Ga0315293_10003228_pt1 | contig 15722 bp, 13 predicted proteins | sample YL17G13_20_MG_FD_203071 | JGI IMG/M metagenome (GOLD analysis project Ga0315293, IMG submission 203071) | Sediment microbial communities from Yellowstone Lake, YNP, Wyoming, USA - YL17G13_20 | ecosystem: Environmental > Aquatic > Freshwater > Lake > Sediment | place: USA: Wyoming | collected...
GGATACAGGTCAAGAATAAATTCCTATCGATATGCCCGCTTGATGTATACGGAAGTGTGGGCTTTTGGATTGAGGGGTGGGGCTGGGATGGGATAAAGATAATGGGTACAGAGTCTCCCTTTGGCAGTTGTGGACAGTCGAAAGGAGGTCCGTACCCATGAAGCGATTAGACTTCGGGAGCAATAGTAGCACAGAGTGGGAGGAGTTCAAGAGGATTCATCGGGAGATGTTTTGGGAGGAGCTTGAGGAGAGGACGTTGCGGGAGGCGAAGAGGATACTGCAGGAGCAGGTATACGAGGAGTTTGAGCTGCAGATTGGGGCGAAGCGATTTGAACGGACGCCGGGGAGACGCGATGAGCGCAACGGCACGCGGATTCGGGCGTACGAGATCACAGCGGGACGGATTGCAGATCTGGTGATCCCGCGGGCGCGGAAGCTCGATATCCGGTTCACGGTGTTTGAGAGATGGCAGCGGGTGCAGCCGAAGGTGCTGGCGGCACTGCTCAAGGCGCACCTGTTGTCGCGGAGTGCTTCGTGTGCCGCGGAGATCGCGGAGGCATTCGGACAGAGCCGATTCTCGAGGAGCTTTCTTCGGGGGTTGGTGCGCGGCTTCGAGGAGCGGCTGCACGGATTCCACCGGCGCAGCCTTCAGAACTGGCCCTATGTGTTCATCGACGGGATGGCGGTGAAGGTTCGGGATGTGCGCCTGAGAGACAAGATGGTTATTTTTGCGATGGGTATGGACGACGAGCAGCACTGGGAGGTCTTGGGCTGGGTGGTTGCCGATCATGAGGACGAATGCAGCGTACGGGGGCTCCTGGGCGACCTCAAAAGACGGGGGCTGACCGATCCGAAGCTCTTTATCAGCGACGACGCCGCGGGCATCCTGAGCGCCCTGCGAGTGGAGTACCCGCGGGCGAAGTGGCAGTCATGCGCGTTTCACAAGATCAGCGCCATCCAGCGGCACCTGAAGCACATCGCCAACAGAAAGGAGATCCTCAGGGAGGCCGGCGATATCTATGCCCTCTCGCAGACCAGAACCGAGGCAATAAAAAGGTTCGAGACCTTTCGCATAAAGTGGCGTCGGCGGGAAAGCGTCGCAGTGCGGCTGTTCTCCCGGGGGTTCGATGATACCCTGCGCTACTTCGACTTCCCCCGGCACATGTGGGCCTCACTCCGTACCAACAACCCCATGGAGCAGTTCATCGGAAAGCTCCGCACATGGACCAGCCGGTTCAATTACTTCCAGGGTCAGACCAACCTGGAGTTGAGCATATACACGTACTTGTGTCACAAAAACGGGGAGCTCGTATCCGATTCGACCCAATCATCAGGCGCAATGACGATCGAACGGGTTAATCAAAACCCCACACTTATTGTTGCATGATCGGTTTTACACCCATTTTCTTGAGGACGATCGCACCTTCCTTCCAGTCGGCCTGGACGGTGTCCCCTTCGGTGACGGCTCCCTCGATGACCAACCGCGCGAGCGGGTCGAGGAGCCATTTCTGCATAAGGCGCTTCAGGGGGCGCGCGCCAAACTCGGCGCTGTACCCGTGCTCCATCAAACCCTTCCGCGCCGCGGCGGTGAGCTTGAGCGTGAGATCCTTTTCCGCGAGGCGTTCGTTGACGGCCTCCACCTGGAGATCGACGATCTTCAGAATGTCCTCGCGACTGAGGAAATGGAACACGACCGTTTCGTCGATCCGGTTCAGGAACTCGGGCCGGAAGAAGGTGCGCAGCGTGTCCATCATCCTCCGCGAGATCTCCTCGTCGCTCATGACGTCGCGCTCCTTGAGAAACTGGCTCCCGAGATTCGAGGTCATGATCACGATCGTGTTCTTGAAATCAACCGTGTGCCCCTGCGAATCGGTGAGGCGCCCGTCGTCGAGCAGCTGGAGCAGGATATTGAAAACGTCCGCGTGCGCCTTTTCGATCTCGTCGAACAGGATGACCGAGTAAGGATTGCGACGCACGGCTTCGGTGAGGTAGCCCCCTTCCTCATACCCGACATATCCGGGGGGCGCGCCGACGAGTCTCGATACCGAGTGCTTTTCCATGAACTCGCTCATGTCGATGCGGATCATGCTGCTTTCATCGTCGAAAAGAACCTCAGCGAGCGCCTTGGCGAGCTCGGTCTTGCCGACGCCGGTGGGCCCGAGGAATATGAACGACCCGAGAGGCTGCTGCGGGTTGTGAAGCCCGGCGCGCGAACGCCGCACCGCGTTCGAGACCGCTTCGATCGCTTCTTTCTGGCCGACGACCCGCTTCGCGATGCGCTCCTCGAGGTGCAGGATCTTCTCCCGCTCCTCCTCGAGCATGCGGCTCACCGGGATGCCGGTCCACGTGCTCACGATATCGGCGATGTCGCTCTCGGTGACCTCCTCCTTGAGGAGGCTGCGCCCCGATTCCTGCATCTCCTTGAGACGTTTCCGCGCCTCCGCGAGCGACGTGCCGAGATCGACGGCGACGCCGTAACGGATCTCGGCGACGCGCTCGAGGTTTCCCTCGCGCTCGGCGATCTGTTCGTCGGTGTGTGCCCGGTCGAGCTTTTCCTGGATGTCGCGGATCGCGTGCATGGCGCCCTTTTCATTCTCCCAGCGGGCCCGGAGCCCCGAGGCCTTCTCGTTGAGGTCCGAAAGCCGCTCCTTGACTCCGGCGAAGCGCTCTTTCACTTCGCGGTCGTCCTTTTCCTTTTCGAGCGCCCGCCTCTCTATCTCGAGCTGCGTGATCTTATCCTGTATCTCGGCGAGCTCGAGCGGCATCGAATCCATCTCGAGCCTGAGGCGCGAGGCGGCCTCGTCGACGAGATCTATCGCCTTATCGGGCAAGAAGCGCCCCATGATATAGCGATGCGAAAGCTTCGCCGCGGCGATGAGGGCATCGTCAACGATGCGCACGCCGTGGTGGACCTCGTATTTTTCTTTCACCCCGCGCAAGATCGCAATCGTTTCGTTGACGCCCGGCTCGCGGACGAGGACGATCTGGAACCGCCTCTCGAGGGCCGCGTCCTTCTCGATGTGTTTGCGGTATTCATCGAGCGTCGTCGCCCCGATGCACCGGAGCTCGCCGCGGGCGAGCGCCGGCTTGATCATGTTCGACGCGTCGATCGCACCCTCGGCGGCTCCCGCGCCGACGAGTGTATGGAGCTCGTCGATGAAGAGAATGATCCGCCCCCCGGCGTCGGTGATCTCCTTCACCACCGCCTTGAAGCGCTCCTCAAACTCCCCCCTGAATTTCGTTCCGGCGACGATCGAGCCCATATCGAGGCCGAGGAGCCGCTTTCCCTTCAGGCTCTCGGGCACCTCTCCCGCGGCGATGCGCTGCGCGAGTCCCTCGACGATGGCGGTCTTTCCGACCCCCGGCTCGCCGATGAGGACGGGGTTGTTCTTCGTGCGCCGCAAGAGTACCTGGCTCACGCGCCTGATCTCTTCATCCCGGCCGATCACCGGATCGAGCTTGCCGCGACGGGCGAGATCGACGAAATCCCGGGTAAACCGCTCGAGTGCCCGGTACTTGCTCTCGGGGTTTTGATCGGTGACCCGCTGCGAGCCCCGTACCCCCGTGAGCGCCTTGAGGATCGCCTCCCGCGCTATCCCGTTCTCCCCGAGAACCGCGCCGGACCCGCTTGGATCCCCGATGAGCGCGAGGAACAGATGCTCGGTGCTCACATAATCGTCGTGGAGCTCGTCCGCCTCGCTCAACGCACGCTTGATGATCTCTTGGAGGTCGATCGACGGCATTGAACCCCCGAAGCCTTTCTCGAGCCGCGGAAGCCTCGAAAGAGAGCGCTCGATGCCATCCTCCAGCTTGGAGAGAGCGACCCCCATCTTTTTGAGAAGGGGTAGTATCACTCCCTCCTCCTGCTGCAAGAGGGCCGACAGCAAGTGCAGCGGCGTCGTCTCCGTATGATTCTTCCTCTGCGCCAACTCCTGTGCGGAGGCGATGGCCTCCTGAGCTTTCACGGTAAATTTCTCAAAGCTGATCACATTATCACCCCTTTATGAAATTCTCGCTGATGATATTCGCACGGGTTGTGCCAGAGGCGCCCCAAACGAGAGTACAATTGCTAATATGCTAGCTCAATTGAAATTACAGGACAAGAGGGTTGCTGAAGAAATAAAGCGCACCCGCTTTTTGGGCGTGCATATGCCACCTTGTCATGACGCGCGTCTTACTGCGCCGGCATGTCTTATTCTTCGACTATTCTCTTGTAATCAAAGAAATTAGGTAAATGATAGAGCACCTGAACGACCCTAACCTCATCGGTCGTCGGGTGCTGGGCCACCGGCGTCGTCCCACCGACCATGAGATGTCCCGCATTCCTGCTGTGATCAAGCCCTATCACATGCCCGAGCTCATGCGTGAAAATCAGGTCGGCGTATCTCCAGTAGGGAATGTCCGTAGCCTTCGTAAAGATCCATATCACTTTCTTGGCCGGTGTCCCGTCCGGATTGACCACGGACGTTTCGACGTGGTGCCTATCCACCGTAAGTGTATCATACCGGATTGTAACATCCGCCTCGTCGAGAGAGGGAACTTCGGTAAAGAGATCGATCCCCGTCGACTGCTCCCAGTCAGCGAGGGCTCCTGTGCACGCCGCCTGCATGTCTATACTGTCGATAGGCTGACCGGCGGGGTCGGGGTAGGTCATCGGAGGGTTATACACGCGGATGGGCACGTGATTCCATCCCTTGTACACGGTCGACCTCCCCAGATAGCCGTCCGTCTTCGTGATATCCTTGAAGAACATGAGGAAGCGCCCCGAGTAGAAGTCGGGCTGTTCGGCGTTGACGAGCTGAAACGCCGGTATCATGTGGAAATCCATCTCGATGAGCTGCGTGATAAGCGTGATGGGGTACACGCAATCGAAGTAATTCCCGAGCTGGGCATAGACGGTTTCGTCCCGCGCGATGACCGTGGTCGCGAAGGAAGGGACATTACGCAGGAGATACACTCCCTCCGCATCGGTCGTATCGGCCCTCGAACCCGCGGAAACGATGATTCCCGCAACGGGTTCGCCCGTCGTGGCGTTGAGGGCGCGACCGCCGATGTCGATTCCCCTCACGAGAACCTTGCTGCAGTTGCCGATCGGAGAAACGTTGAAGAAATCGTCGACCGCCCGCATGCTCACGTAAACGTAGCTTGCCGAGCCGAGGTTCCGGATCGTCATCCGCTCCCTCGTCCCCGCGGGAGCGGGTATCGGCTCCCCGGGCTTGCCCTCGGCCAGTTTCCAGTCCTCCTCGGTCACGATCGGGAAGACCGAAGTCTTGACGATGTACGAAGCGGCCCTTCCCTCAGCGCCGTCGTCGCCGGGCGCCGTCCATTCGAGCCATATCGAGCCGTCAAGTTCGCCGGGACCACCCGTGAGGTCGATGACCGCCGCGGGCGCAATCGTATCGGGGAACCCGGTCACGCTGAGGTCCCAACTCACCGTGTCGCCGTACTGACCGTCCCATACGAGGCCCTCGAGAACGAAATTCCCCGGTTCCATGAATCGCGTGATGAGGTCGGGAGAGCCCGAATGGAAAAGCGCCCCGTCGATCAGGTACGAATACTGAAGCATCGTCTCGTTCTCATCCGAGGCCTTGAAATGGAACCCGAGCGTATCGCCGACCACGCACGAAACGCGTGATTGATCGGGGTAGAACCACGTGATCACCGGCGCCTGATTATTCTTCTCGAGCACGGTCACGTGCCAGTCGTGGTACGTCTTTGTCGTTCCGTCCCGCACCTCACCGCGTATCCTGTAAATGCCCGCGCGCAGGGCGTAGAACGTGACCATATCCCCCCCGCTGAGAATGGAATCTTCCGTCGCGAACGAATAGGCGAGCTGGTCGCCATCAGGGTCGGCGGCTGTGATCGAGAACACGCACGAATCGGGCGCGGTCAGCGAGAAGAATGTAAGCTGCGGCGTGTAGGATTGTATCGTCGGTGGTTGGTTCGGTCCGAGCGGATTGTTTTGGAATATGCACGATGCGAAAACCAGGGCCGACAGAAGCATTCCCGCTATGGCGATTCTCATCATCATCCCACCTCCGTGCACCTTCTCCCTATGAATATAAGAAGGTTCCCCCCCCTTGCGAAAGGGAATAAAGCATCGAAGGTCCGCTGTGCACCGGGAAACGGCGCCGGGCCGTCGACGGCGCCCCGCGCCCGGGGCGGTCATGCAGGGGGAGACGCCTTCGAAGCCGCCGCGAGGTACCGGGCCAGCGTCAGATCGAGAGCGGAAACGAAGCTCTCGACCGACGAAACGCGAACGTCGCACGAGCGGCTCTCGCCGATCGAAACGATGAAAAGCTCGCTCAGCGGCGAGACGACGACGGAAAATCCGCTCGAGGCCTCGCGTAGGAAAAGCTCGAACGGGGAAACCTCGATCTCGAGCCCGTCCGAGAAGCGCTCAACCTCGCGGCAAAACCTTACGAAAAGCCGCCTCACCTCGTGAGGGCCGATGCGCGCGCCGAGAGCGAACAGCCCGGCCTCCTCCGAACGGCTCCTATGCGTTTGCCGCATGATGCATCGCCTTCCTTCTCCGTTGGCTCACGACGAGCAACAGGCCGGCGGCGAGCTCACCGAAGAATTGATCCGCCGGGGGCATCCGCCGCGCCCAGGAAGAGCGGAGATCGCCAGGAACGGCGAGGCTCTCATCCGCCTCGCTCCCGCGGCCCGCCCCGGGATCGTCGGTGACGAGAACGATTGCCGCGTTCGGAAGGGCATCCCGCACCTCGGCCGAGAAGGCCCGAACGCGCCCGGCGCCCTCTCCGCACCCCGCGAGGATGATCGCGTCGGGCGCCCGACCGGTCCGGAGCCCGTCGTCGTCGAGAACGGACGCCGCGCCCGGAAGCGCGGCGAGGAGGCGCGCCGCATCCCGCTCGCTCGGGCAGGGGAACGCGGCGAGGAGCACATGCGGTGCTCCCGGAGACGGCGCCTCCCCCCGGTACCGTTCGAATGAGGCGAGGTTCGCCGAAATGCAGTAGCGGACCGCTTCGTTCCACGTCCCGCTCACGAGCTCCATCCGGTCGATCGCCGGAACGAGATACCCGGCGGGTTCCATGCCGAAGTAGTAACCGACGTTGGGGAGGCCGCCGCACAGCTCGAGGATCGATACGCACATTCCCTGCCGGGCAAATGCGGCCGCTGTGCCGGCCGCCAGATACGCCCGGTTCATCGAGGCGCCGGCGACGGCGAGCCAGATGCTCGCCGAGCCGCGCCGAGGCTCATGATGCGCCGAATCGCCATTCGAGAGAAACAGGTGCGATACGTCGCGCAGCGTCCGGGGTGATCGTCTCTCGGGCATGCCTTACACGATGAGGAGAGAGTTTTCCTGGCCGAATTCATTGAGGACGGAGTCCGTATTGTTCAAATCCTTGATCCAGACGCCATCCACGATAAAGCGGTACTCGTATTCGCCGGGTTCGAGGTGAAGAACGGTTTTCCAGAAACCGGTCTTTTCATCCCTCTCCATCCTGATCCCTTCGCGCGACCAGTTCGTGAATTCCCCGGTGAGATAGACGTTTCGCGCGTTCGGCGCGTTGAGCACGAAGAGGATTCCCTCCGGGACGTGACGCGGCCCATGAAGCCGTACCATCCAGTCGTCTATGTTTTCGACCGCGACCGTCGGGGCGTTCGCCTCGATCTCCCGCGCGAGCGCCAGAAACTCCTCCTGGAGATGCTCAACGTGCTTCATGCCGAAGATCGGCATCCCCCGAAACGCCGCTTCCTTGTAACGCACCGAATGGCAGACGATCGTTTTCAGGAGCACGCCACCGTGGCTCCGCTCGACCTCATCAATGATTTCACGGCTGAAGGCGGTCCGCCGCTCGACGTTGCTCATGAGAACGCGCACCGCAATCACATGATTCGTCTCGCGCTCGAGGAGTTCGAGTGTCTCGCGAAGCTTCTCGAGTCCCTGGACGGAAAAGCAGCTCGGATCTATCGGGATGATCACCTCGCCCGACGCCATGAGCGCGTTGAACGTAAGAAGCCCGATGCTCGGCGGAGAGTCGATCACGATGTAGTCGAAATCGCCCGGCGCGCGCGTGAGCTTCGAGAGGAGGCGGCCCTCCCGGCCCTGTTTCCCCGAGAGCTCCTGCTCGATCGCGCTCAGAACCGGCGAGGAAGGGATGATGAACAGACTCTCGCCGACCTTGCGGACCGCGTCGGAAACCTTCACGCGGGGATCCATGAGAAGGTCATAGGTCGTCGTTTCGACCTCTTCCGGGGGAACACCGAGACCGAGCGATGCGTGCGCCTGCGGATCGAGGTCGATGAGGAGAACTTTGCGGCCGAGCTCACGAAACGAGGCGGCGAGGTTTATCGCGACGGTCGTTTTCCCACACCCGCCCTTCTGATTCATCACCGATATAATCCGCATTGCCGTCTGCCTCCTCTACGCCCGGACCCGCGCTCCCCCGCACACGTGGCGGAGGGAACGAATAAAAAAAGCCAAATCATCCCCCGTGATCTGGCTCCCCCCACGAAACCGCTCTGTGCACGATCCGCACATTCATAGAGGCAATTCTCGATTGAGTCGTGCCGCACTGTCAAGAATTATTTAGCTATCATTTGCCGCCGCGCACAGGCGCGCCGCCGATCAGTACATGAGGAACGCGACGACAAGGCCGAGGGCGAGCCCCGCGAAAACCTCGATCCACGTGTGGCCTATCAGCTCGCGGAGAACTTCGGGTTCGACGTGGTGCGAGCCCTTGACCTTGAGCCTCTCGACGACCTCGTTCAGCACGCGCGCCTGGTTACCCACTTCCTGCCTGAGGCCCGTCGCCTCGAACATGAAATAGAGGCTGATGATGAGCGAAATGCCGAAGAGCGGGGAGGCGATGCCCTGGTAAACGGCGACTCCCGTCGTCAGCGTCGTGACGACCGACGTGTGCGAGCTCGGCATCCCCCCCGTGTCGAGGACGCGCAGCGGATTGAATCCCCGCCTCCGCACGGCGTCGACGAAAGGTTTGAGCGCCTGGGCCGTGGCGCCGCTCACGAGCGCCGCCAGTCCGATCTGGTGAACCATATGAGAGGCGACCCGCTTCGTGCGGATCGCACAGACCTCCCCTCACTTCTTCCCGTCCGAAACCCACCAATCCTGGAGATAGTGATACATGCTGATTGCGTCCTGCCTCACACCCTTGAATCGCACATCGACGACGTTCCGGGCCCGCTGTACGTTGAGAAAGGTATACGGCTGGTCGTCATAGATCAGCTCCTGCACCCGGCAGAATATCGGCTTCGCCTTCTCGGAATCGAGCATCCCCGCGGCGGCGGCGTTGAGGCTGTCGACGAGGGGATTGCAGTAGTTGACGCGGTTGTATCCCTCGGGGCCGCGCGCCTCGCACGACCAGATCGGCGCGAGATCCGCCTTCGTCCCAACCCTCCAGGCCCCCACCTGGGAGTCGTAATTCCCCGACTTGACGCGCTCGAGGAAAACGGTCCATTCGAGCGTCACCAGGTCCGCCTTGACACCGACCTTGCGAAGCATGTCCTGAACCATCACCTGGACGTCGCTGCGAAGCTGGTTGCCGTACTGCGTCAGGAGTTCGAACTCGAAGCGTTTCCCGTTCTTCTCGAGCCAGCCGTCGCCGTTCACGTCGCGGAAACCTTCCTCGGCGAGGATGCGCCGGGCCCCCGCCGTGTCGTAGGGAATCGCCTTGATGTTCGGGTTGTAGGCCCAGATGATCGGCGGGAAGGGGCTCGTGCACTCCTGGGCGAATCCGTAGTAGACGTTCTCGTTGATGAGACTGCGATCGATCGCCATCGTCAGCGCGCGGCGCACGCGGGGGCTCGCGAAGAGCGGCCGCGCAGCGTTCCACCCGATGTAGTGGTAGGTCCGCGTCGGGAACGTATATATCGCGAGCTCCGGATGATTCTTCCCGATGTCGTCCATCTCGCCGGGGGGGACCGCCTCCATGCAGTTGATCTCCCCGCTCTTGAGCTGCGTGAGGAGCGTCACCTGGTCGGGGATGATCTTGAAGATGACCTTCTCGAGGTATGGTTTCCCCTTCTCGTAATAGCCGTCGTACCGGATGAGCGTGAGCGCCTGCCCCTTCACCCAGGAGCCGAGCCTGAAGGGGCCGTCGGTCGGAAGCTGCTCGATCGGGATCTTCCCGAACGCCGCATGCCCCACGCGGTCGAGCACGTGCTTCGGCATGATCGGCCCGTCATTCGCGTCCATGACCTGGTAGGGATACGCCCGGTTGAAATGATAGACGACCGTGTATTCGTCCCGGACCGTGACGCTGTCGATGTGCTCCTTGAGGTGGCGGCCCGCCCAGAGGGTCAGCGTGTCCTTTTGCGCGGCGAAGGTCGCCGCCACGTCCCGCGCGGTCACGGAAGTCCCGTCGCTCCAGGAGACGTGTTTCCGCAGATGAAAGGTGAGATCGAGGCGATCCGGGGAAAACTCCCACGACTCGGCAAGCCGCGGCGAGAAGGTGAGGAAATCGGGATTCTCGTCGAGGAGCGAAAGAAAGAGCAGGTTGTAGACGTCCCGCGCGTGGGCGTCCGTGGTCGACATCGGGTTGAGGCCCTCGTAGTCGTTGATCTCCCCGGCGACGAGCGTGCCTCCCTGCGCCGCCCGGTCCTTCTTCGCGCATCCAAACGTCGCCGCGAGCAGCGCGGCGAGCACGAGACAAAGCCCCGTGCGACGCATCGTATCCATTCGCATCATCATCTCCGCTCCCTTGACATACAGGTGCTCCGGCTCCCTCGCATCACGCCCCAGCCCAGGGTACCCCGAAGAAAATAGTAACCTGAAGGTCCGGAACTTGCAACAACCACTCCGAAGTATTTGCGTCTATTTCGCACGCTCTACGGCGACTACACGATGTTCGTGCATGGAAATCCCGTTGACGAGGGACACGTGCATCAAATACTGTGGTTGGCGCCCGGAGTCGGGCCCGTTCAGATCGTCAACACGGACGGTGGAGGCGGCTCCGATACGCTGAGAGTCTACGACTGGAGTCTGTAATCGATGCGCCGCTCCGGGGCGGGCGGCATGCCTGCCCCGGAGACGGCGATCACTGACGTGATCAAAACCGGCTGCGATATCATTCTCGCTGAATCGTGCAGGAGCCTCGCGGACAAGCGCGCCGGGCTCCTCGTGAATCCCGCTTCCGTTACCCGATCCCTTCAATCGACGATCGACGTTTTCCTCTCGTGCGGCATCCGCCTCGAGCGGATCTTCGGCCCCCAGCACGGGATCTGGGGGGACACCCAGGCCAACATGATCGAGTGGAACGGGTTCACACATCCCACGCTCGGCATTCCCGTCAGCTCCCTCTATGGCGAACGGCGCCGGCCGCAACAGGCGGAGATCGAGGGGCTCGACTGCATCGTGATCGACCTTCCCGACGCGGGGGCGCGCCCCTACACCTATCTCTGGACCTCGCTCCTCATGGTGCGCGCGTGCGCCGGAGCGAGTATCGAGGTGTTCGTGCTCGACCGGCCCAACCCGATCGGCGGGGAGGCGGTCGAGGGAGCGCTGCTCCGGGATGGATTCACATCGTTCGTCGGGCTCCACCCGCTCCCGATGCGGCACGGCCTCACCATGGGGGAGGCGCTCGCCATGATGAACGAGAAGGAAGGGATCGGCTGCGCCCTGCGCGTCGTGGCGATGAGCGGGTGGAACCGGACGATGCTCTTCGACGAGACGGGGCAGCCCTGGGTCCTTCCCTCTCCCAACATGCCGACTCCCGCGACGGCGCTCGTCTATCCCGGCGTTGTGATGCTCGAAGGGACGAACATTTCGGAGGGACGAGGAACGACGAGGCCGTTCGAAATCATCGGCGCGCCGTGGATCGACCCGCACGCCCTCGCGGCGGAGCTCGCCTCCTTCGCACTCGCCGGCGTCGTCTTCCGGCCGCTCCATTTCTCGCCGGCATGGGACAAATACGCCCGAGAGCTCTGCGGCGGAGTCCAGCTTCACGTCACGGACCGGAAGGCCTTCAGACCCGTGCGCTGCGGGGCTGCTATCATCGCGGCCTCGGCGCGGCTCTACCCCGCGCGCTTCCGGTGGAACGCCCCGCCGTACGAATACGAATACGCAATCCCGCCGATCGACATCATTTCGGGAAGCGCCGCGCTGCGGGAGACGATCGACGAGGGAGGGGACCTCTCGTCTCTCTTCGACGCATGGCGCGTGGACGAGGAACGCTTCGCACAAGAGCGGAAACCCTATCTTCTCTACTGAACCCTATGCGTGACGCAACGCCGATAATCTCCGGAATCATTCTTGCCGCGGGGTACGGCGAGCGAATGCTCCCCCTCACCGACACGCTGCCGAAACCGCTCTTTCCGATTCTCGGCACCCCCCTCTTCGAGATACTCGTGCGGAAGCTCATGAGGCACGGCGCCGCGGATATCCACTGCAACCTCCATCATCTCCCCGGGAAGATCGAGGAGTTCGCCGAGGGCACGGGATGGCCCGTACGGTTCCACCGTGAGCGGGAGCTCCTCGGAACGGGAGGAGGCGTGGGGAACATGGCCGACGGCGTTGCGGGCGCCGACATAATACTTCTCCATAACGGGGATATAATCTCGGGGCTGCGGTATGAATCAGCGATCTCACTCCACCGGAAACGGGGAGCGCTCGTGACGCTCGTGCTCGTTCCATCCGGTCCCAAAGCGAATGTCGCGACCGATGCCGATGACGGAGTCGTGGCCATCGGCGAGGCTGCCGCGGGGCACGCGCGCCGCGCGCGCCTCCTCGGGTACACCGGGATGGCGGTGCTTTCCCCTGAATCGCTCCCCTTCTTTCCACGCGGCGAGAAGGCCGAGCTCGTCCCGATCCTCACCGCGATGATGCGGAAAAGGCCCGGCTCCGTCGTCGGATGGAACGCCGCGGCGAACGGCGAGCGGTATGCGTGGGGAGACGCGGGCTCGCCGGAAGGCTATCTCGCCATCCATCGCTCGATTCTCGTCGACAAGGTTCGTTTCGATCCGGCCCTCGAACCGCCTCCCCTTTCAATCCACGCCGGCGAGGGAGCGGTGGTCGATCCAGGGACGGAATGGAAAGGATTCTGCGAGATAGGTCCCCGGGCCGTCATCGAGAGGGATGCGCGGCTCGAGGACTGCGTCGTTCTCGCCGATACGGTCGTCGCACGGGGAAGCGTTCATAGGAACGAGATTCTGTTCACGGGAGGAGCTCTCAAGGCATCGGGCGGTCGATGAAGATGGTCGATGGAGAAGTTCGAAACATGATCGATGCGGCAGTCGAGCTCGCGAGGCGCGCGGGGATCGGGGAGCTCGCTTCGAGCGCGACTCTTTCCGCGATCGCCGACGGGGGTTCGGACAGGCGCTTTTACCGCCTTGCGGGGAAAAACCGCACCGCGGTCGTCCTTTTCCAGCCGGGCGGCGGAGGGGAGATCGACTCCTACGTCGAGATCGCGCGCTTCCTCGAACGTTTTCGCGCCGGCGCGCCCGAAATCTACGCGTTCGACAGGGAGCGAGGCCTCATTCTCATGGAGGATCTCGGCGACCTCCATCTCGAGGATGCCCTGAAAACCGCTTCCTCCCGTGAAGCGGCCGCGTATTACGCCGGCGCGCTCGACATCCTCGTCGAGCTCGAGACCTCGGTCACCGGGGCCCTGGCGCATGAAGGGCTCCTCCGCGACCGGATCTTCGACGAGAAGACGCTCCTCGGCGAAACGGAGTACTTCATGCGCGAATTCATCGAGGGATTCTGCCCCGTGCCGGTCCCGGACTCCTGGGAAGGGGAGCGGCGATTCCTCGCCGAGACCCTCGCCCGCGAACCCCTCGTCTTCATGCACCGCGACTTCCAATGCAGGAACATCATGCTGAAGGACGGCCGGGCCAGGATCGTCGATTTCCAAACAGCGCACCGGGGGCCGGGACTCTACGACGCTGCCTCGCTCCTCAAGGACGCCTACCATCCCGTCCCGGCCGAGGAGAGGCGCACGCTTCTCGAGGAATTCCACGCGAAGCTCCAGGCGCGCGGTGCGCGCCGGGGGGAGCGGTTCGACGACTTCCATCAAACGTTCACGATCGCCGGCGTCCAGCGCACCCTGCAGGCGCTCGCCGCTTTCGTCAAGCTGGGGACCAGGAAAGGCAAACCGAGGTTTCTCGAATCGATTCCGAGCGGGATCGATCTCCTCGAGCAGGGGGCCAGGGAGGCGGGGCGGCTCCCCGGGCTCGAAACGATGGTGGCCGCGGTACGGACGCGGATGCGCGCGATGCGCGAGAAAGGATTGTCAGAGTAATGTGGAAGATTTTCTTGACGACGTTCGGCGTGATGTTCCTCGCGGAGATCGGGGACAAGACTCAGCTCGCGGTCATTTCCTGCACGTCGCGATTCCGATCGCCGTGGATTGTATTCGCCGGAGCCGCCCTCGCCCTCGTGCTGGCTACCGCCATTGGCACGTTCGTGGGAAGCTTCCTCCCCGCTCTCGTCGGCGAAAAAATGATCCGCTTCGTCTCGGGGGGACTCTTCATCCTGTTCGGGGTCCTCGTGCTGATCGGCAAGTAAGGGGCGCTAGTCTTCGACGATCTTGTAAACCTTATCCCCTATCCTGACCCGGTCCTTCGTCTTCGTTCCCGCCGAAGCCCCGGCGACCGCTTCGTTCACCTGCGCATGCTCGATCTGGAGCGAGTCCACAAGCTGACTGAAATCGGTCGTGTGCCCCTTGAAGTGGATCTCGTCGCCGACCTTGATCCCGTGAGCGGTGATCTCGAGCGCGGCGACGCCGATCTTGGCGAAATAATCCTGAACGACGCCAACCTCGATCTCTTTCATACCGTCCTCCTCGCATGACGAACGATCGGAGAATCCTGAGACCGCACGTTGCCTCGACTGTAGGAGGAGCCGAACGGTTTGACAAGATAATTCATGCGCGGCCGGGAAGCTCTATAAGGCGCCCGGGCGTCTCGCGGTATCGCGGATCGCAGGTGAACAGGATAACCTGGTGCCTCGCCGCGAATTCGCGCACGAGATCGAGGGCTCGCGCACGCCGCTCGGGGTCGAAGTGGACGAACGGGTCGTCGAGGAACAGGGGCTGCGGTTCCCCGCCGCTCATGAGCTCGACGAGCGCGAGCCGCACGGCGAGGTATATCTGGTCGCGCGCACCCTGGCTCAAGGCGTCCGGCTCGACGCGCCCCGGGGCGCCGGAAGCGCCGGCCGCGGCCTCCCCGTCCCCCGCGGCGGGCACGATCTCGACCCTCATGGTCAAAGGATCGACGAATAGCGTCCCGTAGCGGCCGCCGGTCACGAGCGAGAGATAGCGCCCGGCGAGCGGCGGGAGCCGCCCGGCGAGAGCTCCCGACATCTCCCGCCGCGCCTCGCCGAGCGTCTCGAGGATCGCATCGAGAACGCGCACCCTTCTTTCGGCGCGCTCCCAACCTTCCTTCGCGCACGCGAGACGTTCGGCAACGTCGTTCACGTCCATCCGTTCGAGCGCGGCGAGCCCGCGATCCTTGTCCGCGCGCTCCACCGCGAGGCGTTCCCGTTCGCGCCCGCGGGCGGCGAACTCGCGATCGAGCCTCAGCATCCCGTCCGCGTCGATCCGGTACGGTTCGAGCCCGACACGCGACTCCATGAGGGCCCGCAGCGCGACCGCGGCCGCGCCGTACTCCGCATCGAGCTCCTCGACGAACGCGCCGACGTCGTTCGCGCGCGTTCCGGCGGCCTCCTCGATCCGGGCCTCGACGTCCCGCACGCGCTCGAGCCATGAGACGTACTCCGCGAGAAGCGCTTTCGATTCGTA
>Ga0315293_10003229_pt1 | contig 15719 bp, 10 predicted proteins | sample YL17G13_20_MG_FD_203071 | JGI IMG/M metagenome (GOLD analysis project Ga0315293, IMG submission 203071) | Sediment microbial communities from Yellowstone Lake, YNP, Wyoming, USA - YL17G13_20 | ecosystem: Environmental > Aquatic > Freshwater > Lake > Sediment | place: USA: Wyoming | collected...
CATGGAGAGCGGCTGCAATTTCAGAACCGCTTTCTATGCTCATGAGGTCGCTACGATACGCCGAATCGTCGAAGAACATCCCGGCCACGATGTGATGTTCTATAATGTTATCAGGCAAGCACGTGAAAACAAACTATATGCAGACGAAGTTTTCGGCGACCAAAGCTCTTATTTCAAACATCCTCTGGTGCAGGCTTCGAGATACTGCGACAATATATATGCGGTGGGTGATTATGTCGCCGATGAGCTGCGATTTCTTGCACCGGAATTCGAGGCTGCAAAAATAAATATAGTCTATAACGGGATACCAGCCTACCAAATCAGCGTTGCTGACAAGCTCCGGTCGAAAGAGAAATTACAAGTATATTGTGAGAATCTGCTGGGCTATAGACCGGATTTTGTCTTTACACACGTGACAAGACTCGTACGAAGCAAAGGGCTGTGGCGAGACCTGCGGGTGCTTGAACATCTCGAAAAGGACTTCAAGGTGGAGGGGAAAACGGCGGTGCTGTTTCTGCTGTCCACGGAGGTTTCGCAAAGACCGACAGAGGACATCCTCAATATGGAGTCGGCGTATAATTGGCCTGTCGCACACCGGCAGGGCTGGCCCGATATGTCCGGCGGCGAAGCTGATTTTTATACGGCTGTGCAAGAATTCAATGCGAAAAGCCGCAATGTAAAGGTCATTTTCATCAACCAGTTCGGATTCGAGCCGAAACAGTGCGGCAAAAGAATGCCGGCGGATATGGACTTTATGGATATTCGTAGGGGCACCGATGTGGAATTCGGCCAGAGTATTTACGAGCCGTTCGGGATATCCCAGCTCGAGTCGCTGACCTTCGGCGGAATATGTGTGATAGGCGACGTCTGCGGATGCACAAGGCTTTTACAGAAGATAAGTGGGGCGGAAGTGACTAAAAATGTTATCGTCGCCGATTATACTAACTTAGGGTACCGCAGCTATGCCAACATCAAAGAACTGCTTCGAATCGACGAGGGTGAGCGAAGCCGAATAGAAACACTCCAAAGCGAAAAAGTCGCAAAGCAGATAATCAGGAACCTGCCAAGAAACGAATCCGAACTCAAAGGTATGATTGAAACCGGCTATCAGCTTGCAAGAAATATGAGCTGGGGTGTAGTGGTCAAAAATTACTTTTTGAGCAGCCTGCAGAATGCGGCGGAGAGTTTAGCTGGCAGTATCCGCTGCGATTAAGTGCGACATTAACTTTACGATTGATTATCAGAGTTGGGCTGGTGCTGAGAGTTCGGGTTCTGTTTTCGTGTGGCGGCAGAGACGAACTGTTTATCGAAAGTTGACAGTATTTGGCTGCCTATGTATAATACAAAGATTACAGGGATGAACTAGTTGCTTTGGGACGAGCGCGATAATGGTCGAAGACCAACCTATAAAAGCTGAAAAAAAGCTCGAAGACGAACCTCAGTTGTACAAGTTTTTCAGGGCAGCGGTCAAGACGCGGGCAAGCGATTTGCACCTGAAGGTGGGTCAGCCGGCCAAACTGCGCCTGTACGGTCAACTGAAGAACACGACAGGCGAGGTTATGACCGCAGAGATGATTGAACAGATGGTGTTTGAGATACTGGGCCCGGCTCAAAAAGAGCTTTTTCTAAAGGAGGGTACGCTGGATTTTGCATACGAAATCGGCGGCGAAGACCGTTTCCGAATAAATGTATTTCGACAAAGGGGTATGGTCAGCCTTGTGGCGCGACGTGTGAACTCGACGGTACCGCCTTTTGAAGAGCTGCATCTTCCGGCGGTGCTGGAGAAGATTTGCGACTTGGCGCAGGGAATGATTCTGGTGGTAGGGCCGGCGGGCGGCGGCAAAACGACGACGATAGCAGCTATGATAGATTTTATAAATCGTACGCAGTCATGCCATATAGTTACACTCGAAGACCCTATCGAATATCTCTTCCAGGACAAGAAGGCGATAGTGACGCAGAGAGAAATCGGCCTTGACGTGAAAGACTACGATGAGGCTTTGAAGTACCTTGTGCGTCAGGACCCGGACGTTGTTTTCGTGGGAGAGATGCGAGACGCCCGGACAGTTGCGGCGGGGATGAGAGCTGCGGAGACCGGCCGTCTTGTCTTCGGAACGATGCACTCGGCGAACGCCTCGCAGGCTGTGCAGAGACTTCTGGATTTGTTTGCCCAGAACGAAAGAGACCTTGCGAGACAAATGCTGAGCCTGACGGTTAAGGCTATCATCAGCCAAATGCTTGTGCCGAGCATCAAGGAGGGTGTGGGCAGGATACCTGTTATGGAGATACTGCTTGCGAATCCGGCGGTTCACAAACTTATCTCCGAGGGGCGGGAAGCGGATTTGCCCAGCGTAATCAGAAGCTGTCAGAATGAGGGGATGCAGGATTTTACTTACAGCCTGTGCGAGCTGATAAAGGATGGCAGCGTGGACCCGAAGGAAGCGTATAAAATAGCTCCGAATATCGAAGAACTAAAGATGGCACTGAAGGGTATCAGGAGCACGATGAGCGGTATTTTGTGAGATTTTCTTGGTAGTTAAACGGGGCGCCTTATGGCGGAATTACTGTTAGCGACGGCAAAATACGGCGGATATATATCGCCGATTAAACTTGCTGTTTTTCTGATTTTGTTTTTTTTGTGGCTTTCGCTGATTAACTGGGTGTACAAAGACGCCCAGACGGTTGGGACCAAAGAGACTTTTTGGACAGGAATCGTTGTCGGGGTTGGGGCAGCGGCGACGATAATCTGGCTGATTGTTCCCGTCTTTATCGTGGGGATGCTATTTTATCTGGTGGCTGTCGGGGCAGCATCAGCAAACTATGTGATACACCGCAATGCAAAGGTTGCGGATTTCAACCGTGTTTTGACCGCTGAACATATCAAAGGTTTACTGTCGAGCAAGGCAAAGAAGCCGGCGGGGGGCGAATTTGTGTTTATAACCGCCAACAACAATGAAGTGCCGGTGCCGGAACCGAAGACGGCGGACTTCTTCGGCTACAAGGTGGCATGTGAGCTGTTTATCAACGTCAAACGGCGAAGAGCGAGCGACATTGCTTTTTCAACGGGGCCGGAAAGCTGTAAGGTTACCTACTACGTAGATGGGGCAGGTCTGCAACAGCCGGACTTGGACAAGGAGCAGACGGAATACTTAATTCGGTTTCTGAAGAACCTTGCAGACCTGGACCCCGAGGAGAAGCGCAAACCCCAGACGGGGCGTTTTGCCGTGCAGCAGGACGAGGAAAGCATCGAGTGGGAACTGAAGACCGCCGGCTCAACAGCAGGAGAGAAGGTCATACTCAGACAGGTAGCTCATCATCAGATGAAAAGGCTGGATGAGATGGGACTGACGGCTGAGCAGTACCAGCAACTAAGTAAGCTCCGTCAGGTTAAAGAGGGAGTGTTTATCGTAGCCGGTCCCAAAGGCAGCGGCGTAACAACGACGTTCTATGCCCTTCTGAGATGCCACGATGCCTTTCTTAACAGTATCAATACGCTCGAGAGACAACCATCTGCTGAGCTGCTGAACATAACGCAAAATGAGTTCACTCTCAGCGATACCGGCACAACCAGCTACGGCAAAAAGCTGGAGTCAATAATAAGAATGGGGTCGGATATTGTCGGTGTTGCTGACTGCGAGGATGCTGAGACGGCAAAGATTGCGTGCGCAGCTGCTAAAGACGCAAAACTCGTATATGTTACGCTCGAGGCATCCAACGTGATACAGGCACTGGATAAGTGGATAAAACTGGTCGGCGACAAGAGTCTGGTGGCTGAGACACTGGTGGGCATAAGTGCCCAGCGACTGATGAGGAAACTCTGTGAGCGATGCAAACAGGGGTATGAGCCAAACAAGGAGCTTCTCAGGAGGTTCAACATACCGGCGGAGAAAGCAAAGGTGCTCTACCGCGCCGGTGAGGTGGTGTACGATAAGCGCGGCAAAGCCACAACGTGTGAAGACTGTCAGGGGTCGGGTTTTCTCGGCCGAACAGGAGTATTCGAAACCGTAATGATAGACGAGCAGTTAAGAGAGGTTATAAGACGGTCAGAATCGCTGTCGCAGATTGGTACCGAATTCAGACGTGCCAAAATGCTTTACCTGCAGGAGCAGGCGCTCAAAAAGGTTGTTGCGGGTGAAACGGCTATCAACGAGATAGTGAGGATATTTTCATCAAAGAAGAAGGTGAAAGAGCCACAATAGGATGCGAACAGATGAGATGTTGAAGACGGCTGATTAATCGAAGAGGATACGATGGCCAGTATACTTGTAGTGCTGATTATTTTAAGTTGTGCTGTTTATCAGTATTTTAAGAGGTCGCTTGTCAGCTCATTGGTGACGTTAATGGCTGTTGTCTGGGGGAGTGTGGTTTCGTTTGGATACTTTGAGTTTTTAAGCGGAGTTCTTTTTGTCGGGCGAGATGCTGAGGGTCGTTTTCCATCTCTTATGCCGTGGGCACAGATGTTGAGCTTTTCGCTGCTTTTCGTTTTAACATTCGCGATTCTGCAGACAGGAGCCAGCCGACTAATCAGTAAGAATATCAACCTTGGGCTTCGGCCTGAGCAGGTCGGACGAGTTTGTTGTGGGATATTACTTGGCCTTATGCTGTCGGGACTTCTGCTTACAGCTGTTGCGATGGGGCCGTTGTCGAGCAGGTACCCATATCAGCGTTTCGATTCAATAAGACCGGACGTGGAAAGGCCTAACAGGGCGCTGTTGAATGCGGATGGTTTTGCAACAGGGTGGTTCAGCCTGGTAAGCAGAGGCGGTATGAGCGGCGAGAGGAGCTTTGCGGCTTTGCACCCCCGCTTTCTGGATCAGTTGTACCTGAATCGGCTCGGCGGCAGGGAGGTATCAATTATTACAGGTCCGGAAGTGATAGAAGTTCCGAGGGAAAAGGCTGTCTGGGCTGCCCCTGAGGGCTTACAAGGTACGGAAGGGAAAGGTAAAACGGGCTGCAATCTGACAATTGTGAGAGTGGGGATAAGGATGAATATACTAAAGCAGAAAGGTGGGAAATTTACGCTCTCACAAGTGCGATTGATTTGTAAACAAAAAGACGATGCCAAAAAGCCCTTTGCGGGTAAAGGGATAAATGTCTACCCTATCGGATATCTCAAGACGCCGGAGCTGCTGGAAATAAAGCGGTTGAACGAGCCGGTAGAGGTAGGACGCGACAGTTTCACGGCTGGGCAAATGTTTATGGACTTTGCTTTTGAGGTTCCGGATAATTTAGTGCCTGTGCTGGTTGAATTCAAGCAAAACAATATCGCGCAAGTTCCAGCGATGGTTGCAGCAGAGCAGCGGCCAGCAGAGGAGCCGACTATTTCACCATCCGAGGAGCCGGCGCCGAGCGGATAAGCAGCAATATTGCAAAAGAAATAAGCCGGCGTGGCCAATTCGATATCGCTGGGTTCAAGGAGAAAACGGATTTACAGGTCAGAAAGAAGGGCTTTGAGTTGCCGGCTCGAACTGGCGATGTGAACCATCGGCGGCGCAAATGGTCGGCTCTTCCATGCTGAGATGCCCAAGGTAGTTTTGCAGCTCTTCTTCGGAAAAGGTTGCCAGAAACTCTGCCTTGGCGGTTTTGTTTATTTCGCAAATGCGGTCTATCAACTCCCTTTTGCTCATACGTGTTCCTGTGAGTTTTGACGGTTCCTGGTTTTGTAAAATATCGACAAGGCAGGCGTTTTTTCTTTAGTGATGAATGCGGAAGGGAAGGCAAGGCCCTATAACCAGAACCACTATATAACAGTCTGGTTACAGCTTTAACCACAACATATAGAGACGGAGCGTCAGGAGTCTATGGTACTGACTTCAATGTCCAATAAAACGGTGGTAAACTGAGTTGATTCGGCTATAAAGAAATTACCACTTTTTCATTTTTTTGTTTTCCTGCGGGCGATGCATTCTGCGTTGGCGGCCCCCGTTCTTGCTTTCGCCTGCCGCCTCGTCTTGCCCGCCGCCCCGCCTTGCGTCGGAAGACGCGGGGGCTGGCGACGAGAGTTGCAGAGGCAGGCAAGAAAGCACGGGGGGTCTGGTGTGAAAGGCCTGTTCTCGAAATGGCGGCTGCCCTTGAAAAAAAGCTATTCTTTCCGGCTGGAGTGTTGTATTATTGCTTGTCTTAGGGCTGTTTGAATAGCGATAAATGCATCCTTCGACAGGCTCAGGATTTCTTTTTTTGGAGGTTGAAAAGTGTCTGACACCGGCAATATTCGCAACATAGTCCTGTTAGGGCACGGCGGAAGCGGCAAAACTTCCTTGGCTGAGGCGATGCTGCACATCTGCGGCGCAACAAATCGGCTCGGAAGCGTCGACGATAGAACAAGCATATGTGACTATTATGATGAAGAAAAGGAACACCAGCACTCGATTCAGTCGTCGGTGGTTCACGTCGAACACGACGGCAAATTGGTCAATATCATCGATGCGCCGGGGTATCCTGACTTTGTGGGGCCGGCTATTAAGGCGGTGTCAGCAGCCGAGACTGCGGTAATTGTGATAAGCGCTGCAGCGGGGATAGAGACAAATACACGGAAGCTGTTCGAGACGGCCAGCGGTGCGGATAAGCCGAGACTTATAGTCGTAAATAAGATTGACGCTGAGAACGCGGATTTGCCTGCACTGGTGAAAAGTATTCGTGAAACTTTCGGTCAGAAGTGCCGGTGCGCGAATCTGCCGGCTGCGAATAAAACGTCGGTTATTGACTGTGTTGAAAACAAGACAGGTGATTCACCGCTGATGGACGTTTCGGCTGCCCATACGGAGCTTATCGAAAGCGTCATAGAGGCGGACGACGCACTTATGGAAAGCTACCTCGGCGGTGCAGAAATCAGCACCGAGAAAATTGCGGGCGTGTTTGTAAAGGCGCTAAAGAGAGGGACAATTGTTCCGATACTTTTTACCAATGCGAGAAAGGAAATCGGTATCAGGGAGCTTCTGGATTTTATTGTAAGATATACGCCGTCACCTGAGCAGGCAGATGCAGTTGAACTGAGGGACGGAGAAAACGTGACAAAGCTCGAGGCAGACCCTGCGGCGGCGCTGGCGGGACTTGTGTTTCGTATCGGGTTCGACCCGCGTTCAAATATGAAGTATTCAACCATTCGAATCTTCAGCGGCACACTTAAATCGGACAGCAATGTGTTCCGCAATGATGAGAAAAAGGCCATTCGGCCCGGCCATATTCTTAAGTCACAGGGCGGAGAGAACAGAGAAATCGATGTGGGTGTAGCCGGTGACATCGTTACTTTGGCCAAGATTGAGGAGTTTAAAATCGGGGACCTCATCCACGATGGTAAAGTAAAAGGGAGGTTCAGTATTCCGGCAGTGCCGGAGCCGATGTTTTCACTGGCACTCGAGTTGGCAGCAAGAGGAGACGAACAGAAGATTAGTATGGCGATGGAAAAATTATGTGAGGAAGACCCGTGCCTTAAAATTACCCGAGACCAACAGACAAATGAGCTGGTCGCCAGCGGACTCGGTGACCTTCATTTGCGTGTTATGCTCGAAAAAATGAATAATCGCTTCAAACTATCGGTAAGGACAAAGGAGCCAAAGATTCCTTACCGCGAGACGATTACAGCGAAAGCCGAGGGGCATTACCGGCACAAGAAACAGACCGGTGGGGCAGGGCAGTTCGGCGAAGTTTATCTTCGAGTGGAACCGAGTGCGCGTGGTTCAGAGCCGCCGCTGGAATTCAGCTGGGATATTTTCGGCGGGTCCGTTCCGGGTCAGTTTGAGCCGGCGGTTTTTAAAGGTGTCAAGGACGTGATGCAAAAAGGGGCGGTGGCGGGTTTTCCAATGCAGGACATAAAAGTGTCTGTGTATGATGGCAAAAGCCATCCTGTAGACTCAAAGGAGGTGGCATTTCGGGCGGCAGGCAAAGGCGCATTCATCGACGCGCTGGAAAAAGCAAAGGCGGTGCTGCTTGAGCCGATAGTCAATATCGAGATTACCATACCGGCTGAAAATATGGGGGATATCACCGGTGACCTGGCGGGCAAGCGCGGCAGAGTAATCGGCCAAGATATGCTGGCGGGTAATTTTGTTGTGATTAAGGCACAAGTGCCATTGGCGGAGGTTATGCAGTATAACAGCCAGCTGAAAAGTGTAACCAGCGGGCGCGGCAGCTATTCGATGAGCCTCAGCCATTACGAGGTTGTGCCGAGCAATGTGCAACAGCAGATAGTGGCAGCCTACGCAAAACAAAAGGCAAAAGACACAGATTAATACAATCCCGATTCATCGGGAGTTTTGTTGCAGTTCGGCACGGATGTTGGTATAATAGTTACAGCTAAGTGGGGCAGGCAGAGGCAGGGTCAGGTTATTGAAAAGTTAATACGGGGGCGAACGGCTTCGACCGGATGGCGGATAGACAAGTTGCATGTCCAGGACGCCGGTTGGCCTGGCTAATCATCCGGCAGACAATTAATTGGTAACTACCAATTGCAAATGGCTGCCTAATAATTGGGTAGCTCGTCCTCTCGGGTTTCGCCTGTGAGCCTGAGAAGGGCGTCAGATAGCAGGCTGGCTCAGCCGGTTTTGTTCGGGCCGGTGCGGGCGAGATTTACCGAAATAGCTGAACCCGGGGCCTGTCGTTTGGCACCTGGTAAAGCGAAAGCCAAATAGAACGACTAAGCATGTAGAAACTTGTCTTGAAACATCACGGGACGGGGGTTCGAATCCCCCCGCCTCCAGTCTGCTTAGCTCGCATTCTGTGAGCTGAGGGGGAAATCCATCACATAACTGTGCCTTGTAAATATAAATGGGCGATACAGGATTCGAACCTGTGACCTCACGGGTGTGATCCGTGCGCTCTAACCAGCTGAGCTAATCGCCCGCACAAATCGTATTAGAGCTGCAAAAAGCGTCGGCTGTCAAGGCTTAATCGCTATTTGTTGAGTCTTCGGATGCAGTCTCGTTTGTAGTCGGCTCGGGGGCTTTTGTGTAGTCAGTGTAGATGTCGTCGATGGCGGTGTTGTCGACTTTGCTGCGCATAAGGGAATAGATTATCGTATTTGCAGAAAAGTAAAAACTTATGACGAAGGCACCCACCAGTGCGACAACAACCAGCGAGGATAAGTACACCAGCACAGCGGCAACCAAAAGCAACCGGCTGGCCCCGGCTAAAGACGGCAGCTGGAGCAGATTCATAAAGCTTATCTGCGGCCAGAGTGCTGTAACTTTGTCAACGTTTGTGCCGCTGTCAGTAAAGACACCGAGTTGTAAAAACCAGCGTGTCGCCACCAGCAGCAGGAATACACAGAATCGTACAAACGTATAGCAGATTGCTCCATAAACCGCAGCTATGGCGGTGTAAAAACCCATGTGCCACGGTTTTGCGTATATGTAGCTGAAAGAGCGGCTTATCGCATCAAAACAATCTGAGCCGTCGTATGCCACAGCGGGGAACATTAAGTTAAATCCTGCGACTGTTCCTATTAAAACGACGGCTATTAGCGCCCCTGCAAACAAGGCTAACGGCATACAAAGACCCATTATCAGCTCGCCAACGCGAGGGATGTTTCCAACCAATCCGAGAAGAAATATGAACAGGCCTATGAAGATGATAATTCCAATCGGAGCTAAGGGCGTGGTAAAGAAACTTGTGAACTTTTTTGTGCTGTATCGCAGCGCGTCGGTCAGACCTGGTTTTTCGCCGCGGGCACATTGCAGTGCTGCCATTCGACACAAAGCGCCGCCGGCAATTGAAATCACGGCGAGTTTTATCGCAAAGAATACGGCGAAGTAAATCATATGATGTTTGATTGCCCAGCCGAGTGCTTTGAAGCAGTCGGCGATATTGGCGGCGACGGCCGGCAAATTAAAGGCGAACATTGAGTCCACAGCACTCTGAAATCTTGAGGCTGTGAACTTCCAAAGCTCAGAGAATACGCCGGTGCGTTCACCTGTTTTTTCATAATTTTCGATATACGGTTTTAGGCGGTCAGGACTGGCCATATAGATTTGCAGTTCCGTAGTCCGGCCGTGTGCATCCTTCGCCGTGACGACAGTCTTACTGAAGTCCATAATCCAGCCGGCCAAGCATATAGTCGCCATCGCTGCAAAAGCGATTATCAATTTGCTTGGCTGGATGGCCATACGGAAGCTCCGGAATACCTTCGGAAAGAGACAGTTATCGAAAAGCTGAATGGATTGTTGTTCGTTGCCCATTTTGTTTCCTTTCAAAACGGTTAATTGTGTTTGATTTCACGAATGCAAGAAGTATATAACTTATTGTAGGTTTATTTCAACAGATTTTATGAGATTTTTGCGGCTCCGCCGAATAGTGGTTGTTGCGGCGTCAGGAGGAGTTGGAATCAGATGGCTGGTTGTGCGGTTTTGGTTGCATATCGGAGATTATCCTGTATCTGGCATCCAGCCAGGCTCCCAAATCTATCAGTTTGCACCGCTGGCAGCAAAAAGGAAAGAATTTTAACTGATGTGGAGATTTGCCGGGCGGTGGTTTGAGGGTTTTATGACAGGTCGGACATCTGTATCTGTATTTCATACAGAAACATCCATCTGGTATTTACTGCTCTTGTCTGCCTGGCTGGCCTTGTTCGAGCATTCGGGCGTATTCGACACAATACCTGGCCCAGGGTTGAGCCTCGAGTCGAGCTTTGCTTATTGGTTTGCCCGTGCCTTCGCAGATGCCGTAAGTGTGGTTTTCGATTCGCTGCAGGGCGTCGTCGATTTCCCGTAAGAGCTTTCTTTCACTGTCCATCAGACCGAGGGCAAATTCCTGGTCGAATGTGTCGGTTCCCATGTCGGCCATATGGATCGGCATACTCGACAGGTCACCGCTTGCGTCCAGGCGGGATTTATTGAGCGCTTCATCCTTCATTTCGTTTACATTGCCGATTATTTCCTGGCGCTTGTCCAATAGTATTTGCCGAAAATGCTCGATGTCTGCAGCGCTTAAGCGAGTTTTTTCGGTTTTGGCTGCGTCGGTTTTCTTTTCGGAAGCTGTTTTGTTTTTCCGTGCCACTTTTGCTTTACCTTTACCAGTACGTTTTCTTTGAGTCTCTACAAAATATACATTATAACATGTTGATGGCAGCTCCAATAGCACTTATTTTGTCCAGAATATAAATACAGGGCCGCCCTTACAAAATCCGGGTGGGAGAGAAGATATCGGACTAAGTTTTGAGACCTTTGCTAAGTGCTTGTTAAAGCGGAAGTTAGGGCGGCATATTCACGATTTTTTTTGTTCGCTGCTGTCTGGTTCGTTGGCAGTTAGGTAGCTGTCTTTTGCAAATTTGCCCAGGGGGATGAAAAATTTTTCCTGTCCGAGGCTGCCCGCAAATACCCTGACGCTGAAAACCTTCTCGATTTGCTCCGGAGATAAAACGTCCTTGGTTTTGCCGATATGATAACTGCCGTCGGTGTCGAGAAGTAAAATTTCGTTGCAATACTGGGCGGCCAGATTGATATCGTGTGTTACAGCCAGAATTGTTTTGCCTTTTTTAAGCTGTGCAGTTTTGAGCAAATCATATATTCCGACCTGATATTTCAAATCCAGAAGACTTGTCGGTTCATCCAAAAGCAGGATGGCGGTATTTTGTGCAAGCGCCCTTGCGATGAAAACTCGCTGTCGTTCGCCTCCGCTTAGCTGGTAAAGCGGTCGTGAGGCAAACTGAGCTGTGTCGGTTTCTTCGAGCGCTTCGTTTACAAATTCTTTGTCGGTTTCACTTTCAAATCCGAATAGGCCTAAATAGGGCATTCTTGCCATCGAGACTATTTCTGCGACGGTGAAGCCAAATACGGGCACAAATTCCTGGCGAACAACAGCGACTTTTTGTGCCAGTTTTCTGGATGAGTACGATTCTACAGGTGCTGCGTCTATTTTTATGGAACCCGATTTGGGTCTAAGAAGGCCGCAAAGCAGATTCAGAAGGGTTGTTTTACCTGCGCCATTTGGCCCTGCTACTGCCAGAAAACCGCCCCGGGGTATTCTAAAGCTAAGGTCCCTCAGGATTGTGCGTTGAGGCGTATAGCCGAAGCTTAGATTTTCAACCTCTATGACAGCGTTCATTTTAACCAACCGACTTTTCTGGTATGTTTTGCCAGCAGAATCAGGAAAAATGGCCCGCCAACCATAGCTGTAATTACACCAACCGGCAATTGGGCAGGTGCAATGATTATGCGGGCGATTGTGTCGGCGATGACCAAAAACGTGGCTCCGATTACCGCACTAAGAGGCATTAACTGACGGTGGTCGGGGCCGGATACGAGACGAACTCCATGAGGAATAATGAGGCCTACAAAGCCGATAAGGCCACTCAGACTAACGGCGATGGCGGTTACAAAAGCTGCGAAGCCAAAGGCAACCACTCTGGTTTTTGTGGTGTCGACGCCAAGAGCTTTCGCCTCTTCTTCGCCAAGTGTCAGGATGTTTAACCTGTAGCAAATACTAAATAAGAGTACTATTCCCGTCAGAATACAGATGGCACTAGCCATCAACACGTTGGTCTCTTTTTCTGCTATGTTGCCCATCAACCAAAGTACCGTCGAGCGCAATTCTTCGCTTTTTGCTATCGACATTAGAAACATTATTACCGCTGTAAAAAACGCATTGACTACTACGCCGGCCAGCAGGAGATTCGTAACCTGCAGTTTTCCTGTAAAATACCCGATGCACCAGACCAGCCAGACGGTTGCAATCGCTCCTGCAAATGCGAAAAACGCTATTGGAGAACCGCCCCAAAAGCTCCACGTTATCCCTGAGAGAAGGGCGATGGTTGCCCCCAGCCCTGCTCCACTGGATACTCCGAGGATGTATGGGTCAGCGAGGGGGTTTCGTAGAATCGCCTGCAGTACGACGCCGCAGGAAGCCAGGGCAGCTCCGACCAGTGCAGCGAGTATGACTCGCGGAAGTCTTACGCGAACGAGTATTTCGTAATCGGTGTTTTGGCCCGGCTCATCGCCTGGGCCGGCGAAGACCGCCTTGAGGGAGACCTTCTGCGTTCCCACCAAAGAGCATACGAGCATCACGGCGGCCAGCACCGCCAGAGACAGGATGATTCTCATTGTCAAACGTTTTGGTGTCAGCAGGTCAGTCATCTGTTTGTTCCGTTCCTTGACGTGGTTTTGGCTGGGTGAACAGCTCAGGGTGCAGACACTGTGCGGTGGTCTGCAGCCCCTGCGGCAGGCGAGGGCCCAGTCGCAGCACGGTATCGGCATCGATGACGTAAATCCTCTTGTTCTTCACTGCAGGCAGATTTGCAAATCTGCTCCAGAATTGCTCGGCTGCGATTTGCTGCTTGTGGATGTTTTCTGTCCCCATTGCCGACTGTATTACCACTTCCGCACCGCAGCTTATGATTTCTTCTGTTCCTACGGAGGGATATTGGTTGATGGTTGGAGCTATGGCATTTTGCCCGCCCGCCAGTTCGATTATCTCGTTTACAAACGTGTTTACCCCGGCCACACGGAGCGGTTCAGGTTGCATAACCCACAAGACCTTGACTTTTCGAGATAAAGAGGTTGTTGTCCGGATTCGGTCTAATTGACTTTTTATATTTGCGGCGAGCCGCTCGGCGGCAGGGGAGCAGCCGGTGGCCTGGCCGATTTCTGTAATTGCAGAAAAAAGCTCCCCGATTGATTCAACTCGCAGCGTCAGGGTATTTAATCCGGTTCTTCTCAGAGTCCTGGCCACCATCCTTTGCTGGTCGAAGGACTCACAGACAACCAGGTCTGGCTTGGCAGCGATGATGGTTTCCGTGTTCGGCTGCCAGAATGTTCCGACCTTTGGTTTTGTCTTCGCCTCGGCGGGCCAGTCGCAGTTGCTGGAAACGGCCGCCACTCTGTCGCCCAGTCCGAGTGCAAAGAGTATCTCGGTGAGATTGGGCGAGAGCGAAACGATTCTTTGGATTCTCGATGGTGGCACGGCCATCTTGGCCGTGTTTTCACGGGCTGGAAGCCCGTGCCACATCAAGAATACCAGTGTCACTACGAAAACAAAAACAACCACCAGTGTTGCCAATGACTTTTTCATATTCAGGTTCGCTTGAATTGCCTTTCGAGTTCGGCCAAGGTGAATTTTATCGTTGTGGGTCTGCCGTGCGGACAACGACCGGATTGCTCGATGTTTTTCTTGTCGGCAAGCAATTGCTCTATTTCACTATTGGTAAGTTTTTGGCCGGCTTTAATCGCCGCCTTGCAGGCGGCCATATTCAGAACCTGGTCAAGCAGTTCTTCTGCGTCGAGTTCGGTGGCTTTATCGGAGAGCAAATCTATCAAATCGAGTGCAAAATCTGCCGATGGTACGTTTGCCAGTATAGCAGGGAATGCCTGTACAGCCATGGTCTTTGGACCGAAAGGCGCAAGTTCGATTCCCAGTCTTTCAATCAGCTCGGCGTTGTTTTTGAGCGCATCGGCCTGGGCGTCGGTCAGCTCGAAACTTTCGGGCACAAGAAGTTTCTGCGATTCGAGGTTGCTTTTTTGGAGGCGCCTTCGCAAGTCTTCATAAATTATGCGTTCGTGAAGCGCGTGCTGGTCGACGATGACAAATCCATCGTCGGTCTGCGCGACAAGGAAGCTATCATGTATCTGGAGAAATTTCTTTTCGTATTGGGTATCTGGCATTGCGTATCGCGATGTTTTTTCATCCGGCAGATTTCGTACGGCCGGGGAGGCCGGTCGAAAGCCGAGCTGCTGCTGTGTTTGAACGGGTCTGTGCTTTTTGAAGAATTCAGCCATTGCATCGGCGATTTTCTGACTTCTGTAACCTGCCGTGGGCAGATTCGGTTGTTCTTTAATCGGGATGGGTAGTTTCACAGGTGTTTCAGTATCTATCGCCAAAAGTCTTTCTCGCAGTGCTGCGAGGATTTGCGAATGAATCAGATTGGCATTATAAAAACGCACCTCAATTTTTGTCGGATGTACGTTGACATCGTAATCCTCATAGGACATCTGAATAAACAAGAATACGACAGGAAATCTGTTTTGCTCCAGCGTGCCGCGATACGCTTCTTTGATTGCGTGTGAGATGAATTTGTCGCGAATGAATCGGCCGTTGAGGAAGATATATTGAAAGCTGCTGTTTGTTTTTGAGAAGCCGGGTCTGCCGAGCAGAGCTAAAAGGTGCAGGTTCTTTTCGCTGCTTTCGGTTTCGATTAAATTCTCGGCAATCTCCGACGAGAACAATTGGGCTATTCGCTGGCGAGGACTCTGGCCGGCTGGCAGACGGTAAAGTTCTCTGCCGTTGTGTATCAGGGTCAAATCCAGGTTGTCATTTGCCAGTGCGATGCGGGTGAAGTGCTCTATGATGTGGGTCATTTCGGTATTTGCAGTTTTGAGGAATTTTCGCCGGGCAGGCAGTTTATAGAAGATGTCTCTGACCTGAATGGTTGTGCCATAATCGGCGCTGCAGGGGGTTGCGGGACTTTTGCTGCCGCAGTCAATCTCAATACAATTTCCGGTGAGTGAATCTTTTGTTTTGCTGACGGCTTTGACCTGTGCCACGGATGCGATGCTCGCCAGGGCTTCACCTCTGAATCCGAGCGTTGATATGCCGTGCAAATCTTTGGTGGTTTTGATTTTGCTTGTTGCGTGCGGCTCGAATGCAGCGGCGAGGTCTTCAGCGTCCATACCGCAGCCGTTGTCGGTTACTGATATTAGTTTTCGGCCACCGTCTTCGACTGAGACGGTTATTTTAGTTGCTCCTGCGTCGATGCTGTTTTCCATCAGTTCCTTGACCACGCTTGCGGGGCGTTC
>Ga0315293_10003231_pt1 | contig 15714 bp, 16 predicted proteins | sample YL17G13_20_MG_FD_203071 | JGI IMG/M metagenome (GOLD analysis project Ga0315293, IMG submission 203071) | Sediment microbial communities from Yellowstone Lake, YNP, Wyoming, USA - YL17G13_20 | ecosystem: Environmental > Aquatic > Freshwater > Lake > Sediment | place: USA: Wyoming | collected...
ATCGTGCAACCCCGCACAAAGTCTTCACATTCCTGTCTTGTCCTCAGTTCACGAGTTAACATCTTAGTCACTTCCTTACTTATCTGTTTTTTTATATTGTAGCTTATATATAACATAGATGTCAAATATACGAATTGCCTCACTAAAAAAGTACTCCAAATTATTTTAATTATAATCCAATCTCCTCTATATCTAAAGATAGGAAATTATCTTTAGATATAGAGGAGGTAGAAGGGAATGTTGACTATGGGGCAGAAAAAGGTCATAACCAAAGAATTGAAAGATCGATATCAAAGATCATCTAAATAGATATGACCATCATTTTAAATGAATTTATCCAACTTACCAGATATAATCGGGGTTATGCCTGTCAAATTCTAAAGGTAAAAAAGAAAAAGTATTAGGGTATATAAATATAGCAGGTAAAAGAATAAAATATATAGCAGATAACAGGAAAATTAAAAGAAAGAAGAAAAAGATCTATGATCAGGAAGTTTTTGAGGTCTTAAGGAGGATCTGGAAAATATATGATTATATCTGATCCCAAAGACTGGCCCCCTATTTAGCTGAGATCATCCCGGTATTAGAAAAGCATAAAGAAATAAAGCCAAATCCTAAGGTAAGAGAATAACTCTTGAAGATAAGCCCGGCCAGTATCGATAGGCTTTTACTGATACCAGGAAGAGATATCGATTAAAAGGTAGATCAACCACCAGACCAGAGACCTTATTAAAAAAGAGTATCCCGGTAAGGACCTTTGAAGAACTTACCCTCTTAAATGAACTTTATGGTTCTCTTAGACTCTACGTTAATTTCTTCCAACCGGTTAGAAAAATGATTAAAAAGGAGAGGATAGGGAGTAAAGTCATTAAAAGATATAATGAGGCTAAGACTCCTTACAGGAGAGTTCTTGCTTCTCCTAATATTGAAAATAAGATAAAGATGAAACTAAAAAGTAAATATGATATGCTAAATTCAGCAGAGCTGAAAAGAAAGATAACTAAATTGCAAAATAGGCTCCTTAAATTGAATGCTCTAAAGCAGGAGGTAAGAGAAGATCTAGATAAAAGTGCGGAATCTTCAAGTAGGTTCGAGTACATTTTTATGTGAGGCATCAGAACAAATGTGCCTTGTCTTTAGCATATACTATACAATTTTTAAATTATGGATATTCTCAGTATATCAAAAAGGTAATATCTCCGAGGCCGCTAGAGTCTTGGGGATACCAAGAACTGTAGTCTAGGCTATCCTCTCTCCTGCCCCTTTACGCTCCCCTTATAAAACTCCAGCTGAAATAGAAGACAAAGTAGTAAAAGCTAAAAACCAGACCCTTTAAAAAAGGTCTGAGAGCTTCCAGGCTTTGATCTCTTCTTGAGAGGAAGGTAATTTTTATAAGCGTTATCCGAACTTACAGTATCAATTTTTGGTAAATCTTTCCCGTCGGGGACTTTACCTTCAATGGTTATTGACCGCCGGCTATCCGAAGCCATAACAATACCCCCGGGTACATAAGTTGTAATTACTAAACTCATATTTTTATCCTTTCTTTATAATTAATTTTTAAATATTGAATCGACCTTTTTTTAATTTTTTCTTCTAATAATTAAATTCATTTTCTTTTGTTTTTTATTTAAATTTGAATTATCTATATATTATCAATTTATACTTACCATTTATTTAAAAATTCTCTAATGGCATCTTCTGGAGATAAATTTAGGTAAATCTCATTAGTTGCTAATCTATCGTGACCCAAAAGGGATTGAAGGGCTCTGGTAGAAATGCCCTTTTTAATGCAATTTACTGAAAAAGTGTGTCTTAAAATATAAGGACTAACGGTTTTTGAAATACCGGCTTTATCAGCTACTTTTTTTTCTATCCTTTCGATTGTTCTTTTACTAATTCCCATATTATTATTTTCAGCAAAATGATATTCAATCAACCTTTTAACCCTGTCTGTCATAGGAATAATACGTCTTTTTGTCTTTTTGCCGTACGGTCCGCCTTTGCCATAAATAACCAGTCTTCTTTCCTGCCACTGAATATTTTCTTTTTTAAGATCAGCAAATTCTGATAATCTAAGGCTGGTATCCAAAAGCGTCCAAATAAAAAATTTTTCGCAGAAGTTATCACAGGCATTAGTTAATTTATTTACTTCATCATTGTTTAGTGGTTCTCTTTTGTATTGATATGGCATAAAATTCCTCTAACGTTCCGCGTGTTTGCGAAGTGCCCCGAAGGGGCATTTGGGTGAGTTAAGCGAACCGCAAACACGCTGTTAGATGAAGTTGCTCTCATATTTCTAATTTTTTATGTTTGTAGCCAATTGTGTAATTCATTATCTCCTTCTGGTGGTAGCTGATTCGATATGATCGTGGCTTGTGGCCACAAACGATGTGCATTCTCACTTCTTGATGCAACATCGACCATAAGAACGGTTTTCAAATTTCTCCCTCCCGATTGCAGAAGGTTTAAGACAGCTTCATCGTAAGGATTAAACGCAAATCCAAAAACTAGTAATCGTGTAGCTTTGTTGAGAATACTTACCGCCAATTCCCAAACAGATTCTAAGGATTTTGGTGGTTGTTTCTCTGGTGTAGGTGCCACAATCAAAGCATGACCCGTTAATCCACGTCTTCCATCTGTATAATAAGCATTTTCGTCCCATGAGATACTTCCATGAATTTTCGCAAGAGGAATCGTCCCCTTGAGTGCAACGGGATTTCTCCACTGAGAAAGTGGATAAGGTCCTCGACCTATCAGCGTTTGATTGGGCACACCATAATTAAACCCTTTTGTCCCGAGTGCATATTCCACCGACATATCGTAATTCGTAGTGAGAATGCCTACCAACGCTGGACCGCAAAATCGTTGGAAAAAGCCTCTTGTTTTTTTAACGCCATCAATATTAAATCTGCGATTTTCATCAATCATCAAGACATGTCTTCGCCATCTTTGTGCATGAAATTCTTTCCAAATGAATGGTTCCGAAAGCCTACGAACAAGATACCAAAGAACCGTCTCTTTGTTCTTCTTCTGAAAATTCAATGCATCTGCTATAAATTGTTCGGTAATCCCATACGGGTGTGATATATCCCAATTATGTTTAAGCGACTTTACAATCTCAAGTTTCTTATACTCACGTGGCCCCCATGGTTTAATATCAAAATCAAATAACTGGCTGGCCACTGGCAAATCCACAGCCCACTTTGAAAAGCCAGCTCCAAGAAACAAAGCTAACATAATGTCACCTCTGTATCATAAAAATACAAGTTCATCTAACGGTTCGAGTGTATCTGAAGTCCAGTCGTTAGGCTGGATTTGGGCGAAGTGCCGAAGGCACGAAGCTGGATACGCTCTGTTAGCTGAAGTCGCCATTTATAATTTCCCCCATATCATTAAAATTAAAGTTCCTATCAGCATAATAATGGATAATGTTTCTAGCATCGAAAATACTCTCGTTTTTATTTTAAATGTTCTGTTAGGTTGGCTAAGATCATCTTCTACGAATTTTTCTGATTCCTTGAAGCGTATAAGGTTTTCATAGTGCCTAATGGGATTTATACATTTATCGTCAGGAAATAGAGTTTTGTCCGCAATATCCAGTTTTATTGGACTATACATACCTATTATAAACTCCAATTTAGCCATTATAGCAGTGTTCTCAAGAAATTGTCTGTAACAAATTCGAATAGCTTTCTTCGCATAGATACATAGGGTTATAGAGATTATCGGGATAAACAACAAAATATATTTAAACTGCCCTAAATTGCTTAATTGTGTTAATCCTAAAATAAATGCGGACAAGAGAGCAGATACTATTGTAGAATAAAAATTTACGTATGCAACACTTTTATCAAACCAAAATCTTCGCTCTTTTCTGATTTCATTATGTAGGTGAAGTACCGTCTCATTATCAAGCTCTCTCCCTTCATTTGAAAGCCAAGTCATTTGACCACCCCCATAACTTTTAGACAACTTGGATCAAGTCCATTGAATGCGCCTGTTGCATACAATCTAATTGCAGGGCATTCGCCATGACATATCATTTTTCTTTCACAAGTTTTACATTCATTGTTTAATGCTATATTTCTCATTATCTTGGTTTTCTCCCCATTTTTCCATACATCCATTAAACTTGTATGATAAATATCTCCATCCACAAAAGAATTTCCCAAGAAAATACAAGGTGATATGTCACCATTGAAATTAACATGTATAGATCTTGTCCCAGCGCCACAATCCGTAGAGCCTATCAAAAGATAGTCTCTGATACTATTAGAGAAATTCATAATATCCTCGACTTCACAGTTTTTATATGCATTTAGTATCTTTAGAGCCTCAAAGTATTCCCTGTTTGCATCTCGTATTATTAAGTTGTTCTCAATTGTTCTTTTTTGAGGTCTTGCTCTACGGACTTTTAATCTTACGCCTAAATCGCTCGATAATTTAACTACATGCTTCATAGTTGTCAAATTTATAGTCATTAGAGTAAAACGAATGTACGGATTAATTCCAGCTTTTTTTAACCTTTTAAGGGTGTTTATCGCTTTCTTGTAAACACCTTTTCCTCTGATATAATCATGCGTATTTTCATCGCCGTCTATACTAACCGATATGTCAATGTTGTATTTCTTAAGATTATGGATTATCTCATCATTCAACATTGTTCCATTTGTAGACATAGAAATTGCCATTCCTTTTGTCCATATTAAATCTACAATTTTCCATAAGTCATCTCTCAGAATCGGCTCACCACCACCTAATTTTATTATGAAAATACCGAAATCATGGCACTCCTCAATGAGTGCATGAATATGTTCATAGGGCAAAAATATTTTGTTTTGTGGTGTAGATGCAGATAAACAATGAAGGCATTGCAGATTACAATAGTTTGTAACATCTATGAATACCTTAATAGGGGCACTTAAAGCACTTTCGATAATTGGATTAACTATCTCCCTAATTAATACACCTCGTTTCTTTAATCTCTTTATATAATCGTAATTAACTCTTTGTACAACTTGAGTAACAGGATTAAATAATAGCCATCCGTAATGTTCTTTTCGCGCTATATACTTCTGCTTAGTCATCCATTCCACCTATCTCTTGCTGAAATTCTAGCAACCTTAAGTATGCTGATAGCGTGCCGTATGGCCTTAGATATAGGTCATCGGGAATTTTTATTCTCTCAATACTCTTGGCTGATTTCTCTTTTAGAAATTTAATTGTTTTCGGTCCAGAAATTAGATGAATAAGAGTAGAAACCTTAGCCAAAAGTAAAGCACTCACATCAACTGGCTTGGGTGTAGTAAGTATGCTACCTTTGTAACTAAAGACTACAGTGAAAGGTTTTCTATTAGGTTCTGTTCTCTCCAACAGTATAATAAAATAGGGGCGAGGCTCACTTTTTATGTTGCCTATAGTGATCTTATTTATAGATTTATCAGTAATCAGATAAATTGTTCCTGAATCTTCTATTTCTACATCGCTACCCAACTCTTCAACGGTTTCTCGTTTTATACACCCTATAACTGTTTCACCTTTTTCTATTTTACCACCAATTCCTACCAACCCAGCTTCTCTTTTATTTTCAACTACTTTCCATCTATTTGGATTTTGGATTGCAAAGATGTAGTTCCCATTGTATCTTACAAGCAGTCCCGTACTTATTTGGTAATCGGAACTTTCTAAATTAAACAGTTCTTCAGCAACATATATTATTTCATCCTTCTTCATCATCTTATCACCTCTATGTAGATATGGCGATTTCGGTTAACGATACCAGAGTTTGCGAAGTTTTTGGCTGGGTAGTTTATACTAAACTTTTGCATTCTACCTATAAGTTCAAAGAGTTAACTCGCATTATATACATCACTTAAGCCAAGCCAAAGAATTAGCTTTAGCGTCGCAAACTCTGTGTTAGGCCGAAGGAGTGCCCATTTATTTTTTATTCTTATCGTTGAATAACCAATAAAATTGCTATTATGGCTAATATAAGAGAAATAACCCCAAAAAAGATTGCCTGCAAATTTCGGTTTTCACTTCTAATTTTTTCCAATTCTTTCTTTAGTTCATTAATGGCCCCTCGCATAGTATTTGAGGGAAGATAATATACAATTTTCTTCTTACCTTGGTATTTCCCAAGATAAGGGATAGTTGGTTCTATCAATTTGTGAAACTCAAGAGTGGCATAGTGTTGCTCTCGTTTTAAGAATACAGGGGCGTTGGATGTATTAAATAAAAGACAAAATAGCGTGCCTCTAAATCCTGGATCCACTTGAGGGCCATTAGATAAAATTATCCCTTGACAAAATAAACTCACAGAAAGATCAAATCTTCCTGTTAGGTCTTTTGGGAGATTAGCAAACTCTTTACTTGTAACGATAGCATAATCATAAGGTTCTATAAGGATAAAAGGATCTTTATCAGTTAGAGTTTTAATTTTACCTCCATAATAGTATTCATCTCCAATAGATAAGTCATAAGCAGCACCAGTAACATTCTTGATCTCAGCATTTTCTAACAGCATCCCACACTCTATCATAAGTTGAATCAATCTCTTTGGTAAGACACCTCCTGTTTTTCTATACTCCCAAAAGCTCCATATTAGTTCGACAGTTTTCTCTGTATCTGTATTTTTAATGGTGTACAGACAAGTCTCACTGTACTCTCTATCTTCTCGTCTTTGTTCTTCAATGGTTTTATCAATCTTTTCTCCACGATTTGTTAATCGGTTATCAAGAATATTATTTGATGCATCCAAAAAAATTGTAAAAAATGTCAGCTGCTCTTTATACTGCTTTTGATATTGGGTGATTTCAAATTCTTTTGTTGATTTGGGTGTAATAACCAATAAAGGAATTTTTTTATTATCAATTACTTGTTGGAATGCTTCATGAGTGATCCCATAATATTCTTCTCTATATTCTGATTTTATCAGTAATGCGTTCTTTTTGCTTAGATTTTCAAATTTTTCTTGATTTATGTAATGGTACTCTTCAACATTATCATCTTTACGCGGCTTTCGGGTAGTTATTGCTTGAACTATCTGGAATATCTCATATTGGTCGCAAAGTTTTCTAGCAATATTTAATTTTCCTGCACCGCTTGTCCCTGTTATTATAATTCCTTTATATTCCATACCTATTCCTTCCTGAATAAATATATCTTTTCTCGCTCTAAAGTGGCCCACTTTTGATTATGAGATCGGCGTATTGTTGGTAATATCCTTTCATACTCTTCCTCTTTGATTAGATCATATTCATCCATACCAGACAAAAGTTTCTGAACAATACGACTACGATTCTTATTGTTTTCATTATCCTTGTTAAAAACTGGCATTACATAGCATGCATACCCTCCAGTTTTGATTTTTTGGGAGATCGCTCCATTAGCTCCTTGCATATCCTCAAGGTAACGCTCCATTGAGTCTTTCTTGCCTCTTCTACTTCTCGCTCCAATCTCTAAATCTAAATTACCTGAATTTTTAAGACTATTTTTATCAGTTAAATCAAATCCCAGAAAATAATAAGACAAGCGTTGTGAAGTAACATAGTCTACCATATTTGGATAAGGAGGTGATGTAACAACTAAATCTACAGAATTATCTGGTATTCCCTCACATTTTCTTACATCTTTATGAATTATTGTTTGCTCTTTTGATAATTTCTTGTATAACTCACCATAATTAGGCGTAATATATTTTAGGTATTCTGATATATCTTTAAGTAATCTATTTATGTGTTTGCTAAACAAATCAAAAATTTTTTTATCTTTTATTTGGTCTTGCTTCGGCAATACATTATCTGCTATACATCCCCATCCTCTATCTTGGCTACTTGCAGTTTTTAAAATTGCAGAGATAGATATTCGCATAGCTGCTTTCATTGCCTTATCACTGCAACTTGCCTCTTTAATAAAAAGAAAAGAAAGTTGATTTAGTGCTTTTTCGGAATACCAAGGTCTTAATTTGTCAATTAACACATCTTTAGGGGTATTTGAAGTATAATCTTCACTTGGACTAAAATCTTTAAGCAACTTCTTAATATTTTCTATTAAGATGTCAGCATTTATTTCTGGGTTAAATAAAGTAAACAACGATTGCATATATTCAATAGCAACTCTACAAATTTCTGTTGTTATGGGTTCTCGTTCGAGTAAGAGTGCTTGAAAATAGGTGGTTCCAATACCGGCAAAGGGATCATAAACTACAGCACCTGGCAAGGTTAAGAGCTCTATTAATGTAAATGGTATCTCTGGGACAAATGTAGCGGGGAACCAATGATATTTTCGACAATTAAAAGGACGCATCTCATGGGGAGAAAAAGTACCTTTTGTATAAAAATTCCAATTTATATTTTTCAATATGGCCTTTGTCACATGGATATCATTTACAAGTAAATTTTTCCCCCTATTCACACTCTTTGACCTCCCCATAGAGATCGACCTCCTGAAGATTTGGATCCTCTAAAATATTAGATAAATATATAAAAATTTCTTCTCGTATTTTATGCATAATGTCATAAGAGATATCGCATATTTTATGCATATTTAAATCCGTATTTTTGAAAAACACTCCGATAAAAAGTTGATTTGAAGATTTGCCAATTTGAATAACCCTACCATCATCAGTTTGAATGCAAACTTGCCTTTCTATTTTGTTTATGTCAATGATTGGGTGTAGAATTAACATAGCAGATTTAAAACGAGAAGCAAACTTTAATCGGACTATCATACTTAGTTCATCTTCCAGTTTTTTCCTTTTATGTGTATCGCTAAAGATTTTATACTTATCAGTTTTTGTAGTTGAAAAAATTTGTATACAACCATACAAATTTCCCTTCATAAGGCGCGAAATAATTATTGATGTTTCAGATGATTTCTCAGATAATTCTACTAAAAGTTTATAATCAACATCATACCAGTTGAAAGGATGAGATTCCTTTGTTTTAGCAATCTCTATAGCTTCGGTCAGCATACATTTTGCTGAGAATTCTTCAGGATTTAGGAGTAAGAGTAAGTATAATTTTTTACGTGTTTTGTGCCATTCCTCAATAAGAGGGACAGATTCTTTCATCACTATTAAATTACCATTTTCTATCCAAAGGGATTTAGCAAGTTTTAATGGAACCTCACCAGATTTTACTAAACCAATATGGTATGCAAGCCTAAACACATTATCTATATTGTCTAGATCTATAGTCGCATTAATTAAAGGACCAAATCTTTCCCTTCCTGCAATAATTCTACCTATTATTTTTAAGTCTTCTTCAGGGATTTTAGAATATATTTCTCTTAACATACCAAAAAATATAGGCTCCAATGTAGCGGATTTATACTGATAAGACTCTCCTTTTTCTCCAACTACGACATATTCAAAGACTTTCTCGTGATCGAAGCCTTCTTTTGATTCGATATACTCCACAGAATGTCCAAATGCAGCACTTGTCACATCATGCAATAATGCTGATAGCAAAAAATGTTTTTTTTCTTTTTCGCTTATTGGATTTAGTAGAGGCCATGATTTAAAACATTCTTGAGCGAGATAACATGTTCCAATTGCATGTTCATAACGATTTATATTTGCTCCTCCAGATAGACAAAGAGAGTTTATATTGCAGAGACGAACTTCCCGAAGACGTTGTAATTCAGGACAAGGAATAACATCCCAAATAAAAGTGGGTAAATAAATTATGCCATAAAGGGGGTCATATATATATCTTTTATTTTCATATATCTTTTTCATAAGCATCACCAATAATATTTTCTGCACATATAATACCAGAACAAAAAGCCTGCAATATCCCACGAAATCTACCTGTACAATCACCGATCAAATACATTCTTGGAAGTATCGAGAAATCTGACTTAAGAGGGTATTTTAGCCAGCTATACTCAATTACTGGAGCGAAAATATTCACTTTTCCCCAAGTATCCTTGGATAAATTAGTAGATACAAATTTATGAACACCTTCCTTAATTCTTGTAGAGTAGGGCTCTGGGAAACATTGACTGACCTCCCCATTTACCCAAAAGGATATAGAATTTTCACTAAGCGTAGAAAGCGTTTCATTTTCAATATTTAGATTTAAATAGTCAATCAACATCTGACCTACTGGTTTACCATTACTTATCTGAAGAACTCTTTTCTTTACTTCATCTAATATTTGATCATTCTGCTCAGAAGGTTTTAGCCTTAACATGATTGCTATGTTTGTAAAATCGGTCTTATTGGCAGGATCGCAATAACCATCTAATATAAACATGTCATTCAAGTAATAAGGAGCGAGTTTCCCTCCTTTACAGACACAGAAAGTTCTAATATCATTATATAACAGTTTTAGGTCGTTATGATATTTGTCTATATCTGAATAGATTTTTGTTGGAAATTCTAATCTTACTCCTATTTCTAAATGATTCTCTTCGCCACCCAAATTGAATTTTCTATTTAATGATTTAAGAAAATTTTGTCCTAAACGACCAACCCCAATAATAAGATACTTACTAGTAACTATAAATGTATTAGAATCTCGTTGTACAATTAACTTGAAATAATTATCTTCATAAGCCACCTGGATTATTTCACTATTTAGCAAAATAGTAACATCTGCGCTCTGTAGTTGCGATAATATATTTTTATATGCATATTTGAAAGATTCTTGATTGCAGATATATGAATCATAATAGCGAAATTTAAATCCATCTTTTTCAAAGATTTTTTTTGCGGCAGTGACATCACTGTTTGATATATTAGGTTTTTGTAGAGGTAAATAGATACTAAGTATTTTTAAAGCTTTGGTTAATTTCTCATTATATATATCTATTGATCCTACAATAGTTCCAATTTCACTACCAGCAGGGAATGTGCTAATTTTATGGCCACCTAATAATGAAGCACCACCTATGCCGCTAATCATAGAGCATGGCTTTTCCTTTTCACAAATGTTATTCTGAAGAATTAGGCAATGTCTATTATTTGTAGAATTGCCAGAATCTAAACAAAGCATGTGAGATGCCAAATTAGAGCTTGAAAGTGTAAGTGCAGCTCCTATGCCTGCAGGCCCTAATCCAACAATACAAACTTCGTAATTGTAGTTAGAACTCATTTAGGATAAACCTCTCTGTTTTTTCAAATTGATTCGATTCAAATGAAACTCGTTTTATTACGACTTTGTTAGACCATTGAATTATGACTGGGATATTGGTAGAGGATTTCGAGACAAACTTAATGTGAAATTTTCCCTCTTGATCTGTCATGTTTTTATAACCACCAATCTCAACCATTGTCCCCGTCACACCAATAAACCTGCTAGAATTAGAATCGTTTGTTTCTATTAAAACACTACCATAAAGTTCGAATATGTTTGGCCATTCACCCAATATTGGTAGTCTATGTAGCACAATACTTGGTGTTAAAACCAAGAAAAACAAAACCAAGCTGATTACAAATAAAATAATTGGCCAAGTTGTGAATATCTTTTTCCAAAAGTCTCTAAGACAGTACTTGAAGATCAATTTATACTTTTTAATTCTAACGCTGAGTGATAAGTCGTCAATATTTAAATTCCTATTATTTCTCATTTCTATTCCTCAATTTGAGCACTCTTTCGCCTAACGGTTCAGCATATACGAAGTTGCCGAAGGCAATGTCCCGAAGCGTATATGCTGTGTTATACGATGTCGGGCAAACAATTCATCTTACAACTGACGAGAATCGGCCAATAATTTTTTCATCGATGCCCAATACTTTTCGAACATGACTGCGTGCTCGGATTTCGAAAATTCAAAACCTGGGGTCTCTGCTCTTTTCGTTGCATACATATAGGGAGAAATGAACATGCGTCCATTGGCTTCGTCTCCATCAACGCAAACTGCATGAAAATAGGGAACATGAGAATATACATATACTTCGAACTTCCCCGGTAACGCAAGTTGTTTGAACTCATTACTGAGTGCCTTAAGAAACTTCAAAGAAGACCGAATTCTATCGAGGAGTTCTGTCTCACCTCGGTCTTCAGCATATTTTGCAGCGATCTCACAATCAGGGTCCATTGCTACACATTTGAAAACAACTCCGTGTCGTAGTATCTCCAAAACATGGTCTTTAAATTCGTAGGATGCTCTTTGTTCAAAATAACTACTGAACGTGCGGAGAGCAATTCCTAATTCCACTACTTCACACTTGGCAGTTTGAATCAATGCTACTTTCTTATCAATGTTTCGTCTCCCTGCCTCATGGAGTGTAAAGCCAAGTTTTTGATTCCAATAACTTGGCAACTTAGTATCTAACACATCTTCAAGATCACCGAGAAAGAGTTGACGGTCTTCAGTCTTAATCAATCTATCATAAATAAATGGGATGGCAATGGCAACGGCTAAAAACGTTCCGATATCTCCAGCCACTTGCCAAGCAAAAGCGCTCTTTCCGATTGAAAGCAATCTTAGCACAACACCCAACAGGAATAGAACAGCTCCCACGAGATTATAGTAACGACCCATAACCCGCCTTAGTGGATTTTTGAAATCACGCTTTGGTTCATTCGTCATCTTATTTCTCCTCTTAAATGCCCAATGTCATATAACAGTCCGAGCGTAGCCGACTATGTGCTCTATTGTATGCTGTTATGCAGGTATTACTTAAAGAAACTCGGACTTCAAGAATTCTAGATCAATCCTCTGTACAATTTTGGAAAATGGATTCAATTTTCTATTTAGTTTCTCAGGAAGAACAAACCACTTTATTTTCATTTCATTTCTAACTTTTTCAAGAAAATTCCAGTCAATTATCTTGGCCATTATTTGAATGTCTTCAAAATGTTTTGACTTCTTATGACCCAAATCGCCTTTTGATGAGCACTGAATAAACTCTACAGACTTTGTCAAAAACATTAACTCTGGCGGAGCTGCTCGATAAGAAATATGATTCCATTTTAATATATTTATTTTTTCCAATATGTAATCTGGTATTGACATAACAAATCCAAATCCAATTTTAAAATCAATCGATGCTTTTTTCTCAGTATAAAGTGTAAGATCTAACAATCCATCTGCTGTTTCTAAATGAATAAAATCAGTTTTCGGAGATATCCATTTCACGAAATTTGAAGTATTCGCTACTGCAACTTCAGATAATCGTAATACTTTTAGTGAGCCTTCTTTTAGTATTTGTTCCTGTCTCTGAAAAAAAATGCTTTTCTTAATTGAAATATCAATATCTAAACCTGGTTTTCTATAATTATTTAAAAGTGGAAGAAATGATAAAGATCCAGAAATAAAATAATCCTCACTGTTACCCATAATTCTAAAAAAGGATTCTAACAATCTATCAATACTCACTTTATTCTCCTTGAACTCTGTTAGTCCTGCATAATGGCGTACAACGGCTTGAGCGTATCTGAAGTTTCCCGAAAGGAAATTTGGGCGAAGTGCCGAAGGCACAGAGATAGATACGCTCTGTTATACGCCGTTGCCAACATTTTCAGAAGCCTAGCAGTTATACTTTTCACTAAAGTACCTAAATGACCTATTTTTCTGCTTTGCTATTTCAATAGAAAAAATTTTCAGAATCTCTAACAGGAAATCTATTCTGGAATCAAATATTCTGGGAATTAAACCATTAAATTGCTCTTTTGTAATGGTATCTGTTTCACTAAAAGTGCGAATTTTAAATTTTTCAGCCTCTGCATCGCCTAATCCAGCAAGATACCAACTCTCTATTTCCTTTATTACCACAATTATTCTTTCTTCATCAATATTTCTTAATTTATCTTGTGTTTCCTGTTTTTTGGCAGTCACACATGGTGAATTGTTGATATCTATCACATAAATATAGTCCGCACCCATTGCTTTAATACTTTTAATGAAATTATCACGCTTCTCTTTCTTCAGAGCTGCATAGCGTCTTGTTTCTACAAAATCATACTTATTCCGTAGTTTCGGTTCTATTATTTTCTTGAAGAACCTCTCGTCATAATCACCTTCAACCCATATAAACAATCTTCTATAACCCATAATTATACTCCAAGTAAATTTTGTACATAAAGCTCTTCAATTCCTATTTCATTTTGTAAAAATGTCTTTACTTCCTCTTTATCAACCGGCCTGGAGATTGTAGAAAAACCCTTTTCATCACGAGAAACAAGCAAAATGTTATCCAAACCTGCATATTTTACTATTTCAGGATTATGAGTGGTAACGATAATTTGTTTCTTTTGTGAAGCATCCTTCATCATATCTACTACTTTGGAAATTAGATAAGGATGTATATTCCGCTCAGGTTCCTCAATAATAGTCAACGGTTTTTTCTCAAAATATAGAGCCACAATTATAGCTGTTATGTTTATTGTCCCATCAGAAATCAAAGATGCTGGTAAGTAATTGTTCTTAAAATATATTTCTTGTAGTTTAAAAAGCAAAGACTTATCTGCAAATTTCTCTACATCAAGATTGCTTATAAATGGTAAAAGGTCTTTCACTAAATTAAAAAGCCTCCTTCTTTTCTCTTTGTTTTCCGTAATATTTTTAAGAATAATAGCTAAATTACTTCCATCGCCTTCTAATTCAACTTTTCCAGTAATCGGAGTGGCTTTTTTAGGCAACTTTGGATCAAAATCATATACTGAAAACTCACTGAAAATTTCCTCCAATGAAGGATGCATAAAAAAGAATGGTATTTGAAGTAAAAGGATACTAGGTGGTAATTTTTGTTGTCTAAAAAAGAAGGGTGGATATATATCATCTTTTTTTATCGAAATTTTTTCTGGTTTATGTAAATCAAATGTGAATTTTCCATTAGCACAAGATAGAATAATTTCTCCTTGTCCAATTTCCTCTTTTTCTTCTATTTTTTTCTTTTGTCTTTCGAGTCTAATAAATTTACATTTTTGAGTTAAATTATCTTTGGCAATTTCAAATCCTAATCCTCTTTTTCTAAACTTCAACGCAAACTCGTAAGACGTCTCATACGTTTTTATCCTTATCAAGTCTTTCTTCGTCCGTCCTACAATTAATTTAAATTCCTGATCAGAAACAACTTTTAAAGAAAAATTTTGGGAGGCACCAACGTTTATGTTCCTAAGATACTCAACGCCTCCTTGCATGGATACCGCATTATCTAACCCATGATTTGATATATCCATCAGAAATTCAAAAATCTGAACAAAATTGGATTTTCCAGAAGCATTAGCACCAATCAGTACATTAAATTTACCAAGCTCTACTTCTAACTTATCGAAGCTCTTAAAGTTTGTTATTTTTATTCTCTTTACACTCATGTTTTAACCCCCTTTATGGCGATGGCGTATAACTTAAAATAACCGAAGTACTTCGTTTATGTACGACTCTGGGTGAATTTTCGAAAATTAACCACTAATTATTCTTGTGGTATATTTTTATAGATTCTTATACTTATCATAAACTTATTTTATTAATTCTGCAAATAATAATGTGCGTTGTTCAGGAAATATTATATAATTTTTAAATTATGGATATTCTCAGTATATCAAAAAGGTAATATCTCCGATCTGAGTTCGCGTAATACCAGCCAATTTAATTTGTCCGGCCATCATATCATATAGAATCTAGAGGCCCTAAAAAAGGTCTGAGAGCTTCCAGGCTTCGATCTCTTCGTGAGGAGGAGGTAGATATTCATTCTTCTTATTGAAATACCATCCATGCTTATTTCTCAAATCCACCAGGAATTCAGCGTAATTTAAG
>Ga0315293_10003232_pt1 | contig 15713 bp, 13 predicted proteins | sample YL17G13_20_MG_FD_203071 | JGI IMG/M metagenome (GOLD analysis project Ga0315293, IMG submission 203071) | Sediment microbial communities from Yellowstone Lake, YNP, Wyoming, USA - YL17G13_20 | ecosystem: Environmental > Aquatic > Freshwater > Lake > Sediment | place: USA: Wyoming | collected...
GCCTATCTCCTGAATTGTCATCGATTTCGGGCGAATTATAGCCGGTGAAACCAGAGCTGTCAATTTACGCTCGAGAAGCGGCAAATTCCCCCTTTCCCCTTTTTGCTCCCTTTTGAGAGGGAATGTTGACTCGATTTCCCTGCGCCGAAATTGCGCGGCAAAGAGAATTCTCCCTATGATTGTCAGCATTGGGCCGGCCTCCCGGATCACCCAGAGGCCGGAATCTCATCCTCATCTTCTAATAGCAAGGATCCTTGCGCCTCCCCGTTGGAAAAAAAAGGGGGGGGTATGTTTGCCCATTTGGAAAAGCGGACGGAGGGATTTGCAACCGCCTTAAGGCCTGATCGAGAACGAGATCTTCAACACGCCGCGCTCCTCGAGCGGGAAGAACCGGCTGGCGGGATCCCAGCGTTTTTCCCAGTTCTTGTTATAGACGATGAAGATCTCGTTTCCCGGAGAGATCCGCCAACGGAGCCGCGTGCTCCAGCCAAGCTCACGGGAAACGTCGTCATACTGGATGTAGTTCATCAGGCCGAGGTCGGGCGAAAGGAACAGGTCGGCTTTGATCTGGTAAACGTTTTCCTTGAATGCCCCTTGCGGCAGGCTGCCTCGGACGAAATTGGCGTTCAGGGAAACGGTCGAGTAGCCCTTGTATTTCAGGGTCAGCCCGAGCTCGGCATCGTCGTAGTGACCCGAATAGAATCCGCCGAAACGCCAACTCAGGTCGACAACGGCCGCTCGGTGGCCGGCCGAATTGAACTCGAAACGGTAGTTGGTGAAATTGTAGGGACCGGCGGGAAGGACGACGCCTTTGGATATCTCAAAATCATGGGGCAGGACGTCCCGGTTGGGGCCGATATTGAACTCGATATGTTCTCCGCTCTCGGTGTGGAGATTGATGGGGGCCGTGAAGATCTTGCGTGTCTCGAGCCGCCCGGCAAGATCCCAATAGAAGTCGCCGTTAAGCTCGAAGAAGAACTGGCGGACGAGCCGGCCCAGAAGACCTTTTTCCGGTCTCGGTTGAAAGGAGATATGGCCATACGCGGTTTGGATCCTGTTCCGGGGCAGAAAACCGAGTCCGGGATCAAGGGAATCGCCGTAGTAGGCATATGAGGTCCCGATATCCCAGAGATCGTTGGGGTAATCGAGTCTGAATCCATACCCGTGGTGACGGCCTTGTTTCTGTTCGTTCCAAGTATAGGCATACCAGCCGGAAGCCGAGAAATTTCGGTTGCCGGCAAAACGCGAGGTCTGATAGGTGAAGTCCGCTCCGGCCAGGGAATTCTTCTCGCCGGTCGGGCTGCCGTTGGTGAAGATCCACCCGACCTTGCTCTCCTCCAGGATGTTTTGAGACATGCGGGCCGCAAAGAAGTTTCTTCCGGCGGACTCTCCGAATCTATCGGTCCGGACGTCCAGGACGGCCAGGTTCGTGTCGCCGATTTTGCCATAGACCTTGGCGCCGAAGGCGATGGGAGCCTGCCGGCCGTTGACGAGACCGATCCGGCGGCTGAAGAACGGGGTGAAACTTTCGCTCGAAGCGAAGCTGAAGATGTCGGATCCCTCGAGAAAGAACATTCTCTTCTCCGGAAAACGAAGGGCGAAGCGCGTCAGGTTGATCTGACGATCGTCGACTTCGGTCTCCGCGAAGTCCGTGTTGTAGGAAAAAGCGCCGACCAGGTTCGGCGTAAAATTCTTGTAAATATCAAAGCCGCCGTCGAGCTTCGCGTCATACCCGTTCCCCATGACATGGTCTTTAAGGACGCTCGCCAGCCCGTAGGGGCGGAAGGTGAACCCTTTTCCCTGTTTAACCTCCCTGATGCCCTCCAAGGCAGCGGCCTCCACAGGGTTGTAGAAGAAGTTGTCCCGGCTGGTCCCCGACAGCCGGATCGTCTCGAGCTTACGGGGTATATAGCGCTCGACATTGATCCCCCAGGTCATCAGGCCGGGTTTGAAGGAGATCGTCTTGAACGGGATCTGGAGCTCTGCGCTCCAGCCGTCAGCCACGATTCTGGCCTTCGCTTCCCAGATCCCGTCCCAATTAAGACTGTAATGCTCGCCGGACGCCAACCCTTCGCTCCGCGCACCGCGGGGATTGACAAAGAAGATGTAGGCGTTGCGCTTGTCCTGGAATGGGTCGAGGAGGACCCGGATGATATCATCGTTCTCCGAATGTTCGCCGCCCCCATCATGGGCCATGGTATTGGCAGCGATCCTGGAAGGCTCGCTGTCATAGCAGCGAACGCCGAAATAAAGGTTGGATTCGTCGTAAAGGACCCGCAGTTCGGTCTTCTCCGTCGGCTCTTGGTTAGGCCTGGGCTCGACCATTCGGAAGCCGGTGAAGGGCTCGACGGATTTCCAGACCTCATCGGATAGGTCCCCGTCAAGCTTGGGGGCTTGTGTGACCCGAACGGCCTTCAACGGCTGGGCCCTGGAAAAAAGAGGAAGGCACAAGGCGAATAAGAGGACCCCGGGTATTGTTCTTCCAGACTTCATTTTTCCGCTTTTCTCAAGTTTTCGCCGGGACGCAGTTCGGGGTGACCCAAAGAACCGCTTCGTCGAATGCGGCCTTTTATCCGTTGACGCCGCAAATCGAGTTCTTTATTTTACTCCTCGGGACGATTGCGTCAATAGTCTTGGACCCGGAATCAAAAGATCTTGTCGATCCGGACGCCGCGGTAGTACTTCTTCAGGATGTCCCTGTATTGGGCGCCGGCTTGGGCCATGCCATAAGCCCCGACCTGACACAACCCGACTCCGTGCCCCCATCCCCTTCCCGAAAAGACGAAATGGGTAACGCGGCCATCCTCATCATATTCCCTGTCCACTTCGAAAAGGATGTCTCTTAGGCCTAGAGCCGTGCGTATCCTCAGGCCTCTGGCGACGGTCTGGCGCTCCGCCCCGGTCATGAGCAGTTCCAAGACCCTATGGGAAGGCCCCCGTTTCCGGACGGCGATATCGATGAGGCTCCCGATCGGGTAATGCTGGTTGATAACGGCCTCAAGCTCTTCCCGCGATTTCCGGACCTGCCAACGGTTGAACCGCGAAGACCGGTCCAGGACGTTGGTATTGGCGGGGAACGAGACTTCGAGAAGTTGCAGTTCTCCATCCCTCTCCAGCCAACGCAGCTTTTCTCCGCCGAGCAGGGTAAGCCGGCCGGCGAAGGAACGCGAGCCTTCCAGATTCCTCAGGAGGAACATCTGCTGAGAAAACTTCAGGTTTCGATGTTCGGTGTTTTCTTCGACCACGATCGTCCCGGCCGCAGACCCCCTGAAAAGACCGTCGTGATAAGGATCTCCGTATCCGGACAGGATCCTTGAGAGGGCAAAGGCTACTTCGGCCCTCGTGGCAGCGCGTCCAGCGCTTTGCGGGTCGGCCGTGAGGAACGGGAAGATCCCCATCTGGAGGCAATATGCCAGATTGTTCCTGTCCCGGACTTTGACCCCCGCGACGTCCTTCAGGATGAAGTTGACCTCGCTCGGCAAAAGGAGGTTTTCGACATGTCCCTGCCATCCAAAGGCCGAGACGAGAAGCCCGGCCAGGCCCGGAAAATCAAGTGCGGAGGGCTGGGGAGAAAATCCGTCAGCGGCCTTTCCCGCTGCCCGGAGGGCCTGCCGGATCGAGGCGACGGCCTCAACGAAAGGACAGGATTCATTGAAAAAGCTAGAATCGGCCCTGAACGGAAGGACCCGAAGGCTGATGAGCTCTGCCAGGATGGGAGAAACGTCTCGTCCTGCCGCCGGGATGGGAACGATGAACTGAAAACCCTCGATCTGCCATTCCGGCCGTTTCTCATAAGCGCATTCCGTGCTCTTCAAGTAAGCTTCGGGCCTGCCGGAAAAGATGTTCTCCACGTTCTCCGTCATCCCGCCGCAGGTGCTCATATAGAGGGCATTGATCAACTCTCCCCGATATCGGACCACCTCTCCGCTGGTCTCGTCGACCGCTCGGGTGCTCAAAGGTCTTTCTGCGTCCAGCCCTCCATAAACCTGAGAGGAAGGGGTGTCGCTGAGGTCGTAACCCAGCGCCTTGTATTGGCCCATGTTTTTGACGGCGTAGGTTCGGGCGGCCACGGCCTGGGCCTTGAGCGCCTCGATCTCTCCGAATTGGTCGGGAGAGAGCTCCCCGGGGACGACACCCTTGAGATAATCTTCCAGGTTCAGGAGGTTGACGAGGACAATCCCTTTCGGAGTGCTCCGGAGAATGAGGATCCCCCTGTAGTTCCGGCCGTTGTAGGACAATACGCTTTGAGGATGGCTCGGGATGAAGTAGAGGACTGAGTCCCGGCCCAGGGACTGGAGCGCGTTCTCGATGAGAATCCAATGGGGTTTGGACTCCTCCAGCGTCACAACCTCCCGCACGACCCAGACGTCCTTCATGCCCAGAGCGTTCAGCCTGCTCACCCCTGCCAGGGCATCTCCCTGAGTTAGGAAGTCCCCCAACTTGACCTGGAAAACTCCACCCGATCCGGCCTCCCTTGCCTCCTCGACGAAAACCCTGCCACTCGTTTTCTCCCTGAGTGCGGAGGCGATCTTCTCCGCTGCCTCCCGGTCATCGGTCTGAGCGACCAGAAGGACGAATTTCTCGGTGAGCGCTTCGCGTTCTCCCTTGATCCTAGCCTCCTCGACGTCATCACCCAGAAGCGTGTATCCCTCGTTCACCTCATAGATCTTCATCCCCGAGGACGACCGGATGAGGAGGTCCCTGAGGTTCACCCCCAGGCCTATCCGGATGATCGGGTTCGGGATCAAGAAACCGTGGAAAAAAGTATTATCTTTCCCAAATTCGATCGGCCGGCCCCCGAAAAAAAAGAGCACGGCGAACGTGATAATAAAATACTTGAAGTGTCTAATGCGCATGGTAATCGAGTGCTGACTTTGAAAGAACCCGAGTCCATAATAGCAGTCGGGACCCGTATTGTCAAGGAGAAATATCAATAGGTGCTATACTCCTTAATATCTATACAAGAACTTGTATCCTTCCCTTTATCAGAAGAGCTGGCACAATAGCGGATGAAATATCTGCTGTCAACAGCGAGTCTGAGAATGTCGGTATTTCTTTTAAGTTTGGTATGGTTTGGGGGCTTGGACGGGATAGATTGAGAGGGCCTATTTATCGGATTTTTTGGTAATTCGGGCGGCCCAGCCTCCCCCGGGGGCCAGGTCGATTTTGAGGACATCTCCCCTGCCGACCTGCCGGACCTCTTTTCTATAATCCGCGGCGTACCTGTCGGCATTGGCTCCATCGGCATAAATTTCCGCTTCATAGGTCCCATCGTCCAGGAAATCGAGCTTGATCTCAAGCGCCCTCGGCGTCCAGTCGGTCATGGCGCCGACATACCAATCCCGGCCGCTCTTTCGGGCCACGGCCAAATAGTCGCCCACCTTGGCGTCCAAAGCCCTTGTTTCGTCCCAGACGGTCGGCACCGCGGAAAGAAAGGATAGAACATCCGACTCGCGTTCATAGCTCGAGGGTGAATCGCAGAGCATCTGGAGCGGGCTTTCATAGACCACGTACATGGCCAGCTGGTGGCATCTCGTCCCCTGGCTCATCGGAATGTCGAAAATGGTCCTGAACTGGTTCTCCTGGGCATTCCGCATGGCTCCGGGCGTAAAGTCCATCGGCCCCGCCAGCATCCGGATAAAGGGGATCAAGAGATCATGTTCCGGGGTGACCGTGGCGCTCCATTTGCTGTATTCGAGCCCCATGACCCCTTCGTTGGTCAGGACGTTGGGATAGGCCCGGCGCATGCCGGTCGGCTTGTGGGCGCCATGGAAGTCGACCACGAGACGCCTTTTGGCCGCGGCTTCGGCGCACCGCCAGTAGAATCCGACCATCTTCTGATCATCCCTGTCCATGAAGTCCACCTTGACGCCCTTGACCCCCCACTTCGCGAACTGGTCCAGGGCCCGGTCCATCTGATTATCCAGAGTGTACCAGACGCACCAAAGGACGATCCCGATGTTCCTGCCCTCCGCGTAGGCCAGGAGATCCGTCATGTCGATCTCCGGATTGATCTTGAAGAGGTCATCCGGAGCGGACCAGCCTTCATCAAGGATGATATATTCGATACCATTCTTGGAGGCAAAATCGATATAGCGCTTGTATGTGTCCGTGTTGGTCCCCGATTTGAAACCGACGCCGAAGATGTTGTTCGCATTCCACCAATCCCAGGCGACCTTTCCGGGCTTGATCCAGGAGGGATCCTTGATCCTCGACGGCGCCGCCAGCCTGTAAACGATGTCGTTCTCGATGAGCCGGCCATCGGTTGGGGCGATCGCCAGGATGCGCCAGGGATAATTCCGGTTCCCCTTTGTCATGGCAATGTAGTCCGCCGCTTTGACGACCTCAAGGTCGCGGTCGCTCTTCTCCCTGAGTTTTTCCTCCAGAGGATAAGGAGCGAACTTGCCCGTAAGCATCGGCACGCCCTTGTCGTTCCCCGCGAGGAACATCCCGGGATAATCCTCGAGATCGGCTTCCGTGACGGCGACCTTGGGACCTCCGGGGACGTCCACGAGGACGGGCGCGTAACCGAACCGCTGCGAGCCGATCTCGGCGAGAGGCAGGTAAGTGTAGTTGCTCTCGAAGGAGGTGTGCAGGCTCTTGGTGAACGGGAACCAGACCGAATGATTTTCGGCAAAAAGGAATGTCGCTTCTTCGGAATTGATCTTGATATCTCTTCGGTAGCCGGTCGAGAACCTGTAGGCCACCGCGTCGTCATACGCCCGGAAGACGAGTCTATAATTCCCCCTAAAACGCAGAGTGATCTCGTTCCACCTGTCGGTGATGACGGCCCGTTTCTCTTTCACGGGAGGGAGTATCTTTTCGTCCGCGCTTCTTTGCTCGGCGAACTCGACTTTAAGGAGGCCTTTGCCCAAGACCACGTTGTCGTTAATGGTCATGGAGACGGCCGAGGGTTCAAGGAGTTTCTTAGTATCCCAGATGACGGAATAGAGGACCCTGTCGGTGACCGATACGGTCACTTCGATCCTCTTGTCCGGAGAATACAGGGTGTAGACCTTGGCCTGAAGCAGGCTTCCCGTGAGAACGATGAAGGCCATGCCCAGGACAACGATGAGCGAATGCTTTCTGATCATCTTTGCCTCCTTGCCGGACGCGGCATCAGTTAGAGAACCGGACGGACCAGCCGATCTCCCGGCTCTCCCTGGACATCAGGGTGAGCTTGACGAGAACGCCGGTCCGTTCGATCCCCAGGATATCCGCGCCATCGCAGGTGAATTTATCAAGCCTGAAACCATCAGGCAGAGCCAGATAGATCTCGTAAACGTCTCCCCCGACGACCCGGCTCCTGCCGGTCAGGACGCTTTTCTCCCAGCTTGCATCAAGCAGGTCGACCCCTCCGCAGGAGACGTGCCGGTTCGTCGCAACGATTTGGGGGCGGTCCAGCCTCTCCCGGACGGCGAAGTCCTGGCACCGGAATTTAGGGTCGATGGCTCCCGGAATAAAGGCGCCTGTGAAACTCCCCAGGAGCTTCTTCATCCAAAACTCGAAAACGAAGTATTCTTTGGCTGGATCGAGCCCAAGGTCGGCGAACCGGACTTCCGCGGCGCTCTCCCCCGTCCGGCCGAGAACGGCCCAATTCTCGAACGGCCGATTGACTTCGAGCAGAAAAAGATCGCAGGTGGTTGAAGTGCCGGCGTCGAAAGCCCTGGGCCCGACGCCGATGACCTCGCTGTCGACCCGCCAGAGTTCGGCTGAGCGGGAAGGGTCAACGTCAAAGATCTGCCCGGGAAGGGTCCAGAGGACGGGCACAGCTCGTTTGGCAGGTTCCACGGCCTCCGTTTTATAGACGGCGGGTTTGTCGGTCAGGAGGAGGAGCGAGCCTGTAAGTGAGGTCACAGTGAGCGATTTATATGCGTCCGCGTTGAGCTCGATATGGTCCGGGTCGTTCCGCCAAACGACGTTATTGAACGAATTGTATTGGGCCAGCCCGGCGTAGGAGAAGCCGTCGTTCCCGATCCTGCAGCCGTCGATGAGGCCTGTAAGTTCCGGCCGGATCCCCCAGCAGCCGAGCATGAAATGGTCGCGGTCGATCTCTTCCCGGATCGTCCTGACATAGTCCCGGTAAGCCGTCACGAGGTCTCTCTTGTTGCGCGCAAAATGCTCCGCGCCCGCGTTATAACCCTCGTATCGAAGGTGGCGAAGAGCATCCACCTTGTAATACTCCCAGCCTTGGTCGTGGAGCCCCCGGTAGATCGGCTTGACCACGGCGTCCAAGGCCGCCGCGACCGAACCGTCGAGCGATAATCCGATCCAGTTGCCTTTGTGGAGGCTACCCCGGCCGTCCGTCAGGAACCAGGCCTTGTGGGCTTCGGCGAAATCCGCCTGGTTAAAAGCGGCGTTCGTCCAGAGCCCGGGCTTGAGCCCTTTGCTCTTGATATAGCCGGCCAGGAAACCGAGGCCCCGCGGGAACTTATCATTGGCGTTGAGCCAGAGTTCGGGGCGCCCCTGCCCTTTCTGGTAGCCATCGTCGATCTGGAGGTATTCGCAGCCGAACGGCAAGAGGACCTCGGAGAGGACGTCGGCCGTCTCGATGATGTCCTTTTCTGTGACCTTGTCGAAGAAGGCGAACCAGGAGACCCAGCCGGCGATCGAGCCCGGCCAGGTCTTGTAGGTCCAGGGCTCGAAAAACGGCAGCCCCCGGTGCTTCTGGTAGAAGCGTGGCCGAAAACGAAGGACGATCTCCCCGCCTTCGGCCCTCAGGTTAAAGGTCCGGCCGCCCTCTTTTTCTTCAGAAGGCGAGACGATGACCGGGGGGTTGGCATCCACGGACAGAACCCAGTCGCCTCGCCTGTCGTACACGGCGCGATTGAGGAGATTGCGACTCGTTCCGGATGAATGGCGGACGATGAGGGGGCCTTTGGCTCGCCTGTCGGCTTCTACCGGGAAGGATTCAACGCTCCCGAAGACTGTTCCGAAGATCCTGAGCTTCAGACCCTCGTTCCCTGAAGTAAGGAGAACCACCTGGCTCACGCGGTCGCCCGGCCTGAAAACGTTAACCAGGGACCGGACGTTCTCTTTTTTCCCCTCGACGACGACCTCGCCCTTGAAGATCGTTTGGCCCGCGTAGTCGATCCGGAGCTTGCCGTCGCGGAAGCCGATCTTCGCCGGCTCGTTCGGCGGCCCGGGAGTCCCGGCACTTTTCCGGGAACAGGCGGGCATGGTGAACAGAAGACCCGCAAAGACGAAAAACCAGACGGCGGTCTGGAATACCGGGGCTCTATTCTTCATGGCTATGCGCTCTCGCTCTTCTCAAAGAAATAAGCGCCCAGAAAGACCATGACCAGGGAGATCGCGGTCATGAGGAGGAGATCAAAACCTATTGGGAACGTGGAGACGCCGATCAGGGCGCCCCTGAGGCCGTCCAGGCCATAGGTCAACGGATCGACGTAGGTCAGAACGCGGATATAGACCGGAAGGTTCCCGAGTGGATAAAGAGCGCCCGATAGGAAGAATATGGGGAAGATGACGAAGTTCATGACCATGCCGAAGCCCTGCATGTCCTTCATCCGGGAGGCGAAGATGAGTCCGAGGCCGAGGAAGGCCGTGGAGATAAGGACCATGAAAGCGAAGGCCAGGATGAGGGGGACGATCCCCCTGGGCCTGAAACCCCCAACCATGGAAATGCAGAGGATCGACACGCCCTGGCCGAGGGCCGTCGTCGTCCCACCCGCTATCCGGCCTAGGACGATCGAGAGGCGGGAGACGGGCGCGACCATGATCTCCTTGAGGAACCCGAACTCCTTGTCCCAGAGGACGGAAAGGCCCCCCATGGTGGAAGAAAAGAGCAACGACATCCCGATGATGCCCGGGACCAGGAACCGGATGTATTGGACGCCGCCGGACATGCCGGGAACGGCCATCCGGTTGAACCCGAGGCCGAGGAACGCCAAGAAGAAGAGCGGCATGGCCAGGGCCCCGACGATACGCGATTTCGCCCGCATAGTCCTTTTCATTTCCCGGAGCCAGAGGACGTAGATCGCGGTCGTGCTGATCGCCATGGTCATCTCCCGCCGTGTCCCCTCATGGGAGTCCCGAATCGTCCATTCTGGCCCACGTTCTCCTCCCGGATCGTCCTCCCGGTGAAATGTAGGAAAACGTCCTCAAGGCTCGGTTTCCGGAGGTGGACGCAGTTCACCGTGATGCCGAGCCCCTGGGCCATCTGGATGAGCTCGGGGATGCGCCTCTCTCCTCTTTCCATGGTCAGGCTGAAGGCGTCCTCATAGAACTTGATCTTCTTGATCCAGTCCACCCCCCGGAGCGCCTCCTCGAGGGCGGCCGCGTTCCCTTCGATTTCGAGGGAGACGACATCGCCGCCGAGCAGATCCTTGAGCTTTGCGGGCGTGTCCATGGCGACGAACTTGCCATGGTCCATGATAGCCACCCGCCCGCAAAGATAATCGGCCTCTTCCATGTAATGGGTCGTGAGGATGATCGTAACCCCGGCCTCGCGATTGAGCTTCCGGATATAGTCCCAGATATGCCGGCGGGTCTGGGCGTCGAGGCCCAAGGTCGGCTCATCAAAGAACAGGACCTTGGGTCTGTGAACGAGTCCCCGCGCGATCTCGAGGCGCCTCTTCATGCCGCCCGAGTACTTCTCGACGAGTGTCGAGGCCTTCTCCTCCAAATCGACGAGACGGAGGACCTCTTCGATCCGCGCCCGGCGTTCGGCCTTGCCCATGCCGTACATCATGGCGTGGAACTCGAGATTCTCCCGGCCGGTGAGCTTGATGTCTAGGGCGGGTTCCTGGAAGACGACGCCGATGCTCTTGCGGACGCTGTCACGGGACTTCGCTACGTCGTAGCCGGCGACTTGGGCCGATCCGGAAGTCGTTTTGAGGAGAGTTGAAAGCAGGTTTATTGTCGTGGTTTTGCCCGCGCCGTTAGGCCCAAGGAGGCCGAAAAGTTCTCCGGTCCCGACATCGAAGGACAGCTCGTCCACGGCCGTGAACCCGTTGAACTTCTTCGTCAGCTTATCGACCTTGATGGAGTCCATCATGTGCTCTTCGGGCTATTGTACAAGCACAACAGCCGTTTGACAACATCAACCTGGACTCCGCTGTGTTATTTACACAGCCGTTTTAAGCTGATATGATGAGGGGCGTGCGATCCCATGGTCAACTATATTCTGCTCTATAAGATACGGAAGGCCGTCAAGAAGATCCTCAAGGATAAGATCGAGGACGACGAGCTGGCCACCACGCCGAAATCCTGCCTCGGCTGCCTAGCCGATGACCTCTGCTGGGAGATCTATTATCTGATCAAAGAGAAAGACGAAGATAAGAAGTCTTTGCTTTGATGTGGCCGCTTCAGCCTGCGTCTTTCTTGCTGGCGCCTCAGGTTTCAGCCTGAGCGTGGTCGATTGGCCGCTTAAGACAAGACGCAACCTAAAGGTTGCGGCGCCAATGGATGCCTATCTTGCGGCTTCAATTGAAAACTATTCAGTCTTCTTGCTGCGAATCTTATCCTTGAGCGCTTCCCACCACTCGATACGCTTGCGGACCTCCTTCTCGAAACCCAGGGTCCCCGGCTCATAATACTTACGGCCCTTGAGCCTCTCCGGGAACGTTTCCATGTCCGTGGTCGAGGAAGCGCTGTCGTGGGCGTATTTATAATCCTTGCCGTAGCCGATCTCCTTCATGAGTGGCGTCACGGCATTCCGGATGTGGAGGGGCACGGGCTCGTGCGGACTCATCTCCACGTCCTTCGTCACCGCCTGGAAGGCGGCGTAGACCCGGTTGCTCTTAGGCGCGGAAGCCAGGTAGACGACCGCCTCGGCCAGGGCCAGCTCACCCTCGGGAGTTCCCAGGAAATCGTAAGCTTCCTTGGCGTGAAGGGTGATGGCCAAAGCCTGGGGGTCGGCCAGCCCGACGTCCTCGGATGCGAAACGGACCAGCCTCCGGGCGATGTATAGGGGTTCCTCTCCCGAGGCCAGCATGCGAATCAGCCAATAGAGCGACGCATCCACGTCGCTGTTACGAAGGCTTTTGTGGAGGGCTGAGATCAGATTGAAGTGCTCCTCCCCTGTCTTGTCGTAGAGGAGAACGCGCTTCTGGAGGGCCTCCTGGACGTTCTCAACGGTGATGACGCTGTTCCTTGCCAGGTTCGAGACGATCTCCAGGCTGTTCAAAGCACGCCGGGCATCGCCGTTGGCATAATTGATAATCATCTCGAGGGCGCCCTCGTCGATCCGGAGCTTCATCTTGCCTAATCCTGAGGGCTCGTCAGCGAGCGCGTCGTTCACGATCTTGGTCAAGGCTTCCGCAGTCAGCGGTTTCAGGACCAGGACCTTCGTCCTTGACAGCAGTGGCGCGATGACCTCGAAGGACGGGTTCTCCGTGGTCGATCCAAAAAGGATGACATCACCCCTTTCCACGTAAGGCAGGAACGCCCCCTGCTGGGCCTTGTTGAAGCGGTGGATCTCGTCCACGAAGAGGACGATGGGCTTGCCGAACATCTTCCTCTGCTTCTCGGCCTTGGCCATGACCTCCTTGACCTCTTTGATGCCCGAGAGGACGGCGCTGAAGAAAACCCAGGGAAGGCCGAATCGTTTGGCAAGCATGTAAGCCAGGGTCGTTTTACCGGATCCGGGAGGCCCCCAAAAGATGATAGAGACGATGTGGCTCGACTTGATGAGCTCCGCGAGGATCTTCCCCTTCCCCAGAAGGTGTTCCTGGCCGTAGAGCCGTTCTAACTCGTGCGGCCGCATCCGTTCGGCGAGAGGAACGAGGACTTCATTATCGGGCGCCATGCGCGTGGATTATAACACGTTAAAAAAAGAATCCTATCAGCAATTTTTGGCGGGAAACCTCCCGGCCAAAATCGCGCGCGAAAGACGCGATTGAGGCGCTGGACCGGATACCATGTGAAGGCCTGCACTCGAATTTTCTTGACGCCCGCGGTAAACAAATGCTATGGTTAGGCTTACCAAAAATGGCCGTAAAAAACGAATCCGTCCAGCCGAAGCTCTTCAAGAACGGCGGCGCTCCGGCCAAAATGGCTTACAAAGTCGAGGAGGTCAGCCGCCTGACCAAGGTCGACGTCAAGACGATCGACGCCTGGGAGCAGGAGTTCCCCTTCCTCCGGGCGGGTAAGACCGGCGGCGGCCAGCGGTTCTTCCGCCCCAAGGACGTCGAAATCATCAAGAGGGTCCGGGAGCTTCTTAACGAAAAAACTTTGACCATGGCCGGGATCAAGCGCCGTGTCGAGGAGGAGTTCGAGCTCCGCCCATCTGCCCCGGTCCACCCGGACAAGCTTAAGAAAGCGCTCTACGATGTCCGCGACGAACTCCAGGACATCGTCTCATCCATAAAAAAAGAAACAAAAAAGGCTTAGGGGATACCCCGTTTTCTGCTATAATCAGGTCTCGTGTTCGGGACGTGGCGCAGCTTGGTAGCGCACACGCTTGGGGTGCGTGGGGTCGGCGGTTCAAATCCGCCCGTCCCGACCATATCTTAACCTCTTATCATGCGCTTATCTCGACGTCAATCCATGGAAGAGATTCTAAAATTGCCGAAAGGACGCGAGTCGGAATTCCGGGACATGAACCAATTCTCTGGAATTGGTATCGTGTCCCTGGAATTCTGGGTACCAACAGAAGTCTGCGTCATCGCTTGAGAAGAAAGAATCCTATCAGCAATTTTGGGAGAGAGCGCGTATGATAAAATTGAAGAACTCAGGAGGAAAGGCATGACCCCGATCACCAAACAGAAAACAATGGAAGGCATGGCCGGGCGGGTCTTCCGGCTGGGCGAACTCGTCAATTACCAGACGGGAGCCATCGTCAGCCGCGAGATCATCAGCCGGAAGACGGGGACGGTCACGGTTTTCGCTTTTGATGAAGGCCAGCAGCTCAGCGAGCACACGGCTCCGTTCGACGCCATGGTTGTCGGGGTCGACGGCGATGCCGAGGTGTTTATAGGGGGCGAGCCGAACCGGGTCAAGTCCGGCGACACGATCATCATGCCGGCAAACGTTCCCCACGCCCTTCAGGCCGTGGGCCGGTTCAAGATGCTCCTCATCATGATCAAGAAATGAGCGACCCCGCCACAAAACCCCTCGTCCTCCTCACCAACGACGACGGGCATTTCTCTCCCGGGATCCTGACGCTGGCCTCCAGGATCAGGCGCTTCGCGGACGCCTGGATTGTTGCCCCTGACAGGGAACGGAGCGCCAACTCCCTATCCCTCACCCTCCGCCGGCCCCTGAGGATCCAAAAGGTCAGGCCGCGCGTTTACGCCGTTGACGGGACCCCCGCCGACTGCATCTACCTCGCCCTGAAAAAACTCCTGCCGCGAAGGCCCGACCTCATCCTTTCGGGAATGAACCTCGGCTGTAATCTCGGACAGCAGGACATCTCCTACTCGGGCACCGTGGCCGCGGCGATACAGGGAACATTCCTTGGCATCCCTTCCGCCGCGGTTTCTCTTATCCCGGACGGAAAATGGAATTATGATTTCGAAGCGACCGCCCGCTTTGTCGAGGAAACGGCCCGGCTCCTGCTCAGGCATGGTCTCCCGGCCGGAGTCACCCTCAACATCAACATCCCTCCCCCGCCGGTCAGAGGGATCAAGGTCGCCAAGCTGGGGCAGAAGAGATACGACCCCGAGATCATTGAGAAGAACGACCCGCGGGGAGAAAAGTATTACTGGATCGGACCGGGCAGCCCCCAGGCTTCCGGCAACTGTGATGCCGATGTCCGGGCGGCCGGGCGCGGTTTCATCACGATCACGCCGCTCCACGCCGACCTGACGGATTATCGAAGAATGCGGCTCCCGGTCCTGAGAAAGCTTCGTGGGTCTTTCACGCCTATTTTTTGTTCATCCGGCGCTGTCTCAAAAACTCGACGACGCCGGGCAGCATCGAAATGATGATGATCGCGAAGATGACGAAGCTGAAGTTCCGCTTGACCAGCGGGATGTTGCCGAAGAAGTAGCCTCCGAAGACGAACAACGCCACCCAGCCCACTCCCCCGATGACGTTGTAGCTGATGAACTTTCCATAGCTCATCTTGCCGATCCCGGCCACGAATGGGGCGAACGTCCGGATGATGGGGACGAACCGGGCGATGATGATGGTCTTCCCGCCGTGCTTCTCGTAGAAGGCATGGGTCCGATCGAGGTACTTTTTTTTAAAGAAGCGGCTGTTCTCTTTCTGGAAGACCTTCGGTCCGACGGCGTGGCCGATCCAGTAGTTGATGGTGTCGCCCAGGACGGCCGCAACGGCCAGGATGATGAACAACCAGCCGACCTTGAAGAACTTGAATGTGCCGATGGAGGCCATTGATCCGCAGGCGAACAGGAGGGAATCTCCCGGGAGGAACGGCATGATCACCAGGCCGGTTTCGCAGAAGATGATGAGGAACAAAAGAAGGTAGGTCCAGATCTCATATTTTCCGATAAGGACATACAGATGCGTATCCAGGTGAAGGATGAAGTCGATGAATTTCGTAATCAGCGTCATGCCGGCTCCTTAAGGCCTTCAATATATCTTCCCCCCGGGCTAAAATCAATTAAAACCCCAAGATATCTGTTAGAATATCCTGTAAAGGCCCGCATGGCGAACGAAGATAAGATTCGACGGATCGATCGGGCGCTGGAAGCATTGTCCGGACTGGAATCCGACTGCACGTTGTGCCCGCGAAGGTGCCGGGTGGACAGGCGGAAGAATGAGTCGGGAGTCTGTCAGACCGGCAC
>Ga0315293_10003233_pt1 | contig 15709 bp, 9 predicted proteins | sample YL17G13_20_MG_FD_203071 | JGI IMG/M metagenome (GOLD analysis project Ga0315293, IMG submission 203071) | Sediment microbial communities from Yellowstone Lake, YNP, Wyoming, USA - YL17G13_20 | ecosystem: Environmental > Aquatic > Freshwater > Lake > Sediment | place: USA: Wyoming | collected...
AGAATTCTTTATTTTCTTTTCCTTCTTTTCTTTTCACTTCATCAATTAAATATCTATTTTGATCTATCCATTCTTGCAAATATTCTTCAAAGGCTTTTTTAAAATTAGAATAATTTAGTCTTGACACCGCTTTCATTGCAATTAAGAAAACGACGACGGTTACCAACAATCCGGCTAAATCTACTAAACCATCCATGATATTCTCACTCGACCAACCTTTGATAAATAAATTTATTACAATTGCCAAAGAACCAATGGTACCAAATATAGCAGTTAAATATTTTTCAAGATTGTCATCATAATGTTTCATTGTTTTTCTCCTTTTTGTATTTTTTATATGTGACCCAAACTATCAGGTATCAGTAACTGTGGCTAATGTTTTTCTTTATCTTTATTGCTTATATCCTGTCTGGCAGGAAGATATCACATATGTTTTTTATGTTTTAATCCTCCTTTATATCAAGATTATCCGATAAGCTCTCGATTATCGAAAGTTAAAATCTTTATTATTGCCAAATTATATTTTTTACATTATATATATTTTTAGAAACTATCTATTTGAATACAATCATTTAAATAAACATGAGAGCTTGACAGAATGCCTTCTCCTTACGAAAGTCAGAAAAAGTTACCGAATTATTAAGCTAGTTCAAGACTCCTCTATCGTAGTCAAATTTCTAGATTATTTCTTCATAAATAATTTTAAGCTCTTTATTGAATCCTTCTATTGATTTAACATTTGAGATGAATAAGTACCTTGCATTTAGAACACCTGGCGTAGTAACTTCCAATACTTTGCCATTCACTATCGGTTTAGCTTCTGGATACATATCTTCTAACCTGTTTATAGGAACACTACGAATACTTATGAATAATATGTTTAGATTAACCTGGGTTTCTGAATTTTCCAAAACCTCGTATCGGAACCGATTTATTCCTCTATATCTTAAATATTCTTTTGTAGCAGAGGATGTAATAAATGGAAATATACAATTTTTGAATTTATTGGAAACTTTTGTATAAAACTTGTAACGAGTTTCCTTTACTTTATTTCCAATCCAAGATTCTTCATTTAAGAATTTTAATAATTGTGATTCAATTTTTAATACTTTTTCTTCTTGAGATAATTTTGAAAAATCTGATTGAGCCTTTTCTTGTTTATGTTCTTTTTCAATTCTTTGTATTAGCGGCTTTGAAACCAACCTTAATCGCGATAATAATTTTCTCTTGAAAGTATCAGTTCTACTTGTTGAACTCCATTGAATGATATTCTTCATTTGCAAGTCAAAATGTATCTTAAAATTGCCATAAATATCTTCTATTTTAGGTGAAAAGTGATCTCTTCTAGCAATATGTATCACAGATTTTCTAAGACCTGTGAAATACCCTGCTTCATAATATACAGATGGGCGTGAATATGTTAAATCAGCAATACAAATATCGCATTTTAATAACAGTTCGATGATTTTATTATCTATGTCATCATTGTATTCGATTTGATCAACTCGATATGCTTTTATTTTCATCAATTTGAGTACTGGAAGTATAGCATTCTTATATATTTCATCTACATCACTTTTCCCAAAAGCACATGCTACAAAACAGCTAATTTTTTTCAATTTTACTACTCCTAATCTATCATTATATGATGTAACTAGCTTAATCTTATAACTTCCAATAATATTTTTTAATTTTCTGAGCCATTAGTTTTCTACATTCTTGTAGAAACTCTTCATAATGATCGATATTTTTATTTTCCATTCCTTCGGGGATACAGTGTATAGCAAAATTATCTTTAATTTCATCTAAATCTGTAATCGCTCCATAAAAAGCTCTTTCATTTCCATTGCTACAATACTCCAACAATTTAGAGAAATAATCTGCGGGAGATTTATCACCAATTGCTATGTTAATTTCACTCTGCATCATTACATAATTTGCAATCTGGTTATATTTATTCTGCATCAAGCCATGCTTCTTGAGATAATTCTTCGGGAACAGATGATGAACATCTCCTTTGAAAGCAAGAAGATCGTAAACGGTTATATCCCGAGATAAAAATCCTTTATCTTTTTCATAAACTTGAGACGCAAGATAGACATTGAAATATGGACTACTGGCGACTGGTGTATTCATCTGTTGTGGTAAACCTGCCTCCCAAAATGCATCTGACAATTCAGCAGCCTCTACATCTTCTATATATTTAGCAATACCTATTTCATTAATTCGTTTTACATCATAATCAAAAGATGATTCCGGGGAGCTTGAATAACGCCTGGTAAGCATAGACATCACAAACCATTTGCGTATATATGATTCTATTTTAGCGGGATTTATTTTTTGATACTTCAGCACAAGATAAATAATATAGGCAAAATTTATGGTATTTTGTGAACGAATCATTGACGGGTCTATAAATCCAGCAGATCGTAGAATCATAACAAACTGCTTGAAATTTGTCTCATTCATAAAATTAAATATACCTTCTTTAAGATTCTTAAAAGATTCCTCCATTATTGATTCTTCATATTCTCTAGTTTCAAAATTCCTTCCTGATAACAAAGCAACCAAATCTGCCAAGCGTCCTCTTTTAAACTGTGAAGTAAAAGCAACTCTTAACATATCTGTATAAGACGGGTCATATAAGTCATCCTTTTCATCTTTTAACCAAGTCATTTTTTGGAAATATTCTGTTTTAGCAAATTCTTGATCTATATCTTTAATCTGTTGGTAAAATTCCGGCACAACTGCTAAATGACAAAAATAATCAATGCATTTTCGTAATTCATTCCCACCATATGTATCATTAGCCGCAATTTTTGACATTGCAAAGTCCGCTTGGCTTAATATAACTCCTTTTGAATTAATACGAATAAATATTTCTGTTACCGTTTCAATATCTAATTCATGCTCGAGTTCAATCACCCCAATTTGCTTTTTTGTAATATTACAGAGCGAATCTATTTTCTTGTAAAATTTATTACGATCGATATCGGGATTTTTTAAGCAATAGTCATCAACTAGTTTAAGGATACTCACTTCACCATTAACAATTTTTGAAATATCAGGTAACCAACTACAATCTTTCTGAATAGCTGGGTTTAAAACTTCAAACCGTTCTTCTAAAGGATTAAATGCAATTATAATCTTAATTCGTTTATATTCTTTATTAATTATATAGCTGTTTAAGATCGCTGCCTTAAGCGCAATCACACGTTGCTGACCGTCAATAAGTATTTTTTTACCCTCTGACATATGACCATCTTTTAAGCGAATAGAAGGATTGCGCCAAATAATTAAATAACCGATTGGATATCCTTGATATAAAGAATCTATTAAATCTCTCACTTTAGTTGCATCCCAAACAAATGGCCTCTGGATCTCTGGAATTGCTATTTCTCCAGAATTTATCCAAGATAAAACAGTTTCGATTAAATGCTGATTGACAGAATATTTTTGCATAACCGTTTCCTTTCTTTATAATTACTTTATTATCTTAAAATCTATTTACTTTTAAAATTTATAATTAAATTATTATTGGCTAGATATTTCCTTTAGGGTCATACTCTAAGAATCAAGCATATGAATCTTTTCTGGCTTCATAATAAGTCATTATCGAGTTCTAATATTTTATTGTTAATGAATTATTTTTAATTCTTTCGCTTAAACCCTTTAAGTTATTCATTATTAGTATTTTTTTTCTAATTTTTTTCCTATACCAAATGGTCATAATCCAACCTTTGAAGTTACCTCCTCCATTTGAATTATCTTAAATGCTTCTTTTTTAGTAATTGTAATCGCTTAGAGAGATATGGAAATTATTTATCAAATCTTTTACGCAAAGTTAGAAAAAGTTACTGAATTATTTAGCAAGTAAAACCGTCTCTGACAAAATATTTTATCTGTACTTTTTTTATTTTTTATGATACTTTTCGTAAATATCTCGCAAAAATTCAAAGCCTCTAGTGCCATAAATCTTACATATCCCCTCAGCGCACTCTTCAAAACCTGAAGTATAAAGATATTCAACAATTGAGCGAATATCCTTCTGATCATAATCAGGAGTTGAATTTTTTAAAATTTCTAAAAATATTTTACCTACATATTCACCAGCATCTTCATCTTTGTCTTTTAAATTATTGAGATATTTAAGGAAAAACGGAGCATTGAAATCAACATGAATATATGGGGCAGATAATCTTAGCCATTCATAGTTTTCACAATCTATTTTTTCTAAAAATACAGTCAGTTTCGATAATTCTGATAAGATTTCTTTATCTTCTTCCTTTAACTGTTCTTTTTTTTTATATTTATTCTGGTATACCCATCGCCAGAAATCAGTAATTAGTTCTCTCATTTTTTTCATTCTAACCGTCTCTTCTGTTTTCTTTTTCTCTTCTATTGGTCCCATAATAAAATCTCTTTGCATCCAAAACCAGCCAATTACTTCTTTTATCTGAAATAGATCCCATTTATCCAAAATTTTCCTAAATAAACCATTTTCATCGTTTATTTTTTCAATACCTTGTAAATATACAAAACAGATATGTTGCACTAGTCTTTCAGATGAATGTTCTTCTTTGAATTTATACTCTATCGCTGTCTCGCAATGTGGTTGCATTAGTTTATATAAATTTATATCAATTTTATTACTATTTAGATATCCTTGCATAAATGCTTCCCATACCTGTTCCTTTTTAGGGGAGATCTGATTTATTTGTTCTTCGGTCCATTTTTTATCTAACAGTAAATAAAAAATCGTTAGATACCTTCCCAACCAGACATAACTTTCAACTATCTCATTTTCTAAAAGTAATTCATATTTATTTTTAATATTTACTTCCCAACTAACCGGTTGTTCACTCTTTGTCTCTTTTTCAAACTTTTTAATTCTATAAGCTAACATAAATAACGCTTCTGTAATCTTTCCAAATGTGGAGTTTAATGCATATGTTATAAAATCCCTTCTTTCAGCTTGAATTTCTAATAATTCTTTTTTATCTGCTAGCATTTTATCTAATATTTGAAAAATTATTTCCTGAACTCTTGAATAATATTTTTCAGGAAATGATCGGGAATCGTCTATAGTCCCCTTTTTAAAAAGTTCTCCGATTGTTCCTAATACCCAAAAACGATTTGCTTTTCGATAATCATCTTCAACTGCATATTTATCATTCCAAAAATCTTCTGATGCAATATATTCTCTGATAAATTCAAAAAGTTTGCCCCAATCAAATATTTTTTTATTTTCCCAAGCATTCCGAATTCCCCAAAGAATATCAGAAACATATAAATACCCTGTTTTCAAAAAAGGCTTTAAATCATTAATGAATTTTTCCGGATTTTCTTTGGCTACTTCTTCTAAAATTTTCGACAATCCAATAACAGATGGTCCTTTCCAATAATCTTTAGTTCTAAAAGTTGCTAAAAATTTGGCAATTTCATTATTAGGCATTTGCATTATCTTTTCCTTTGTCAGAGGAGAAACCCCCAATCCTGAACTGATCTCAGGCTTTCCTATTGCAGGTCGTAATTCTATATCATATTTCGTAACATTTTTTATTTCATCATAAAGCTCCTTAAAATATTGTTCATGCGAAAGAGCTTTATAAAACTGCTGTTTATGTAAAGCGAGACACAGTTTTTGGTCTTCTTTAAAATCTTCTAATTTCGCTGAATCTTCAATTTTATTTTTTAATATTTCCCGCTGTTTTTCAGTTAATTCTTTAAGATTTTCCAATATATGTTTTAATTCATCTCCAAAAGAAGAAGTATTTTTTAAAATAATATTTTCAGTATCGTCATTCAATACTTTCCAGAAAAATTCTCTGTACTCATCTAAATAATTACCAATAACATAAAGTGCTATTTTGGGGAAATATAAATATTTTTCTTTAAGAAATGTTTTTAGTATCTCTTGAGTGATATTTATATCGCTCTTCGCTTTAGCAATTAAAATTCTTTTTAATATAAATGTTAGTACATCCAAGGGTTCATCTAAATAATCCAATTCTTCATAAAACGAATTGTAAGTTCCCTCTTCTTTTCTTTTAAGTAATTTTTTAACTTTTACTAATAAATCTTCAATTACTTTCTCTGAGCATTTTTTACCAATGTCTTCAGAATATTTTTCAAATCCTTCTTTTAAAAAATGAGAATCAATTAATAATTCTATTTTTTCATCTTCTTTTAAATCTTTTTTCTTTTCTCCACTTACCGGAGTAATTTTAAGCGAAGTAATATGATTAATAATTTTCTCTGCTTTTTTAATATCATTTGGATTATCTGTTAAAAATTTAGGAAGAAGCTTTCTTATAATTTCTGCACCCGGTAACGTTGTATCGAATTTTGAACTAAGCCAAATAGGAATTAATTCAAGAATTTCAATTGGTATTTTTTCATTGGGAAGATTTAATAGAATTTTTACAAAATAGTGCCAAGTATGATAATTATCTATATGCTGCCCTTTTGAATCTGGGTAATTTGACACTTTACTAATTATTGTGAGCAACTCATCAATATATTTCTCATTACCTTCGATATTAACTTGTTGAGATACTTGTTCAAGGTACGGTAAAACGTTCCACTTAGGGATTAGGAAATAACCTTTTTTAGTTTCTTGGGGTCGTGTATTTAGATTAGGTTTAAAATAACCTCTTTTTTTTAATTCATCAAACCATTTAGTTTCAGATCTCTTTTCAAAAAATTTGTTTTCATAGACTGTTCTATTTTTAATTCTATCCAAAAGTTCTAATTCTTCTTTATTTAACATTTTCAGATTTCCTCTATTTCTTTAAATATATCATATGTGGTTGGCCGAGTTTTATCTAATGCTTTTTTTAAATTTTCCAAAACACGTCTCAGTGTTTTATGCCCTTCGTCATCAATTAGATAAGGGATGGATTTTATCCCAAAAGATTCATAATAAGATCGTTCTAGTTTAAATTTGGTAATTTCATGTGTAAACACAGGACTCAAAAGACAACCCGTTATTTCTATTCCAAATGACTCTTTTTTTGATTTATATATTTTATATATTTTTTCTATAACATCCCACTCTGATAATCCGTAACCTATAAAAACAATAAAACCATTAATATTCGAAAAAAGTTTTCGTAAAAAATTTTCTTTATCGCTATAATATTCTAAATATTGATCAACGGTTAAAATTGAATTTTCGATATTTTCATAATTGCCATGTAAATATATAATATTTCCATCTTTAAATATTTGATAACCAATTTCTTCGATCACTCCTTTATCTTCTGGCGATGTACAATTATAAATTCTCTGATTAGGATTAGCGTTCAAACCTAAATAGCTTTTTATTCCTAAATCTAAATTGGTTGTTAAATATGCCTTAGGATTTATGCTAAATATTAGTTCATATATTTCGTTAATGTTTTTACTTTCTGATTTGTTTATTTTTATTGAATCCTTTATTGTTTTTTTATATATATTTAACTTTTTTCTCTCATTTTTACATAGCGAATAGCAGATGCTTATTACTTTACGTGGATCGCTTTCCGATTCTTTAGATAAAATATCCTCTTCGGCATAAGAAATAATTTTATTGTTTAGCAGTATTTCTGATAGTTTTCTAGCCATCTCGCTCCAAAGAAGACATCCATACATTTTAGCTAAACCTGCACCTAAAAAAAGTATAATATTGTCATCTTTTGCTGCCTGATGTAGTTCGAGAAAATCTTCTTCTTGAAACCGGAGTAAATTTACAATTTCGTCCCTAGAAAAAACATCTTCCATATCCTTGCACTCCTTCTTATTCATATTCTACTTATATGAGTTTTAGAATCACGTACTTTAGGTTAATATAATCGAGTTGATTATAACCGAAGCCTAAGGATCTTCACATATTCACATTTTTTCGATTTCCAACATTTGCTATAACAATGAGACGACCTTCCTCTATATTTTGTGAACTTGTAAAGCCTGACCCCAATTCTCACCTGATTCTTTAAAAGATCTCATCTATAATCTAGAAAACTTCTTATTTGAATACAACTAAATAAGGAGGCACAGGGGACTGGAGCATTAGATCCCTTATGAAAAGTAAGAAAAAGTTACCGAATTTTTGAGATAATATAACCATCCCCTATTACATTTAATTGTTGGTCTATCCATTCTCACGCTCTATGTCTGGATCATTGTCATATGGTATAAGTTGTCCACTATTTATAGTTTTAATGCTCTTGGCTGATATTTGTAAATCAAAGGTCAGTATAGCTTTCCAATTCTTGTCATTGTTAAGTTTGCCTTCGAGAATTGCTTGGCATTTACCTTTGTGAAAAATAAAATTGCCGGGCTTTCGTTGAAACACGAACACCGATGAATAAGATTTACGGCCTTCAACAGCAAACTGACGCGCCCACTCGCGATTTTGTACGTTGACTAAATCACGGACTGTATTGTTGAAATACAGAATAGCTGACCGATTTCCGTTCTGGGCAAGTGTTAGTCTAAGATTTTGAATCACTTGGCTTGCAGCACCATCATTATAGAAGACAAGAGGTAATTGAACAATAAGTAGATCATCTTCACTCTTGGAAGTAGCTGCAAAGGATCTAGGTAGGCCAACAATTATTTTACCTCTTCGCCAGTTCATCCACCAGAAACTAAAAATAATGAAAAGCAATGCAAAGACGCTAATGAACAGAGCTACGATATTCACTAACCCTCCCCATGCTGAAACTATACACTCACTTTCCATATTTGTATAAACCTCCATTTTCTTGAAATCTTTTACTAAAGATACAAATATTTATTAAGTAATTCGATACATCTAAACGTTTTAATAAATTATTATTTAGTACGAAGGCATGATGTTTTATTACTAATATCAAATAAACCCGCTCTAAAAGTGTGGATTTTTATACTTCACATTTGATATACTGTAATTTCTTAAAATATGATAAAAGTATAATAATAACACGCCAAAAGATTGTCCTTTAATACACATTTTTATCTTGTAAGTGTGTAAAAGAAACATTACTTGTCACATTTATTGAAAGACCGTAGTCGTATATCCCTTGTTATTTTAAGTCAAAAAACTATCTTTCTTTCCTATATTGTTTTATCAAAGTATCAATTAAAAATTCTGATAATGTCTTGCTAGAATTAACTGCTAATTTTGCATGGTGTCTTTCTGGTTTATATCGTCTAGTATGAGCATCACTCATTTCATTTCTCATATTAGCCAAGCCATTTATAATTGAAATTAATCCAGATAAAATCTGTTTTATTGAATCCGGGTAATCAATATTAGATGGGTCGAGATTCAATAATCTTTTAATCCTTTGATATGCAGCTATTAAATCTCCTTTATGTTGATAATCTAAATCATATTTTGAGAGAATATCTACAATTACAGTTTCTACTAATGTCCTGGCATTAGTTATAGCACCATCAAAATCTTCTTCTAAAATTTTATCATCACATTTTTTTATTTGTTCAGTTAAGAAATCATTTTCGATCTCCCCGAGAGATTCAGGCTCAATGTAAACACTTTCAGTATTTACAATCTTATATCTCTTGCCTTTTTCTATTAGCAAGTATCCATCATATGAGATTATGTTATTTATTTTATCAACAGCTTCTGCCACTTTGAATTCGGTATCGTAATATGATCTCCGATCAACAATTTCCTCAATTACTTTTGCTAATTTAACCGATCCATTTAACTTTTTTATTTTTTCTTCAACATACAACCACCTTGATGGGAATCCTTGTCCGTAAGTATCTCTAAATCCATAACGATTAAACAATTCAACAAGCATTGATCCAGTTAAATATGGAGTATAGTCACAGTCACCATTTATTATCCTTGATAAATGTTTAATTGTAAATTCAGAAACTTTCATCTATATCCTCTTAAGACTCGATTTCACATAATTTAAAATAACCTAACAGTGCTGACTCCTAAAGGTTTTTTCTTACTTAATTAAAGTATTTTTAATTGCTGAGTATGTACAACCATCCTCTATCACATTTATTACTCTTTATTTAAATTGTTTGATATTTCTCGTAAGCTTTCGAGGCTGGATTCCAAATTTTCAATGATATCCTCAACCAGAACATCGGGGTCAGGAAGATTATCTAAATCTGTTAAACTGTTATCTTTCAGCCAGAAGATATCCAAACTTGTCTTATCTCTTAACACTATTTCATCATAAGTAAATTTCCTAAATCGTTCAGCTTCTTTTCTCCCATGTCTATTTTCAGGATGATAGCATTCAATAAAATCTTTTAAATCCTCAAACTCCATCTTGTTTTCCTTTAAAGTGAAATGCATATTGGTACGTAAGTCATATATCCAAACTTCTTTGGTCCAAGGATTTTTATCTGCGGGGTGATTGTCAAAGAAAATCACATTTGCTTTAACACCCGGCTTGTAAAATATTCCGGTAGGAAGTCTTAAAATGGTATGTAAATCAGTTGTTTCAAGCATCTTTTTTCTGACGGCTTCTCCAGCACCACCTTCAAACAACACATTATCAGGAACAACTACTGCTGCCTTGCCATCAGTTTTCAATAAAGTTCTTACATGCTGGACAAAATTCAATTGCTTATTTGAAGTTGTAGTCCAGAAATCCTGTCTGTTATAAACAAGATCTTCTTTTTCCTGTCTACCTTCTTCGTTAGTAAAGGTCATACTGCTTTTTTTACCAAAAGGCGGATTGGTAAGAATATAATCAAACCGCTCTCCGGGATCGGCAATTAAGGCGTCATTTCTGGTAATGGGTGGTTCGCTATTCATATCACCAATATTATGTAAAAATAAATTCATTAAACAAAGACGGTAGGTAGTTGAAACCAATTCCCAACCTCTGAAAGTATTAAATTTTAAAAATTCTTTTTGTTCTTGATTTAGTGAATAATTTTTAGGATTAGAAATAAAGTCATATGCGGCAAGAAAAAAACCACCTGTTCCACAGGCAGGATCAGCTATTGTTTTAATTGGTTCGGGTTTAAGGCATTCTACCATCGCTTTGATAAGTACACGTGGGGTGAAATATTGTCCGGCACCACTTTTAAGGTCCTCTGCATTTTTCTCCAACAATCCTTCATAAATAGTACCCTTAACATCTACACCCAATATCGCCCAGTTTTCGGAATTTATCATCTGAATAATCCGATAAAGCTTTGCTGGGTCCTGTATCTTGTTCTGCGCCTTCACAAATATCTGGCCTATCAATCCTGCTTCTTCCCCAAGCTCTTTCAGCAAATTTAGGTAGTGCGTCTCAAGCTCTACACCTTTTTTATCAATTAAAGTTTGCCAGTTATATCTTTCCGGTATTTTTAAATCTCTGTTATACGGCGGTTTTGAATATTCATCTGCCATTTTTAAAAATATCAGATAGGTTAATTGTTCCAGGTAATCACCATAAGTAACTCCATCATCACGAAGGATGGTACTGAAACTCCATACTCGGGATATTATTGTATCTGCATTCATCTCTTTTTCCCCTTCTTATTGTTAAATTCAAACTTTCCTTTTTCCTGCTTTATCCTTTCCAATAGTGTTTCGGCAGACTCGCTTGCCTGACTGCTGATTTTTAATAAGTCTTTTAAATATTTTCTCCCACTTGTTTTTTTCAATTTTTTTTCTCTATCTAAAGCTTCTTTAAATGAATCTACTATTTCATAATAAAATAATCTTATTGGTTCATGTTTTTTTGTCCATTGAGCAGCCTTACCTTTCTGGTGCAATTTCCATCGATCTAATATTTTTTTAGTTTGCCCAATATAGACACTCCCATTGTTGCATTCTATCGCATATACAAACCACTTACCTTGCTCTGATACAAGTAAATTCATCTCATTATCAGCTAAATATCTATTTTCCATTTTTGCTCATTTTATCTTTTTTAATTTTTATTTGTTTTAAAAGTTCACCAGCAGGCAGGTCATTCGGATCTTGTGAAACCAGTTTACCTTCAAATGCTTTTTTTAAGATGCTCTGGCGTAGATACTTAATTTTGCTTAGATTTTGCTCAACGGTTTTTTCAACTTTATCACACACAGAAAGCCGGGATTCGATTTCTTTAATAATTTGTTGTTGTTCTAATAGTGAGAATAATGAAACTTTAAAGCCTTCTAATGTATCCTTTGATATTGCATTAAATGTAGTTCCTGTACTTTTTTCTATTAAATTGAAAACGAAGTACTTTAAATAATAAAACAAATAATATTTTTTAATTTTTTCTTTTGTTCTTATAGCAGCAAGGCCTCTTCCAATACATGATTTTTCTTTACAAATGTTAGTAGAGCCTACTGGTGCACGAACTGATATAAGAATATCATTTGATTCAGCTATTTTTTTAGGTTCTGAACAATATTTTTCAGGGGTAGGAAATAAATCGCCGAATTCTTTTTTACCTTGGTAAAACGGCAATCCAACCTTATTAGTATTATATGTTGATGAAGGAGGAGATTGTCCCATAATAATATCTGCAATATCTTTTAATAATGCTTCTTTAAATAAAAGCTCTATATTATTTTGTACTCGCCATTTTTCTGTTAATTTTCCTTCAAATGCAGCTTTGAGCACTGCTTGCCGATAGATTTTTAGCTGTTCCTGTGTTTTTTTTAAATCTTCAGTTGCCTTATCTAAATCGGAAAATAATTCTTCAATTTTTTGTACAATACGATTTTGTTCGTCAATTGGTGCCATAGGAATTAAAGTATTAGGAGCAAAGGATGTATTAATCCCTCCTTGTGCCGTGCCTTTAAAGTTACTCAAAATTATTTTTTGACCCATACCACTATAAAGAAAGTAAAAAACAAATTTTGAATTTATTTTTTCCGAAACATGACATCTAAATAAATGTTCGTTGATTACAGCATTATTAAACGGAAAATTTTTATCAACAAATGAAATCTTACCTGTTGTTGCTCCATCTTTTACAATAAGTATATCTTTTAATTTTATATGTCCTTTTTTCATATCATTGGCAAATTTTTCAGGAACGTATTTGATATTTTTAAAATTAAAAAGACCATTTGAGTTTAAATGTTCTCCTCCTAAACTCGGAATACCATTATGTATGTCTATTACACCACCTTTAGGCCTTTTCCCGCTTTCAAAATCTATTAATATAGATTCTAAATTTATTTCAGTCCATTTGCTCATTATTATGCCACCAACACCTCATTTAATTCATTAATTATCTCATCGTACTCTTCACCAAAAATTTGATAAAATTTACCTATTCCGCCAAGTGCATCAAAGGGAGTAAAATTAAAATTATCCTGCGTTATTTTCATAGAAGTCATAATATGGTCTCTTATCATTCTGAGCCATTCCATCTGTTCTTCCGTAAAATGAATATGCCCTGCATTTTTTCTGAATACCCACTCCTTGAAATTTCGGTTAATAATCTCAGAAAAAGGAGCTAATTCTTTATCTATCTTAAGTTCATACCTAATAAGCGAAACAATATCAGTCAGCATTCTTTTAGTGCTTATTCCTTTTGCTTTATTATCGCTAAGCTGGTAATAAGCTCCCCACAATTTTTCTATGGTTAAGGAGTATGGGGGAGAATTTAAAGCTGCATAGATTTCTTTTATCATCTGGAAAGTAATTTCTTTTATTCTTTGAGGTTGGCTATAAAATATTTTAAGAGCCGTTATCTCATCTTTATTCTTTTTTATAAACTCCTGAAAAGTTTCTATGGTATTTTGCGCCTGGTTTTGTGTTTGTTTATCCCAATCAGCATTTATAACTGTATCAATATTTATCGTATCTATTATTTGTTCATGTTTTTTCCTAACATTTTCAATGTATTCTCTAATATCTGGATTATTAAAAATATCGCAGGCTTCATCTAAAAATTCTTTCTGAATGTCATCAATTTGCTTTTTAGTTATTTCTTCTTCTTCTACTTTATATTTTTCCCTTGCCTTAGTTTTGATAAAATCCGGATCATTTGCATCAAGCAAGTCTTTAACTACTTCGGTTATGGACTTGCCCGAGGAAATCTCGGTAAATATTTCTTTTTCCTTTTCAGAGACTGCCCGATCTATTCTGGTTAATCTATTTGCGGTTGATATTAAAATATCTTCTTCCCTGCTACCCATGGCGATATTCATCATCAGGTCTTTTAAAGGAATTGAGGGTTTTCGTTCAAGTGGTCTACTATCCGTTTTTAATGATTTACAAACACCGACTGCATCTATGATTACATAATGGGTTTTATTATCAGAAGCAGAAGGCGTCACTTTTCTTAAATCATCTTTTAGAAGAGTCCTGGTACCCCTTCCTTTCATCTGTTCAAAATAGTTCTTTGATTTTATATCGCGCATAAAAAATATGCATTCTATCGGCTTTACATCTGTGCCGGTAGCAATCATATCAACCGTAACTGCTATTCTTGGATTATAGTCATTGCGGAAGGAAGTAAGTATAGATTTGGGGTCTTCATCGGATTTATAGGTAATTTTCTTGCAAAACTCATTACTTTCGGCAAATTCTTCTCTTATTATCTGAATAATATCATCTGCGTGACTGTCGGATTTAGCAAAAATCAAGGTCTTGGGAACCTCTTGCCTATGGGGAAATATTTCTTTTAAAAGTTTTTCCTTAAATGTTTTGATTATATTTCGGATTTGGCTGGGATTAACTACGCTTCTATCCAATTCATTTCCAAAATATTGAAACTCTTCGTCTAATTGTTGCCAGCGCTCTTCTCTGGTCAGCTTATTTCTGATATCAATAAATTCTTTGGCATTTATTTTACTTCCCTGCTGTGTAATCTCGGTTTCTATGATATAGGTATCGAATCCCACATTCACTCCATCAACTACTGCCTGTTCGTGAGAATATTCGCTAACTATGTTTTCGTGAAAGAAAGCAAAAGTCCTTTTATCAGGGGTAGCAGTAAGCCCTATGTGAAAGGCATCAAAATATTCAATCACTTGCCGCCACAAGTTATATATGGAACGGTGACATTCATCTATCACAATAAAATCAAAAAATTCGGGTGGATATTTTTCATTGTAGACAACATCTTTGGGCGGTCCAACTAATTTAATTTCATTTAAAGAGATCTCTTCTACGCTTTCATCAAGCTCTTTACCCTTTAAGATTGAATACATTCTTTGAATGGTGCAGATACAAATATGACTGTCTTTGGAAATATAACTTGAGTTCAAGCGTTGGATATTATAAAGCTCACCTAAATTCCTGGAATCATCAACGGGTGAGTATCCAATAGCTTCCTGTTCTGCTTGCTGTCCTAAATTTTTTGTATCTACCAGAAATAAAATTCTTTTGGCATTGGCAAATTTAAGTAATCTGTACATAGAAGTAATTGCCGTATAGGTCTTCCCACTCCCTGTCGCCATTTGAACAAGCGCTCTCGGCCTATTTTCTGAAAATGATCTCTCCAGATTCTTTATGGCAATTATCTGACATTCCCTTAATCCTTTAGTATTCAATTCAGGAAATTTGGCAAGCTTATTTCTTAAAGTATCATTCTGCTTAAGCCATTCCTGCAAAGTCGCCGGTTTTTGAAAATTAAATATTAACCTTGAACGATGTATATTGTCATTAGAATCCGTGAATCTGGTAAGTTTTCCTGTACTCTCATACCTAAATCGAAGAGGTTTGTTATTTACGAACCATTTTAAATGGCTTTCTGCGTATTTTGAAGTTTGGTCTTCGTGCCAAGTCAACCCGATTCCTTCTTCC
>Ga0315293_10003238_pt1 | contig 15701 bp, 13 predicted proteins | sample YL17G13_20_MG_FD_203071 | JGI IMG/M metagenome (GOLD analysis project Ga0315293, IMG submission 203071) | Sediment microbial communities from Yellowstone Lake, YNP, Wyoming, USA - YL17G13_20 | ecosystem: Environmental > Aquatic > Freshwater > Lake > Sediment | place: USA: Wyoming | collected...
CCTCGTTGAAGGCCGCCGGGATCCAGACGATCTCGCTGAGCCTCGACGGCTCGACGCCCGAGCTCCACGACGGTCTGCGCGGCGTGGAGGGGACGTTCGCGATGACGATGCGGGCAGCCGAGTGGGCCCACGAGGTCGGGCTCCCGATCCAGGTAAACACCCTCGTCACCGACACGACGCTCGACGACCTGCCGGCCGTCTACGAGACGGTGAGCACGATGGGGATCCTCCGCTGGAGCCTCTTCTTCCTCATCTCGGTGGGACGCGGCAGCGTCCTGCAGGAGATCACCCCGGCCCAGTCGGAGAGACTCTTCCACTGGCTCTGCGACCTCTCGAAGGAGAGCCGCTTCCAGATCAAGACGACCGAGGCGACCCACTACCGGCGCGTCGCCATCCGGGCGATGGAGGCGGAGGGGATGTCTCCCGACGAGATCGCCCGCACGTCCGTGGGGCGCGGCTTCGGGATCCGCGACGGCAATGGGATCATGTTCATCAACCACGACGGGAGCGTCTTCCCGTCCGGGTTCCTGCCGGTCGCGGTGGGCAACGTCCGCACCGACGACCTGGTGGCGCTCTACCGCGAGCACCCGACGTTCACCTCCCTGCGCGACACCACGCAGTACAAGGGCCGCTGCGGGATCTGCCCCTTCGTCGACCGCTGCGGCGGCTCGCGCGCCCGGGCCTACGCCTGGACGGGCGACGTCCTCGAGACCGATCCCCTCTGCCCGTTCGTCCCGACGGCGAGCTGAGGGCGGGCGCGGGGGCATGGGCACGGCGGGCAGCGGCGGGGCGGTCGTCGTCGGCGGCGGGATCACCGGCCTGGCGGCCGCCTACCAGCTGACCCGGGCCGGAGTGCCCGTCATGCTCGTCGAGGCGTCGGACCGGCTCGGCGGCAAGATCCGGACGGAGCGGCTCGGCGGCTTCCTCGTTGAGGCCGGGCCGGACTCCTTCATCGCCTACCGGCCGGCCGCCACGGAGCTGAGCCGCGAGCTCGGCCTCGGCGAGGCGATCATCCGCACCACGGACCCGCGCGTGGTCCATATCCGCGCCCGCGGGGAGATGATCCCGATGCCCGAGGGGATGGGCCTCGTCCTCCCGACGCGGCTGGCGCCCTTCGTGACCACGCGGCTCTTCTCGTGGCCCCAGAAGCTGCGGGCCGGGCTCGACGTGGTGCTGCCGCGCTGGCTCGACGGCGAAGATGTCTCGATCGGGGCATTCCTCCGCCACAGGCTCGGCGGGGCGATGGTGGACCGCCTGGCGGATCCGCTCCTCGGCGGCATCTACGGGGCCCCGGTCGACGAGCTGAGCCTCTTCGCAGTCGTGCCCCAGCTCCGCGACTACGAGCGCGATCACCGGAGCCTTCTCTTCGCCAGCCTCGCCCAGGGGCGGGCGGCCCGCGCCCGGGCCCGCGCGGCCGCGACGGCGGGCGGCTCCGGGTCGGACGGCGGGTCCGGGTCGGACGGCGGGTCCGGGTCGCCCTTCCTCAGCCTCGCCGGCGGGATGGGGAGCCTCGTCGACGCACTCGCCGACGCCGTCCGCTCGGCCCCCGGCGCCGAGATCCGGCTGGAGACGAGCGTCGTTGCCCTCGAGCGGGATGGCGCCCGCACCGCCGTGACCTTCTCCGACGGAACGCGGCTGACGCCCGACGCCGTCGTCCTCGCGGGCTCGGCAGGCTCATCCGCGGGACTCCTCGCCGACGAGGCGCCGGCGGCCGCGCTGGCGATCCGGTCGATCCCGCACGGCTCCACCGGCGTCGTCACCCTGGGCTACCGCGCGGAGGCGCTGCCGGGGCCGCTCATGGGCCACGGGTTCCTGGTCGCCGGCGACGAGCCGCTCAGCTTCGGCGCCTGCACCTTCACGTCGTCGAAATGGGCGGGCCGCGCGCCGGAGGGCACGGTCCTCCTGCGGGCGTTCCTGCCCGAGCGGTCGGCCGCGCTGCTCGACGCGACCGACGACGCGGTGGTCGCCGCCGTCCACGCCGACCTCGCCCGGACGATGGGCGTCCGGGAGGCGCCGATCGTCCGCCACGTCGCCCGCTGGCACGAGGCCATGCCGCGCTACACGGTGGGCCACCTCGACCGCGTCGCCGCCGCCGAGGCGGCGCTCGCGGCGCGGCCCGAGATCGTCCTGGTGGGCGCCGCTTTCCACGGCGTCGGCGTCCCGGACTGCGTGGCCAGGGGACGCGCGGCGGCGGAGCGGGTCATCACGCTGGCGGGCGGGGAGTAGCTGTCGCCGTCGCCCCGCTCTTCGCCGGGCAGACAGCTCGCGATTCGATGCCCGTGTCCGCATCGCGAGGGCATCATGTGCGCGCGGCCCGGGGGCGATGGCGGGGGGGCAACAACCTCACGAGGGCATCGCGCGGCGCGGGAGCGTCGGGGCCTCAGCCGGGCGCGACGCGGCGCGGCGCGGCGCGGCGATGATGCGCGCCCGATGCGTCCACGGGCATCGTTTGGCGAGGTCTTGTTCGAACCGCGCCGCGGAGCGGCACCACTCCCCAAACTGCCGGCGTCGGCGTCGCGGTCAGCCGCCAAGGGACGCCGCCAGCTCCCTGATCCGCCCCGGGCCCACCCGGCAGCACCCGCCGACGAGGCGGGCGCCGGCTGCCACCCAGCGGCGGGCCGAGACGGGGTCGACGTCGGGCCCGGTCGCCGGCAGCCAGCGCCACGTGCCTCGATCCCAGCCCTCGCCCGAGTTCGGGTAGACGACGATCGGCTTCGCCGTCGTGGCCGCGATCCGGACGACCAGCTCCTCGACGTGCTCCGGCGCGGTGCAGTTCACGCCCACGGCGACGAACCCGGGCGTCGCGTCGGCGATCGCGGCCGCCTCCTCCACCGGCGTCCCGTCGCGCAGGTGGCCGCCGTCGGCGCAGGAGAGCGTGAGCCAGGCCGGGGCGGCGGCCTCGTCCACCAGCTCCGCGAGCGCCCCGACCTCGACGATGTCGGGGATCGTCTCGCAGGCGAGGAGGTCGGGGCCGGCGCTCCAGAGCACGCGCAGCCGCTCGCGGTGGAAGTCGCGCAGGGCGCGCCGGTCCAGACCGTACCGGCCGCGGTACTCGGCGCCGTCCGCCAGGTGCGCGCCGTACGGCCCGATCGAGGCGGCGACCAGCAGCGGCCCGGGGTCCGCCGGGGCCCGCTCGGCGCGATACCGGGCGCGGGCCTCGCCGGCGAGCGCGACGCTCCGCCGGAGGAGTGCGGCCGCCGCGTCGTGGTCGAGGCCACGGGCGGCGAAGCCCTCGAAGGTGGCCTGGTAACTGGCAGTGATCGCGACGCGCGCCCCGGCGCGGAAGTAGGCGAGGTGGGCGGCGACGATCGCCTCCGGCTCGTCCGCGAGCAGGCGCGCGGACCAGAGGCGGTCCCCGAGGTCGTGACCCTCGGCTTCCAGCTCCGTGGCGAGGCCCCCGTCGATGACGACGACGCGGCCGCCGGCGAGCAGCGGCGTCAGCGGGTCCCGGTCCCAGTCCGCCATCCGCGTCAGCCGGCGTTGCCGATGTCGCCGATGTCGATCGCGTAGGCCTCCCACACCAGGTCGGCACCGTGCTGGCGGTGCCGGACGATCCGGCCCATGAGGCGCTGCAGCTCGTCGCGGGCGGCGTCCGCGTCGGCCTCGTCCGCCGGCGGGGCGGCGAGGCGGGTCGACGCCTCGATCAGCGCGGCGGTGATCGCCGGATGCTCCTCACGGAGGCGCCCGGCCTTCGCGCCAAGCTGCGGGGCGGTGTCGTGCATCTCGTCGTACAGGCCGCCGCGCGCCTCTGTCTCCTTCACGTGGTCCTCGAAGGCGTGGCCAAGCGCCTCGAGGGCGTCGGCGACCTCGGCCCGCCACGTCACGCGGTCGCCGATCGGCGAGGAGAGGGCGTCCTCGAAGGCCACAAGGGCTTCGCGGAGCTCGCGCCGGCGGCGGGCTGCGGCCTCGAGCGCGGGAGTCGGGTGGGGTTCGCTGGTCATCGCGGTGGCCTCCGAGTGACCGTCGGGCGTGCGTCGCCGTGCCCCGCCATGGTAGACCCGCCGGGGCCGGGCGAGCCGGCCGGGTCAAGCGGGAGCGCCTCCCTCACGGCTCCCGGCGAGGCGCCACCCCGATCGGGCCGACGACCGCCCGCCATGCGCGGGTCAGCATCCGGAACTCGGCCGCGGGGATCCGCGCGACGGCGGCGATCGCCCCGGCGGTCTCGGCGGCACACTCGGCGGCCTCGCGCCGGACCCGCACCTCCACCGCCGCACCGGCCAGGGCCGCGGTCGCGGCGTCACGGGCGGCGTCGGCGGCGGCCCGGGCCACGTCGTCGCGCTGGCTGGCGAAGGCGCGGTCGCGGGCGAGCCGGGCGGCCTTCGGGACCTTGTTGAGGCGCGGGTCCCATTCGAACGCGCGGCGCCGCTCGACGGCCAGGTCGCCGGCCAGCGCGCCATCCAGCCCGCTGGCGCCGGCCACCACGGCGAGCACCGCGGCACTGTTGGGGCCGAAGTCGCCGGCGGCGCGGAGGGCCGCGGCCCGCCGCCGGCGGCGGCGCAGGTCCCAGCGGTGGAACCCGAGGAGGGCCAGGAAGACCGCCCCGAAGAAGAGCGTCAGGACGAGGTCGGCGGTGGCAAAGCGGAGCCCGTCGTCGGTCACCCCGCGATTGTGACCGACCGCCGCGGAACGGGTGCCGGGCAGCGCAGGTCGGGTGCCGGGCAGCGCAGGTCGGGTGCCGGGCAGCGCAGGTCGGGTGCCGGGCAGCGGCCGGCTGTGCCGGCGGCGCCGTCAGCCCGCCACGGGATCCGCAGCGCCATCAGCCCGACGCGGGATCCTCGCCACCGGGCACGGCGCGGACGGCGCTGACAAAGTACGTTCGCTCCGGACCATCCGCCGGATCGCGCGAATCGATACCAAGGCGTCACCGGGGCGGCGACGGATCATTCGCTATCCTTACCGCTGCTTTGCACCACTCCAGGGAGCCCAGATGAAGGTCGGCGTTCCGAAAGAGACGCTGCCCGGCGAGCGCCGCGTTGCCCTGGTCCCGGACGTCCTTCCGAAGCTGAAGGCCGCCGGGATCGACATCCTCGTGGAGCGCGGCGCCGGGGCAGCCGCGTCGTATACCGACGCGATGTACGAGGAGGCGGGCGCCACGCTCGTCTCCGGCGACGAGGCCTGGAGCCTGGCCGATTGCGTGGTCAAGGTCCAGAAGCCCACCGCGGCCGAGGTCGACAAGCTGCGGGCCGGCCAGGCGCTGGTGGGGTTGCTCTCCCCCCTCATCGACCCGGCTCTGATGCGGACGCTCGCCGAGCACGGCGTGACCGCCATCAGCCTCGACGCGATCCCGCGCACTCTCTCGCGCGCGCAGACGATGGACGTCCTCTCCTCGCAGGCGAACATCGCCGGCTACAAGGCCGTCCTCGTCGCCGCCGAGGCGTTCGGGCGCTACTTCCCGCTCCTGACGACCGCGGCCGGCACCGCGAAGCCGGCCAACGTCCTGATCCTCGGGATCGGCGTCGCCGGCCTCCAGGCCATCGGCACGGCGCGCCGCCTCGGCGCCGTCGTGAAGGCGTACGACGTGCGGCCGGAGACGAAGGAGCAGGCCGAGTCGCTCGGCGCCCAGTTCGTGACCCTCAAGACCGCGATCGACGCGACCGGCAGCGGCGGGTACGCCCGCGAGCTGACGGCCGAGGAGCGCGCCGCCCAGCAGGCCGAGCTGAACGGGGTCATCGCCGGCATGGACGTCGTCATCACGACCGCCCAGGTTCCCGGCCGCAGGCCGCCGGTCCTGGTCACCGCCGCCGCAGTCCACGGGATGAAGCCCGGATCGGTCATCCTCGACATGGCGGCCAGCGCCCTCGGCGGCAACTGCGAGCTCTCGAAGCCCGGCGAGACTGTCGTCACCGACAACGGCGTCGCGGTTCTCGCCCCGGAGAACCTCCCGGCAACCGTGCCGATCAGCGCCAGCCAGTTCTACGCCCGCAACCTCCAGGAGCTCCTCGTCCACCTCGTGAAGGAGGGCGCGCTGACGCTGGACCCGGAGGAGGAGATCACCGCGGGCGTCCTCATCACCCACGGCGGGAAGGTCGTCCAGCCGGCGACCGCGAAGCTCCTCGAGCCCACCCCTGCGGCCGGAGGCGCCCGCGCATGACCGACCTGCTCTTCCCCTTGACGATCTTCGTCCTGGCGATCCTCGTCGGGTTCGAGGCGATCGCCAAGGTCCCCGCAACCCTCCACACGCCGCTCATGTCCGGGGCGAACTCGATCCACGGGATCGTCCTCGTCGGCGGCATGATCATCGCCGCCGAGGCCAGGGACCCGCTCGGCTACATCCTCGCCTTCGTGGCGATGGCCTTCGGCGCCATGAACGTGGTCGGGGGTTACGTCGTCACCGACCGGATGCTCCAGATGTTCAAGAAGAAGCCCGCGGCCCCCAAAGCCGCCGGCAGGTCCTGACGGGGCCGCAGTGGACATCCAGACCCTGGTCTACATCGCCCAGATCGGCGGCGCTGTCTGCTTCGTCCTGGGCCTCCATCAGATGAACTCGCCGGCCACCGCGCGGAACGGGAACCTCCTCTCCGCGGGCGGCATGGTCGTGGCCGTTCTCGCCACCCTCGTCAGCCTGGTCGCCCGCGACGGCGGGATGGACGCCATCGCCTGGGTGATCATCGTCGTCGGCTTCGTCGTCGGCGGCGGTCTCGGCCTCTACACCGCCCGCAACGTCCAGATGACGGAGATGCCGCAGCTCGTCTCGCTCTTCAACGCGGTCGGCGGCGGGGCGGCGGCTCTCGTGGCCATCGAGGACTTCCTGAAGCATTCCGGCGCGGCCGGCGCCCCGGTCTCCACGACGATCTTCGTCGTCCTCGACGTCGTCATCGGCGCGGTCACCTTCACCGGCTCGCTCATCGCCTCGGGCAAGCTGATGGGGCTCATCAGCGGCAAGCCGATCATCTTCCCGGGGTCCCGGATCCTGACGATCGTCCTCGCCGTCGTGACGGTGGCGGGCACGGCTCTCCTCGTCCTGGGCGCCGCGGGGACGGTGACGCTGGACGGCACGATCTCCGTCGTGCTCCTCCTCGTGATCCTGGCGGCGGCGCTCGTCTTTGGCGTCACCATGGTCCTGCCGATCGGCGGGGCCGACATGCCGGTCGTGATCTCGCTCCTCAACGCCTTCACGGGGACCGCCGTCGCGATGGCCGGCTTCGTCCTCGAGAACCCGGTGCTGATCATCTCCGGCGCGCTTGTCGGCGCGTCGGGCGGCATCCTGACCAAGCTCATGGCCGGCGCCATGAACCGCTCGATCCTGAACATCATGATCGGCGGCTTCGGCGGCGGCGAGGGGACGACCGCGGCGGGCGCCGGCGGCATGGGCGGCTCGGTCCGCTCCATCGGCGCAGACGACGTGGCGATCCAGCTGGCCTACGCGAGCAACGTGATCGTGGTGCCGGGTTACGGCCTCGCCGTCGCCCAGGCCCAGCATGCGGTCCGCGAGCTGGCCGAGCTCCTCGAGACGAAGGGCGTCCACGTCTCCTACGCCATCCATCCCGTGGCCGGCCGGATGCCGGGGCACATGAACGTCCTCCTCGCGGAGGCCAACGTGCCCTATCCGCTGCTGCGGGAGATGGACGAGATCAACCCGGAGTTCGACCGCTGCGACGTGGCTCTCGTCATCGGGGCCAACGACGTCACGAACCCGGCGGCCCGCCGGCCGGGCAACCCGGTCTCCGGTATGCCGATCCTCAACGTCGACCACGCCAAGTCGATCATCGTGATCAAGCGGTCCATGGGCCGTGGCTACGCCGGCATCGACAACGAGCTGTACGTCAATCCCAAGACCGGGATGCTCTTCGCCGACGCCAAGGCGGGCCTCGCAGACCTCGTGGCCGCGGTCAAGGCGCTGTAGGCGCGCCTGCCTCGATGCCCAGCAGGCGCAGGAAGGTGGCCGGAGACGGGTCGCGGCCGAGGAACGCCCGGAGCAGCTCCATCCCGTCGCGCGTCCCATTCGGCTCGAGGATCTCGCGCCGGTAGGCCGCGCCGACCACCGGTGAGGTGACGCCCTCCGCCTCGAAGCGGCCGAACATGTCGTCGCCGTAGACCTTCGACCAGAGGTACCCGTAGTAGCCGGCGTCGTAGCCGCCCATCAGGTGCCCGAACTGGCACGGGTAGAGGGTTCCCTCGTGGTAGGGCAGGCCCCAGACCGCGAACGCGGCGCGATCGACGGCCGCGACGTCGCGCGTCTCCTCTGGCCCGTGCAGCCCCAGGTCCATCAGCCCGAGGTAGCACTGCCGCAGCGTCGTCAGGGCGATGTCGAGATCGCGACTGGCCACCAGGCGCTCCACCAGGGCGCGCGGGATCGGCTCCCCCGTCGCATGGTGACGGGCGAAGCGGGCGAGGATGTCCGCCTGCCAGGCCCAGTGCTCGAGGATCTGGCTGGGCGCCTCGACGAAGTCCCATTCGGTCTCGCCGCCGGAGAAGCGGGTCAGCTCGGCGCGGGTGAGGGTCGAGTGAAGGACGTGGCCGAACTCGTGGAAGAGGGTGACGACGTCCTCGTGGCGCAGCAGCGCCGGGCGGTCGCCACCCGGCCGCGGCAGGTTGGCCACGATCGCCGTCAGCGGCCGCTGGTAGATGCCGTCGGGGAGGCGCCGACCGGGGACCAACGCCCAGGCGGCGGCGTGGCCGTACTTGCCGTCGCGCGGGTGCAGGTCCATGAGGATGTCGCCGATCTCCGCGTCGGTGGCGGCGTCGCGCACCCGGAACCGGACGACGTCCGGATGCCACGCGGCCGCGTCGGCGATCGGCGCGAAGGTGAGCCCGAACACCTCGGCACAGAGGCCGAGGAGGCCATCGAAAACCGCCTCGAGCGGCAGGTACCCCTTCAGCTCGTCCGGATCCACCGCGAAGTCCCGCCGCCGCAGGCGCGTGTCGCAGTAGCGCCAGTCCCACGTCCGGAGGGGCGGCTCCTCGCCATCCTCGCGGAGGATCTCCTCGAGGCGGGCGACCTCATCGGTCAATCGCGCGCGCAGCGGCGGGACGAGGCCGTCGTAGAAGCGGCGAACGGCATCCGGGTCGCCCGCCATCTTGACCTCGATCGCGTAGTGGGCCCACGACGGGTAGCCCAGGAGGGAGGCGATCCGTCGCCGGATCCCGAGGGCCTCGACGAGGAGTGGTTCGTTCGCCGCGCGGGCCTCGTTGAACTCGCGACGCTCGAGCTCCTGGCGCAGGTCGCGCCGGCGCGCCTGCTGGAGGAACGGGAAGACCTCGGGTGCGTCCAGGCTGACGCGGTACGTGCCGGGCGACGCACCGGGTCGGAGGCCGGCGACGAAGTCGTCGGGGAGCCCGTCAAGCTCCCCGCGGGTCAGGTCGAGCCCGTCGTCGGACTCGTCGAGGTTCCGCTGGAAGGCGGACTGCAGGTCCACGAGACGGCGCTCGAGCGAACGGAGCTCGTCGCGGGTGGCGGCGTCGAGCCCGTGCCCCGCCCGGCGCAGGTCGCGCAGGAGGCGATCCAGCAGCCGGCGCCGCTCCCCGGAGAGGGCGGCGGCCGCCTCGGTGGCCACGAAAGCGTGGATGGTCGTGGCGAGGTCCTCCCGGTACGGGAGGTCGACTCGCCAGCGGTCCAGCCGCTCCTCGGCCTCCTGGCCGGCGTCGCGGACCGCCCGGTCGCCGTGGACGCGGGCCATGAACGCCCCGGCGGCATAGCCGGCGGACAGGCGCGCGTCGGCCTCGTCGAGCGGCAGGAGGACCGTCTCGAACGGGCCTGCTCCGCTGGTCGCGACCGCGGCCGCGACCAGCGCGTCGGCGTCGGCCAGGGCGGCGTCCGTGACGGCACGAACCTCGTCCGGCGTCGTGGCGAACTGCATGGGTGGATCTCCACGCTCTTTCTCGCGCTCCCCTCGGGCGGCGAGTATGCCGGTCGCCAGTCTGCCACGCGAGGGCGCCCGAGATAGTGCTCACTTGGTCAGGCGGCTCCAGGCAAAGTGACCCGGATCCACCTGGGTGACGTCCTGGGCTGACGCCTTTCCCGCTGCACCCGTGCACGGAAATCGCCGCGACCACGCTCGGTTCGGGGCTCGGATGGCCGGCACGCCTCCGTTTCCGCGTCGAACGGAGCGTGGTGGCCCGCCTTTCCTTGCATGACCGGCGGTGGGGAAGCCGCGGCCGCCGACGGGCCGGCGGGCACGACCGGCGGTGGGGAAGCCGCGGCCGCCGGCGGGCCGGCGGGCACGACCGGCGGGCCCAGCACCGGCATCGGGCGCGCAGATCCGCCCTGTCACGCCGATGCGGCCCCGCTAGGATGTCGTCTAGCCGTCTAGACGTTTGGACGGTCGATCGAGGACGCCCGAGGGATGCCCGGCATGAGACGCATCAGCGACATCGGCGCCGCCGTCATCGGCAGCGGCTTCATCGGCACCGTCCACATCGAGGCGCTGCGCCGCCTGGGCGTCCGGGTCCATGGGCTGCTGGAGGTCTCCCCGGAACACGGGGCGAAGCGGGCGGCCGACCTCGGCCTCCCCGGCGCCTACGGCAGCATGGAGGAGATGCTGGCCGACGAGCGCGTGGAGGTCGTCCACGTCACCTCGCCGAACGCCCTCCACTTCCCGCAGGTGTGTCGAATCCTGGCGGCCGGGAAGCACGTCGTTTGCGAGAAGCCACTGGCCACCACGTCGCAGGAATCCGCGGAGCTGGTGCGCCTCGCCCGCGACGCCGGTGTCGTCAACGCGGTCAACTTCAACATCCGCTTCTACCCGCTGAACCAGCACCTCGCCCGGCTCGTCGCCGACGGCGGCCTGGGCGAGGTCCGCCTCGTCACCGGCCACTACTTCCAGGACTGGCTCCTTCTCGACACGGACTGGAACTGGCGGCTGGACCCGGCGGAGGGCGGCTTGCTGCGGGCCGTCGGCGACATCGGATCGCACTGGCTCGACCTGGCGAGCTTCGTCGGGGGGATCCGGATCGAGAGCGTGATGGCCGACCTCGCCACGTTCGTGAAGGTCCGCCACCAGCCCGCCGGCCCCGTGGAGACCTTCTCGACCGAGCGCGCGGCGAACACGATCCCCCGCGAGATGGTCACCGACGACGCAGCCACGATCCTCCTGCGCTTCGCCAACGGGGCGCGGGGCGCGGTCGCGATCTCGCAGGTGAGCGCCGGGCGGAAGAACTCACTCCAGTACGAGATCGACGGGTCGACCGCGGCCGCGGCCTGGGACTCCGAGCGGCCGGACGAGCTGTGGCTGGGCCGCCGCGAGAGCCCGAACGAGCTGCTGATCCGCAACCCGGCCCTCATGAACGCGCCCGGCGCGGCCGCGGCCAGTCTGCCCGGCGGCCACGTGGAGGGTTTCGCCGACACCTTCAAAGCGCTCTACCGCGCGGTCTACGCCGACGTCGCGGCGGGCGGCCCGGCCGAGCGCCCCGCCTACCCCACCTTCGCCGAAGGCCACGACGAGATGCTCGTCAACGACGCGGTCGCACGCAGCGCCCGCGAGGGGCGCTGGGTCGCGGTGGACCGCGGCGCATGAACCCGTCCCACGCCGAGGGAGCAACGCGATGAAGCTCGGATTTCTCACCGCCCCTTTCCCGGAGACGCCGCTGATGAAGGTCGCCGACTGGGCGGCCGCCACCGGCTTCGAGGTCCTGGAGATCGCCTGCTGGCCGCGCACGTCGGGCCCGACCCGCCGCTACGCGGGCACGAGCCACATCGACGTCGTCAACCTGACCGAGAGCCAGGGTCGCGAGATCGTCGACGAGATCGCCGGCAAGGGCCTCTCGATCTCGGGCCTCGGCTTCTACCCCAACCCTCTGCACCCGGATCCGGCCCACCGCGAGCAGGTCATCGGCCACCTGAAGGCCGTGATGGTGGCCGCCCGAAAGATGGGCATCCCCCTCGTGAACACCTTCATGGGCGGCGACGCCGCGAAGAACCCGGACCAGAACTGGGAGAGCGCGACGCAGATCTGGCCGGACATCGTGCGCTTTGCCCAGGACAACGGCGTGAAGATCACGATCGAGAACTGCCCTATGATCTTCAGCTACGACGAGTGGCCGGGCGGGCACAACCTGGCCACGAGCCCGCGCATGTGGCGCCGGATCCTGGGGCAGTGGGGCGACACGATCGGGCTCAACTTCGACCCGTCACACCTGGTCCTCCAGATGATCGACATGGAGCGCTTCATCCGCGAGTTCGGGCCGCACATCCTCCACTTCCAGGCGAAGGACCTGATGATCGACCGCGACGGCCTCTACGAGCGCGGCATCCTCTCGGCGGGGATGGGCTGGCAGGTGCCGCGGATCCCCGGCCTCGGCGACGTGGACTGGGGCCTCGTCTTCTCGGCCCTGTACCGCGCCGGCTACGCCGGCGACTGCATCATCGAGCACGAGGACCGCGGGTTCGAGGGCACCGACGAAAAGGTCAAGCAGGGCTTCCTCATCGCCCGCGACATCCTCCGGCCGTACTGCAGGTGAGCGGCCCCGTGGACACCTTCTTCGCGCGCCTGAGCGAGCGCGACATCGCCAAGACGATCGACCACTCCCTCCTCCGGCCGGAGCTCGACGATGCCTTCGTCGAGGACGGCTGCCGCCTGGCGGCCGAGTACGACGTGGCCTCGGTCTGCGTGCGCCCGGCCGACGTCGTGCGGGCGAAGAGGCTCCTCGCCGGCACGGACGTGGCCGTGGGCACCGTCATCGGCTTCCCCCACGGCGGACACCGCACCGAGACGAAGGTCTTCGAGGCGCGCCAGGCGCTCGCCGACGGCGCCACCGAGCTGGACATGGTCATCCAGATCGGGGCCCTCAGGTCCGGGCGGGACGCCGACGTCGGGGCCGACATCGCCGCGGTCGTCGAGATCGCCCACGCCGGCGGCGCGATCGTGAAGGTGATCTTCGAGAACGCCTACCTCACCGACGACGAGAAGGTTCGGGCCTGCCGCCTCGCCGAGGCCGCCGGGGCCGACTTCGTGAAGACCTCCACCGGCTTCGCGCCGGGCGGGGCGACGCACGAGGACCTGGCGCTCATGCGCCGCAGCGTCTCCCCGCACGTCCAGGTGAAGGCGGCGGGCGGCGTCCGGACGCTCGACGCCCTCGTCGCCGTCATGGCCCTCGGCGTCACCCGCTGCGGGGCGACGGCCACGAAGACGATCATCGACGACTTCCGGGCCCGCAAGGCCGGGGCCGCCCCTGCGGCGGCATCCGCCGCCGGCGACGGGGCGTACTGAAATCGTGGTCGCGGCGGCGTACACCCGCGTCACCTCCGAGTCCTGAGGCCGTGGAGCCGCGGAAGGGAGTGGGCATGAGCGCCGGACCGGGGAGCCGCCACGTCGGCCTGGACCTGGGCGCCACCAACCTCAAGTGGGCCGTGGTGGAGCATGCCGACGGCTCGTGGAGCACCCTCGCCCACGGCCAGGTGCCGACGCGTGTCGTCCCCGACCCCGAGGCCGTCCCCGCCACGGTCGTCGCCCAGCTGGCCGAGGTGGCTGCCGCCGCGATCGACGCCTGGGGCCCGGTCGCGAGCATCGGGATCGGCGTGCCCGGACTGTACGACCCGGCAACCGGCCGCACGCGGTTCCTCGTCAACGTGCCCGCGCCGTGGGCGGGGCATCCCGTGGCCGGCCCGGTCGCTGACGCGGTCGGCGTCCCGGCCTTCCTCATCAACGACGCCCGCGCCTTCGGCCTGGCCGAGCTGCGCCTGGGCGCCGGTCGCGGCGCCTCGTCGATGGTCGGGCTGACCCTCGGGACGGGCGTGGGAGGCGTCTTCGCGATCGATGGGCGCGTCCACCAGGGGCACGACGGGACGGCCGGCGAGATCGGCCACCACACGATTGATCCCGACGGGCCGTGGTGCGGCTGTGGCAACCGCGGCTGCCTGGAGTCCTTCGCCCGGGCCGACCAGATCGCGACCGCCTGCGGGACCGCGACCGCCGAGGAGGCGGTCCTCGCGGCCCAGGCCGGCGACGAGCGGGCCCGGGCCGGACTTGCCGACATCGGGCGCTACCTCGGCATCGGGATCGCCAACATGATCACCGTGATCTCGCCCGACCGGATCGTGCTGGGCGGGGGCGTCGCCGCGGCCGGGGAGCTCCTCTTCGGGCCGATCCGGGCGGAGATCGCGCGCCGCGTCAAGACGACCTCCATCGACGAGGTCGTCCTGGTCAGCGCGGAGCTGGGCACCCTGGCGGGAGCGATCGGGGCCGCCATCCACGGGGCCGAGCGGGCCGCCGAGATCGCGCCGTGATCTCCAACCCCTACCTGCCCCGCTACCGGGAGATCGAGCAGGCCCTCCGGGCGCGCATCGCGGACCTCAAGCCGGGCGACCCGCTCCCCTCCGACGCCGCTCTCTGCCATGAGTTCGGGGTCAGCCGGATGACGGCCCGTAACGCCGTCGGGCGGCTCGCGGAGGAAGGGCTGATCAACCGCGAGCCCGGCCGCGGCAGCTTCGTCGCCGTGCCGCCGTCGCACCGCCGGGCGAACAGCCTGATGAGCTTCTCCGACGAGATGCGGAGCCAGGGACGCGTCCCCCACTCGCGGCTCCTCCGGCGCGAGCTGCGCCCGGCCCGGCCCGACGAGGTCCGCGACCTGCGGCTCCGCGACGGCGAGCTGGTCGTCGCGCTGATCCGCATCCGGATCGCGGACAACGAGGCGATCGCGATCGAAGCCGTCGCCCTCCACGGGCGGTGCGCCGACGCCGTGATGCACGCCGACCTGGAGAGCGGCTCGCTCCACCAGGCGCTGCGGAGCGCCGGCTTCGTGCCGGCTCGGGGGCGGGCGACGCTGGCCGCCGGGGCGGCGTCGGCGGACGACGCGCTCCACCTCGGCATCCCGCCCGGCACGCCGCTCCTGGTCGAGCGCCGGGTCATCGTCGACCTGCGCGGGCGCCCGCTCGAGTCGACCGAGTCGCGCTACCCGGCCGACCGCTACGCGCTCGACGTCGACTTCGAGGTCGAGGCGGCGCGGGAGCGGACCGCCTCCCGGCAGCAGCGCGGCTGAGCCGGCAGATGGACTCCCGGGCCCGCGTCCGCACCGCGCTGGAGCACCAGGAGCCGGACCGCGTCCCGCGCGACCTGGGCGCCGTGCGGATGACCGGGATCCACGTCCGCGCCTACGCCGGCCTCCGTCGCGGCCTCGGCCTGCCGGAGCGCGAGGTGCGGGTCGGCGACCTCTCGCAGCAGCTCGCCGTCGTGGAGGACGACGTGGCGGACGCGCTCGGGCTCGACCTCCGGGGCGTGGAACCGCGCGGCCCGTCCGGGTATCGCCGCGAGATGATCGAAGACGGGGAGTACCGCGCCTACCTGGACGAATGGGGCGTGCGGCGGCGGATGCCGAAGGACGGTTTCTTCTTCGATCCCTCGTGCGCGCCCCTGGGCGGCGAGATCGATGCCGGGCACCTCGCCCGCTTTGCCTGGCCGGACGGCGGGGATCCCGCGCGACGGGCCGGCGTCGCCGAGGAGGCGCGGCGGGTGATCGCCGAGGAGGGCCGCGCCGTCCATGTCGGCTCCGTCTGCGCTGGCCTGACGGAGATGCTCTTCCGGCTCCGCGGGTTCGAGGACGGCTACATGGACCTCGCGGCCGACCCGGCGCTGGCGCGGGCGCTCATGGAGCGGGTGCTCGAGGTGAAGCTCGCCTGGTGGGGCGCGATCCTGCCCGAGCTGGGCGACGCGGTGGACGTGGTGGGCGAGGCCGACGACCTGGGCGGCCAGGCGACGCCGCTCTTCGCGCCGCGGACCTACCGCGCGCTCGTGAAGCCGCTCCACGCGGAGCTCATCGCGTTCATCCGG
>Ga0315293_10003241_pt1 | contig 15691 bp, 15 predicted proteins | sample YL17G13_20_MG_FD_203071 | JGI IMG/M metagenome (GOLD analysis project Ga0315293, IMG submission 203071) | Sediment microbial communities from Yellowstone Lake, YNP, Wyoming, USA - YL17G13_20 | ecosystem: Environmental > Aquatic > Freshwater > Lake > Sediment | place: USA: Wyoming | collected...
ATAAGCGAAGGCTTCTTCAAACTCAAGGCAGCAAACGTAAAGGGCCAAAGGGTACTGAAAGTCAGGATAACCAAGAATAGCGAACAGGCAAAACCCTAAAGCCCAAACTTGAAACGTGCAACAACCTTGTCGGCTTCTTCATACATTCTGCCTGCTTTTTCACGCTGGCCAGCCCTTATAAAAAGGTCGCCTGCCGCATAGTAAAGCTGCCGTATTGTTTCAACAACGTAGCCCCCGGGATTAATTTTTTTTGAATCTATCTGGCTGATTGCCCCACGCGCCTTTGATTCAAGCCAGCTTGCAACAGCCTGGCTTTCATTCCTTGGCGTTTCATTCTGAAGCATCCTTATTATCCGCTGGCTTTTCACAGGATTAAATTTCACCAAATTATGCTCCAGTTCTTCTATTCTGGCCTGGGTTCCATTGCTGAACTTGCCGGCAAAGCCGGCTCTATCAAAACCTATTTCCCGCTTTTTTTCAGCAGACAAGTTCAATCGGATTTTATCCCTTTCACTGGAAATACGCCTGATAACATCATTGTTCGGCTTTCCGGCATAAGCCCTGCTTAAAAGCCCAGTCAAGGCAATATACCTTTCCCTGCCGCCCATTCCAAGCCTTAAGATCCCGGCAATCTGCCGCTCTGCTTCGGCAACAGTTTCCAGGGGCTTTTGGTTTCTTGCAAGCGGTGGAACAGCCCGCCCCTGGTTTTTTTTCGGTTCTGGTTTCGGCATAGCAACTATCAAATTGTCTAAAAGAAATTTATTTAAGCGTTTTCCTGTGCTAAAAAAACCTGTCAATTGTTTCCTGCTTTTTCTGCAAGCCCTTTATTTTTGCCTTAGGGTTGCCGATTTCAAAATCAATGTGGAAAAACTCCAAGCCATACCTTTCAAGCAACTCCCTTGCATTCTTCCCAATCGCAGGCGCAATCAAAACCCCCCTGGTTTCAATGCCCTTCAGGTTCTTAACCTGGTCCATGTAACGCTTAAGCTGCTGCACTGCATTGAAATCAGCCTGCCTCCTCTTCAACTCTATTACAACCAGCCTTCCCTTTGAATCCTTGGCCAAAATATCAACAAGCCCTTTCCTCAAAACCTCTTCCTGGTTCAGGGGCTTTAAACCTGCTTCCAAAAAAGAAAGGTCCTGCATCAATTCATTGCTCAATTCCCTTTCGCTCCCGAACAGCCTTATGTCAGAATTCTCATTCATCTCATAAGACTGCAAATCATCAACGGAATAAAAAATCGCCTTAATGGTTTCCTTTGGCCTAGCCTTTTTTGCAGTAACAACCAAGTTGCCATCTGCAATTTCACAGGCAATGTCAGCATTCATCATATAATTGGCCGGCCTCAAAAGCCTGTTCTGGTGAATGGCAAAAGAACCGTCTCCTTTCACCATCAGCATCCTTTTTCCCCTTGGCAGCTTGCTCGCAGCCCTGCCCCAATACTCGACATAGCAGTCGCCGACAACCATCAGCAAATCCTTTCTTGAAACAGCATTTCCAATAAGCTTTTGAGCCTGCCCTAATTCCATGCAAGAAAAAGAGCTGCAAAACAATTTTATTTCTTCTTGGCTTGCTTTTCCAGCGCCTTTATTTCATTCCACCTTTTAATTGCTTCCTGTTCGGTTGCAACTTTTTCGCTTCCAAAAACCCAGGGAGCGCGCCTTTTCAGCTTTGCATGAGCTTCCTCGATTGCTTCCCGCATTGTGAAAAGCCCTTTTTCCTCTGCAATGATGCCGATGAAAAGCAAATCCCAGAAGACATCGCCAAACTCTTCCCTTAGTTCGGCTACAGTGCCTGTTGTTATCGCTTCCTTTAGCTCGGCAACCTCCTTTTCCAGCTCCTCAAACTGGCTTGCAAGATTCCTGTTCTTGCCCCAAGGGCATTTCCGCCTCTTCAGCAAAAGCGATTCAACAAATTCCTTCAACGCCTTTTCCATGCAGAAAAGCAGGGCAAAACAGCTTTTAAAACTTAGAGGGGCCACAAAAAGCAAGCCAAGCAAAAATCGGCCTGCCGGTTGAAAAAAAATCAACAAAAACAATAAAAACAGGTATAAAAGAAGAATAATATGTGGGGGCGTTAATATAATGGGCGAATCGAATGGGATTGGAAAGGCATTAATTCTTCTGGTCGCCATCCTGCTTTTATTGGCCATTCTTGCCCAACCTGCTTTTTCAGCGGAAAAAAAGAAAGAAGAAAAAAATGATTCAAGCAAGATAAAGGATTCAGGGCCGGAAAGCATTGTTGCTGCTGCAATCAGCATGACCAACTGCAGCAATGCATCCTATTTGGGAAGCCTGTCCTGCGGAAGCAGCAAAATAGGTTCTGGCTCAATATTAAGCAGCGGAGGAACAATTTGGCACAAAGTTTATGCAAGCAGCAGCGGAACGCTAAAAGTGGCGCTAAGCGGCCCAAGCAGCGCGGATTTTGACTTGTATGTATATTCTTCCTGCAGTTCAGGCTATATCTGCAGGCCATATGAAGGCGATTCCTATGAAACATGCACAATAAATGCAACTGCAGGAAAATACTATTACATTGGAGTAAACAGCTACTCTGGAACAGGAAGCTATACTGTAAATGCCTCGCTTTCCTGCAGTGGCGGAAGCACCTGCAATTCAACTTCATACACCTCTTGCAGTTCTTCCCTTGCACTGTTGAATGGCGCAAGCGCAAGCAACATGTGCGGAAGCCAGCAATATTATAAGATTACCATAAGCAACACCTGCACCATCACTTGGACAATGACTCCAGGCAGCTCTGCAGACTATGACTTGTATGCAAGAAATTCTTCCGGCAGCTGCCCTTCAACAAGCAGCTATGATTGCAGGCCATATAGCGGGACAGGCACACAAGAAACCTGCACTGCAACACTGCCTGCAGGCACATATTATGCGATGGTGAACAAATACGGCGGAAGCGGAACATACCAAATACAGGCAGGCTACTCAAACTGCAGCAGCACCTGCTCTTCACATTATTCTTACTCCTGCTACAGCAACGATGTTTATTGGTATAATTCCTGCAGCCAAAGGGAAGGGCTGAAACAAGACTGTGGCGACAGCTCTTGCGGGGGCTGGGGAAGCAATTACTGCAAGAACGGCGATGTTTACTATTCAAGGGCGTGCAATGACAGGGGTTGCTCAAGCAGTGCCTGCTATTCAACAACCAGGACTGACGAGCAATTAGTGCAAAGCTGCGGCGGAAACGGCTGCACTAGCAGCACATGCAATGCAGGGCTGAATGTAACATCTTACACTGACAGCATTGAAAACGATTTTTTGGGAAACATCCAGTGGGAAACCTCGGCTGGAAACGTAAGTGAAACAGGCGTATATGTTTCGTATAAAAGCGACAAAAGCGATGCTGCAAAGGCTGTTGCGCCATTGAACAGCCTGAACAAGTATGCTGCAATTCTGGCGCCAAAATACTGTTCAAGCCCAACTTTGTATGCAAGGGCTTATGCCATTGGAACAAACGGTGCAGCAAAATATTCTGACTGGAAAAGCATCTCGCTGGCGGAGTATTGCTCTGAGCAAACAGGGTTAACAAGCATATCAAGCGCAATGCAAATTGAACAGCAAAAAGAAGAAACCAAAACAAAAATAAAAAAATCGGACGATTCGGCGTCTGGCATCACTGCAACTGCGGTCAGCACTGCAATTTGCTCTATAGCGCCATTCATGGGAAACATGTCCTGCGGCAGCTCAAGAATTGCCTTCGGGAGCCTTTCCAGCACAGGCGCAACAAACTGGCACAGGATTTATGCAACAGACACAGGAACTTTAACTGTTTCGCTTGCAGGGCCATCAACAGCAGACTTTGACCTTTACACTTACCCAACTTGCAGCAGCGGCTGGACATGCAGGCCATACAGCGGAGGCAGCAACGAAATATGCACTGTTAATGCAACAGCCGAAAGCTATTATTATATTGCAGTAAACAGCTATTCAGGAACAGGCGGATATTCTTTGGTGACAACCCTCAATTGTGCAGGAGCCTGCGGCGGCTCTTCCCCTGCCTGCACTGAAACAATAATTCCTTTTGACTTGCAGGAAGTCGACCTTCTTGCACTTGGATGGGCAGGAATAAAGCTTTTCACTATCGGAAGCTGCCTGGATGAAGGCTGGCTGACATTCTGGTGCGCTTTTGATGTAGGAAGCACTGCGATTATACTAGTGCCACTGCCTGATGCGGAAGCAGATGACGCTCTTGCCATTGGTGCAAAACTCGCCAAGCTTGCAAAAGGAAACAAGCTATTGGTTGAAATCGGCTCTGTCACAAAATTGTCGCAGGCTGTAAGAAAAATCGATGTGACAGTCAAGGGAATAAAGCATTCAGTGGCAGGCAGCAAAATTGCAAGGGCGGCAGAGCTTGGAATAATGCAAATAGACTTTGCTGCAGGGGAAATCAAAACAGCATTCAAAGAACTAAGCGAATGGCTCCTCAAATACGGGGACTCGGCAATAGTAAGGCTGAAGGGATTAGGCGCAACAAACGACATACTTGAAATCGTGATAAAAAAAGGCGGAAACCTTGATGACACTTATAAGGCAATAAAGAGGACTGACAGTGTCAATGTTGCCTGGCTGGATAGTTATGGTTGGGATTATCTTAGCGGTGCAACTAAGAACCACCATATTCAGATACAACAAGCATTTGGCCTTTCGAATTCAGATACTGCTGTTAAGGATTTAATTATGGATGCAGTAAAGACAGGCGTTAAAGATCCTGCAGATCCATACAGGATAGTAAAATATTACCCTGAGAAAAACAAAAACCTCCGGGTTATAATTAGAGACTTGTCCGATTCTCCAATAAAAGATGCTTATCCTGCATGAGCGTGATGAAAATTGCTGGATGGAATAGATTATAAAAAGCTGTTTGAAGAACGCAGAAAAACATTGGAAACACTGTCTAATGAAAAAGATAATGTTTTGGATGCAACAATTATTGAATTTGATAAAGATGGCCGTGGAGAATACGCTTTTTTGAAAGTTAAAAACAGAAAAATGCTGCTTTTTTTCCCGGATTTTTCGGCATATGGATGGAACGAATTGGACAATAAAAAACAATTGCACAAATTAAATGGAAAAAAAATCAAAGTTTTTTTAGACCTTTTTTTAATTGTTGAAAAAGATATGCGACTTAGCAGCTTGCCCCTAAAAAAGATTCAATACAAGAAAGTAGGCGCAGAATATACTATCAATGGAAAATTGCAAGAGAAAATTCCCAATATTGACAATAAGTTTGTTGTAAATTGCGGCATTCCAATCTATATTACAGTTCCAGAAAAAATGAAACTTAAAATAGGCGACTGGATTCAGGCTGAAGGAAGGCTTGACGCATACTTGGCAAAATAAGGGCAGGGTTTTAGGCGCGGCAATAAAAAACATTTAAATACCTGCTTTGCGTATTGTTGCCTATGCAGGCATCTGACCTTATTCTTGGTTTGCTGATAATAATGCTTGTTGGCTGGACAATAATGATTGCGGTACAGCAGCAGGCGTTAATTGTTGATTTGCGGGCGCTTGAGGCAAAGCAGGTTGCCGAAGGCTTCCAGGTTTCGCCGGAAAAATGCAAAGCCCTGCAGGGGCATTCCCTTGTAAAGGCGGTAAATATCGCGGAAAAAGAATACTTCACTACAGTAGGCTTTGACAAAGACTTGAACCAGATGTATTTCTGCTTCTATGAATGAGAAAAAAAGAATCTTTAAAGAACAGGCAGTTCTTCCGGCGCTTTTGAAAGCAATTTGAAGCCCTTTTTTGTCACGACAAAATCGTCTTCAATCCTGACGCTTGCAGGCTTGCTGTAAAAGCCTGGCTCCATTGTGAGAACCATGTTTTTCTGCAGTTTTTCTTTATTGCCTTGCAGGAAGCCGCTTGGAAAATCGTGTGCGTCAATGCCCAAGCCGTGCCCCAAGCCGTGAATCAGGCGCTGGTGCGTGCGCTTTTTCAGGAAATCGTCGACTGAATCAAAAACTTTTCCAAAAGAAGCGCCTTCTTTTGAAAGCGAGCAGCCAAGTGCTTTTGCTTCAAGGATTGCGGAATAAAGCTGCTGCTGTTTTAAGGAGGGCTTTCCAATGCAGAACATTCTTGTAAGGTCAGAGGCATAGTTTTTGCAATAAGCGCCGAAGTCAAGCAATAAAAGCCCCTTGCCGATTTTCTTTTCAAGCGGCACATGGTGGGGAAAGGCCGCATTGCTGCCTGAGGCAACAACAATCGGATAGGGCAGAATGTTGTCCCCTTTTTCCCTCAAAAGCAGTTCTATTTCAAGCCCAAGCCTTTTTTCGGTCATTCCTTTTTTGAATAATTGGGGAACCTGTGAAACAGCGTTTTCGGAAATTCGGCAGGCTTTTGCAAGCAGGTTAATTTCCTCCCCTGATTTGATTGCCCTCATTGAAGCGATTTTTTGCGAAACATCAACAATTTTTTTCTTTCCAAGCATCCTGCGCATGTTTTGCAGTGAAGCGCTTGGGTAAAAAGGCTTGTTAATGCCAAGTGCCTTTACGCCTTTGAACTCTTTTTTGATGAGACTTTTGAGCTGCTTTTTTTTGTTTATTCTTTTAGTCCTAAGCCCTTTTGCTGAAAAATCCGGCTCCAGCACTGATTTGATTAGAAGCGGCGCGTGGTCTCTTTTCATTAAAAGCAGGTTTCCTTCAAGGAATGGCTTTCCGATTCCTGTGAAATAGGAAACGCTTGAATCAGGCAAAGACTCGCTTGTCCTAAGCAATACGGCGTCTGCATTAATGGTTTGGAACAATTGCCTGGATTTTTTTGCAATATCCATAATGCAAGCGCCTGCTTTAAGTTCTTGGGAAAAAAATTTTAAACCACAAAATTGCCTTTTTTTATTACCCAGTGCTCTTTTCCTTTCTTGTCAATGCCCCACAAATCAATTTTTTGCCGGGGGGCGTTAATCACAATGTCGCAGTGGTAGGTTGTTTCCCTGTTTGGCTCATATCCTGAGCCAAGGGCAATGTGCATCATTTTGGCAAGCTTTTCTGTTTCAATAAGGTACCTGCTCAACCTTGCTTTCGGGTTTGTGTTGACTGCAAACTCGCCGACCCTGCCAAAATTTTTTCTCATGCTTTGGATAATGCTTTTGGGAGAACTTTTGTTCTTTTCAAGTATGCCGATTAGCTGCCAGCTTTCTTTTTTTCTTTTTTCAAAGGCCTTTTTTATTTCACTGCTTGCTGAAAGCAGTTTGTATTTGCCGTCCTTTACTGAAACAACCATTGGATTGTTTTGCGGGATAATGTAGCTTTTGTCTATTGCAATCACCACATCGCCGACAAAAGTGCCGTCCATTTTGTGGGGCGTGAAGAAAACTTCGCCTCCTGGAAAATTCCCATACCTGCCTGACTTTGTCTTGAAAACCCTTGCAGCCTCAGGCTCTGTGATTGGGTTTACTTCAATGTCTGAAACAAGCAAAGGGGACTTGCCGCTGTGTATATGGCTCATGTCAAGGCAAAGGTTGGTTTGCCCCTGGGGCAATTTTCTGCCGACTGCAAACAATTTGACGCATTTTCTCAGCACGTTCCTGATTTCATCATCCCTTTTCCTCAATTGGAAGTAATCAATGTTGCAGGTCCTGACATAATTCTCTATTGGCAAGGTTTCTGTAATTGCATGCCTTCTTCTTGCAGGCCTTGGGTCAATTTTGGATTGGATATACCAATAAGGTTTCAGCATCATTTGGCCGGGGCCCTGCCACCTGCTTTTCTTGTTGGGGGTGGGATAGCCGATTTTCATTCCGAAAAAATGCTGGCCGCCATATCCTTCCCCGTGGATTGCAAAAGAAAGTTGTGAAATCTGCAGCCTGTTTGCGCCGATGATTGGGCTCAGCTTTTTGAAGGCATTGAACCATGGCTCTGAAATGCTTTTTTCATACTCGCAGCCGCTGATTGTTGCTGCAAGGTCAGAAATGCGCTCCATTGGCAGCAACTGGCTTTTTCTGCCTGTGTCAGCGCCCATTGAAACGCTCTTGCACAAAGTAGTTGCCTTTAATGCAAAAGTATATGCAATTGAAAAGCTGTCAAGGTAATCGTCAAGCGGCAGCTTCAGGTCTTTGGCTTTTGGCAGAAGCTCAAAGCCAATGCTTGCCCTTTCGCTTTTTTTTGCGCCATAGCCCTGTTTTAGTATTTTTGAGGCGGCCTCAAGCAGCCCATTCCACTGCCTTTTTTTCACCCATTTTGCCTGAAAGGGCAGCTTCTTGCTTCCGGCAAGAAAAAAAGCAGGCTTTGCCAAAATTGTGAGCTCCGGCTCTTTGAACAATGATTCAAATTCCCTGCCCTTGGTTTTTTTAGCAACGCTTGAAATGAATTCCTGCAGATATTTAGTGGCTTTTGTTTTCTTGCCCTGCTTCAATTCGGAAAAAATTTTCCAAGTTTTGCGCAGGGCAGGCAGCATTTTGCTTTCATGGCTCAATACAAAAACGCTTGCGTCCGCATCCAATTCATGGATTGCCCTGCTTAAGGGCGCGAGGGAGAAAAAGGCTTTTTCGTTTGCCAAAGGCAATTCAATCAGGCAGGCATTGCCTTTCTTCAGCAGTCCTTTCAGCTCTTTTTTGTAAAAAGCGACTGCCTTGTTAAGTTCCTTTACATTATGTTTCATTGCAATGCCCCCCTTTATTTTCTTTTTACCATTGGCAGGCCTGTTTTGTGGTTTTCAACCACCTGAAAGCCGGCAGGCAAATCAACGCAGCCTTCTTCTTTTTTGCTGAAAAAGAAAAGCTTTTCCCTATTGTGCAGAAAATATTTCTGGTTCCTGCTGTTTGTATGGCTATAGCCCAACAAGAAGCCCCCTTTTGAAGAAGAATATAGCCAGTTTCCCTTTATTAAATTTTTGCCTTTAATTTTTTTATGCAAGAACCTTTTAAAAAAAGCTTCACCAAAAAAGCGGCAGTAAATATGCTTTATAAGCCGCAAAAAGCCGAATTGCTGCTCCGCTTCAGGGAATTCTGCGCTTCCCTTTCCCCAAAAGACAAAGTCGCAATAATCCACCACACAGATGCCGACGGCATCTGCAGCGCAGTGATAACCATGAAGGCAATTGAAAAGATAACCGGAAGAAAGCCAGTTGCGGTTTCGCCCTTTGAATATGGAAACAGGAAGCAGGCACTGGAAGCTGCAGGGCTTTTCAAAAAGAAGAAAGCAAACATCCTGGTTATTGTTGACATTGGATTGGATGGAACTCATAATTCTTTGCTCAAAAAATTGCGCTTTGAGAAATGCCTTGTGATTGACCACCACAAAATGAGGCAGGATTTGAACAGCAAAAAAACGGTTTTTTTGAAAGCAGAGTTTTTCACCGAAAAGGATTCGAGCAGCTATGTCACAAGCAAATTTGCCTTTGACTTATTCAACATTGTTGTTGACTTGAAAGGGCTTGATTGGGTTGCATGCATTGGCATACTTGGGGACATGAGCTTTAAGCAATGGCGGCAATTTGTAGAAGAAACAATTGCAAGGAGAAAAATTCCGCTTTCAATGCTTTACAGCGCGCTTGAATTGATTGCGGCTGTTGAAGTGGTAGCAAAGGGAAAAATAACGGAATTGCTCTGGCTTTTTTACAATGCAAAGGGATTGAATGATGTGCTTGAAAGCAAATTCAAAAAATATTTGGCCGAATTCAGGCAGGAAAAAGACTTGCTGGTGGAAGGGTTTGATGGAAAAGCAGAAAGCTTTCCTGAAATAGAATTGTTTTTTTACGCGATAAAGGCAAGGCATGGCAACATCAAAAGCTATGTTGTGAACGAAATAAGCCAAATGCACCCAAATGAAACAATCATCCTGCTGCAATTCGCAGGTGCCGGAAAAGTGAGATTCAGCGCAAGAAGGCAGGACGGCAAAATAAAAATGAACGAGCTTCTGGTTGAGGCAGTGAAAGGCATTCCAAATGCAAGCGCAGGCGGGCACGCCCCTGCTGCAGCAGGCAGCGTTCCCAAAAAATACTTGGGCGGGTTTAAGGAAAACATTGTAAAAATCCTGAAAAAAAAGCAGGGCGAATAAAAATGCCTATTTTTTCTTTTTTTCAAAGCTTTCCATTGCTTTTTCTATTTCGCCCTCGTTTTCCCTAAGCTCAGGAGCAATGTAATCCAAGCCAAGCGCATTGTAGACATCTTTTTCGGTTTTGCTTGCAATCAGCTTGCTGCCCCTGAAAACACCGTATTCGCTAAGCTTCAGGCCCTTTGCTATCGCGATTTTCCTCAATGCGATTGAATGCGCTTTGCTGCCTGTGAAATACTGCAGCGCGCTTCCCCATTGCTCAGGCTTTATAACCCTCAAATCAGATTGGAAGCCGCTGTTTAGGACAACACTGCTTTTTGTTTCGCCTGAGGCAAGAACCTTTTTCACAGAAGGCATTGAAACAAAGGCTTTTGTTGCCGCAGCAGGCCTTGTTGAAGAAACCAGTATGTCAAGGTCTCCAACTGTTTCCCTTTTTCTCCTATAGCTGCCAGCAGCCTCAACCTTTTTTGTCCCTGCTACAGCCAGCAGCAATTTCACTATCCCCTCAGCAATCGGCTTTGCAATTGCGAGCGGCGTTCTCCCGCCCTGCTTGCCGTCCATCTGAATTGCCTTTAAAATAGCCTGCTCTGATTTTTCGCCGAAGCCTGGCAATTCTGCAATCCTGTGCTGTTCAGCAGCCTTTTTCAAATCAGGAATGGTTTTGATTTTAAGCTGTTTGTACAAAACCATTAATTTTTTTGGCCCTAGCCCTGGAACAGCGTTCAATGCCTCAACATCCATTGGCATGCTTTTTCTCAATTCTTCAAGGTGGTGCAGCTTTCCTGTTTTTAATATTTCTTTGAGCTTTTTTGCAATCGCTTCGCCAACGCCGGGAATTTCCTCAAGGGCCTTGATGCCGCCCTTTGCATATATTTCCCCGACAGGCTCTGGCATTGATTCTATTGCAAAAGCAGCCGCCCTGTAAGCCTTCGGCTTCCACTGGACACCCTGCATTTCAAGTATGTCCGCAACCTCGAAAAGGATTTTTGCGATTTCCTCATTGCGCATTTTTTCTTGCCTTCGCTTTTTTCCTTGCACCAGTGATTAATTTATTCAATTCCGGAAAAGAAAAATCTTTCCATTCAACCCACCTGGTCGGGCCGTTCTTTTTATATGCTTTTAAAACCATTGGCGCCGCTCCAGCCATTTCAGCAGCAGTGCAAGCTTTTTTGTGCAGTTTTTTTGCTTTTTTGAATACTTCATAATAAAGCTGCCTGAACCTGTAATCCCTCAAAAGATGGTGGTCAATTACATGCCATTTGCAATGCGTTCTTTCGAGTATTCTGATTGTGTTCTGCAGGGCTTTTTTGAAATTTTTGAAAGAAGCCAAGTAGCCCAAGATGTAGGTGGGAAAACCATCGATTATGAGGTAAGTCGGCTTTTCTTTTATTATTGCATTTGCCTGCCCTGAAAGGCAAATTCCGTTCAGGTCGCTTGTATACAACAGCTTTTCTTTTCCATATTGCACTGAAACCATTATCACATAGCCAAGGCTTGTCCCTGCAGGGCCGTGCCACAATGGCTTTGAAAACCGCACAATTGTTTTTCCAAACCTGAATTCATTGCCGTCAGCAAAATGGATTTCTTTCGGCACGCCATTTATTTTTTCCAGGAATTCCTTTGCCCTGCCTTTTTGCGAATGGTTGATTTTTTGTTCAGGGTGCTTTAAGAGCAGAATCTTGTTCCCATACAGGCGCTTGTCCCTGTCAACAATGAAATGGTCATAGTGGTAATGGGTTATGGCAATGACATCGCTTTGGGCGCAGGCTTTCCTTATCCTTTCATCGTATTTTGCAACCAAATCATAACGCGCTCTTCTTGGCAATGGAAAGCTGTCGACTTCATCAGCAATGCCGGGGTCAATTGTTATTGTAACGTCGGGCGTTTGCACTTTGGTGCAGCTGCTTTTCACGCCAAAGCTGTCAAAAGCAACGAAAGTTGTTTTCATTCTGGGCATACTAAAATATCATTTAATCAAACGCTTTTCTTTTCTCAAACATTTCCGCGCATTTCTTTGAGCAGAAGATGTAGGTTTTGCCGTTAATTTCTTTTTCAACTGCCTTGTCCAAATCAAGGGAATTGCTGCAGTGCTTGCATTCAACAACTTCCGTGTCCTCATATCCTTCGACAAAGCCCGCTTCCCCTGGGCTTATTTCATCCTCTTCCATTTCCTCTTCCCTTTCCTCTTTATTGTAAATGTCCCCGTCTTCCTTTTCAAGCAAATCTTCGCCCTCTTGCTTTTTTACAAAAGCCGCTTTTTCTTTTTTGTCAACCCATTTTTTCAACTGCTCTTTTCTGGTTAATTTCTTTTTCAAAACATCCTTTTTTGGCATAAAAAACACCTCCGCATAAAAAACACAATTCACTGGGTTATTAATTTTTTCTTAATAAAAGAATACCCTATGGGAGTTTACGGCACTATTCTTAAAAGGCGCACTATAAGGGTTTTCAAGGGCAAAAAAGTCCCTTTTTCCACATTAAAGAAATGCGTTAATGCTGCAAGGCTAAGCCCTACGGCAAGGAACGCGCAGGAATTGGAATTCGTCGCTGTCAATGACGCAGGGCAGGCTGCAATGCTTAATGAAGCAGTGAACTTCGGCGGCGCAGTGAAGGAAAAGGGCAGGATTAAGGGCGAAGAGGCAAAGGCATTCATAATAATTGCGGTCAGAAAAGAAAGGCAAAGCGATTACACAGGCACTGATGCAGGCATAGCCGCATTGGCAATAACGCTTGTTGCCCAGGAAACAGGAATAGGCAGCTGCATAATGGGGTCAATTGAAAAGGAGCGCATTAAGGGAATTCTCGCCATTCCGAACGAAGTTGAAGTGCTTTTGGCAGTAGCGCTCGGGTTTCCCAAAGAAAAGCCAAAGCTGGAGAAAGAAGGAAAAGGAACACTCTATTGGGTTGACGCCAAAGGGGAACTGCATGTTCCAAAAAGGGCTTTGGAAGAAGCAATGCACAAAAATAGGTTTTGATTTTTGTAAAAAAAAGCAAGGCTAGTAAAGCACGTCAAAGCATTTTTTTCCTTCAATGCCCAAAAGGAAATCATACCTTGCATCAACGTATTTTTGGATTTGGGCAATTTCTTGTTCGCTCAAATGCTTGAAGCGCCCCTGCAATTGCAAATACTCTTTAATCGGCTTTGCCTCTTCTTTTGAAATCTTTTGGCTGAAAGAAAGAATGCCATTCTCTATCTCATACAGGGGAAAAGCCCTGCTCTGCACAGCAAGCTTTGAAAGCTCTATTGCTGAATCGCTTTTTGAATACCAGCCAACCGGGCAGACGCTGTAAGCGTGAATGAAAGAAACGCCTGGCATTGAAAGCGCTTTTTTCACCTTTTTGTGCAAATCAAAAAGGTTTGCAGCGCCTGCAGTGGCAACATAACTTACGCCATGAGATGCAACAATCAAGGGCAAGGGCTTTTTCTGCTCCTGCTTGCCGTGAACAGCCTTTCCGGCAGGGGAAGTGGTTGTGTTTGCAAGGAAAGGCGTTGCGCCGCTCCTCTGCACGCCTGTGTTGTGCACAACAATGCCGTCTGCAATGAAATTGTGCTCGCCTTCCACCCTCAGGTCCAGCGTTGGCTCAATTCCAACAAGCTTTACGCCTTGCACTTTTTCTGTTTCAAAGCATTTGTTTCCAATCAAAAAGTTTTGGTACTTATACTGGCTTTTGTATTTTTGGGCATTCCATTCATTGCGTTCACTGAAGCAAATGCACCCGTATTCACAGTCTTTCAGAGCTTTCTGTAAACGCAGCGGGTTCCTTTCTTTTTGCTTTGTTTGTGGATTTTTCCAACGCGGTAGCCTATCGTTTGCAGCAAAAGCCTTGTTCTTTTAAGCAATTCAAAGCTTGCTGAAACAATCCTTGAGCTGTTGTCTATTTTGTATCCATCTGACTGCATTAATCCGCGGATAAACGCTTCTTTTTCGTTAGCAGGTAGCGTGAAGACCCAGCCTGGAACTGTTTTTTCTTTCGCTGGCTTGTTAAAGCCCAGTGAATCAATGAATCTTGCAAGATTCACGGAATTAAAATAAACATAGTTTTTGCCAGTCCTTGGCTTTAAGCCAAACAGCCTTTCTTGCAGCATTAAAAGCCGGTTCCTTGCCGGTTTTCCTTCCGGCAAGGCAAAGCCAATTTCGCCCCTTTTGAGCCTTGTCCAACCGTCTCCAACAAAAACGCCAAAAAATTCCATTAGGTCAGGATTAGAGGCCAATGGAAGCTGTGCGTCATTCAATTTGGTTACTTTGAAATCGCCTTTCTTTGAAAGCCTAATTTTGTTGAAATGGAACGGTTTTCCAGCCGAAAGACCCTTTAGGGAAATTATTTGGTCGCCTTTTTTCAGTTCTGCAATGGTTTTCCAGACAAGAATGTTTTGTTTTCCCCTGCCTCTTTTTTGCACTGTAAGGAAGGGATGGTTGGAAGTAGCCTTGATATTGTGGTGCAAAGTGCTTAATTCGAAAACCTCTTTTTTGCCGTTGTCAAAAACGCCGGTGCACTTTTTTAACACAATTTCATGCGTTTTTTGATTAAAACAATAAACCAGGTCTCCTTTCTTGACTTCGGTGATTTTCTTCAACCCGTCTTTTGCAAGAATTTCCGCAGAAAGCGATAAGCAATTCATGTAAGCCTCGTTGTCAGTGCAGACATAAGTGAATTTGTGGCCCCGCTCAATTGCGCCGCTCAAAGCGCCAAAGCCTATGTCAAAACTTGCGCCATCGCCGCCCAAAACAAGAAGGTTTGTTTTCTCCCTTTTGCCCTGCATTTTCAATGCAGCGTCAATTCCCGAAGCAACAGCGGCATTGTTCTCAAAAGCGCAGTGAATCCATGGGATTTTCCACGCTGTTTCAGGAAAAGGCGTTGAAACAACCTCCATGCAGCCGGTTGACATCACTGCAATGGTGTTTGGGCCTGCTGCCTTTGCAATATGCCTAATCATTAAGGCTTCGCCGCAACCAGCGCATGCCCTGTGCCCTGAAGCAAAGAATTCATCATAAGGCATTCCAAGGACTTTTCTCTCGCTCAAAAAAGCCACTCTCCCCTCTGCTTCCCTGCAGCCAAATCATTGAAGATTTTTTCAAAATGCTTTAGCGTAATATCCCTGCCACCCAAGCCCGCAATATAACCGAGAATCTGAATGTCGTTGCAGTAAACCGCGCTCCTTATGTCAGTGCAAAGCGGCCCTTTCTGCCCCAAAGAAATGTGCCTGTCGATTACCGCTGCAGATTCGAGGTTTTGCATTGCGTGCTGCAGCTCTTTTTCAGGAAAAGGCCTCAGGCTCCTGACTTTTATCAGGCCGACTTTTTTGCCCTGCTGCCTCAAAGAATCAATTGCAACCTTTGCTGTCCCGCACAAGGTGCCCATTCCAATGACAGCGTGCCTTGCGCCATCCATTTTGTACAATTCAAGCAGGCTGTCGCCATAGCTTCTGCCAAAGGCTTTCTTGAAATCAGCATTCGCTTTTTTTATTACATCAGCAGAATTCTCCATTGCCTGCTGCTGCTGTTGCTTGAAAAGCATGAAAGTGTCGGGAAATGCAATCGGCCCAAAAGTCATTGGATTTGAAACATCAAGCCTGAACAAGGGCCTGAATTTTGGCAAAAAGGAATCAACCTGCCTCTGCTCAGGAATGTCAACCTGCTCAAAAACATGCGACAAAGTAAAGCCGTCAAAGTTAACCATCAGCG
>Ga0315293_10003242_pt1 | contig 15683 bp, 19 predicted proteins | sample YL17G13_20_MG_FD_203071 | JGI IMG/M metagenome (GOLD analysis project Ga0315293, IMG submission 203071) | Sediment microbial communities from Yellowstone Lake, YNP, Wyoming, USA - YL17G13_20 | ecosystem: Environmental > Aquatic > Freshwater > Lake > Sediment | place: USA: Wyoming | collected...
GGACATCAAGCGTTAGATCCTCTCCGTCCGGGCAGGTTTCCACCAACTGCTCGCCTTCCTGCAGGCTGATTCTAAAACCGACACGCCCGGCGCCGGACGGCCAGAGAAAGGCGCGATTCAGACTGATTTCAAGAATGTCATCCATCCGGTAGTGACAGGCGTCGGTTCTGCCGCCAATCGCGCCATCGGGACCGCGAATCATTTGCACCTGCAACGGTTCCGGCGTACGGATGTCGAGTACAAACCGGGGCGCCATCAGCAACTCTACGCCCATCTTGTTGTGGAAGTCAAGCCTAATATAGACGCTTTCGCGGTCAAACCCCGCCTGCATCGCCCCGATGAACCGCGTGACCTGATGCATCGCGGCGCCGGCTTTGAGGCAATCGTAGTTACCTGCGCCCGCCCACTCATAGTAATGACTCACACGACCGTCCACAGTCGGTGAAATCAGGTTCTCCGGCGTCAGATGATATGAGGTTTTGGCTCCGAGCAAGAGTGGCCGCTGTAACTCGGCAGGTACGTCAATACCCAGGAACTCGTAGACGGCGGCGATGTGACGTCGGTATGTACGGTCAAATTGTTCGAGATGAACGGTCCTATGCTCATCGCCATACCACCAGCACCAGTCCGAGCCTTCGGCAATGTACACTTGCAGCCAGGCAGCAGCGATTCGCTCCTTGTCAAATCCCGGGTTGTCTTTCTCGAACTTCACCAGAGTATCACGGGTAACGGTCAGCAGGTCCCACGCGGCATTGTCCTCGGCATGTCCGATCCAAATGCGAAAGTTATGATTTATCCATGACCCGGCGAATACGGACTTGAGCGGCTGAGCTGAAATGTCTGCTGCTGCCTGAGACATGGTAACCGTTTCAATCAACGGTTCATCGCTTAGCATCTCGTACATCGCGGTCAAAAATTCGGTTCCGTCTTCGGGGAAATACTCCCAGGCATTTTCGCCGTCGAGAATCACGCTCACCACGGCATCATTGAGTCGACCGTCAAGCCGGGTCCGGATATCTTTGAGATGATGCACAAAATCGGACGCGGCTCGGTCGGCTCGCCATCCGGAATAGACAAAACCGACTCGGTCAGAGAGCCCGTGGTCACGGAAGAACAGCTTGATTCCGGGACCATACTCGTACACCGAATACGCGGCAGAATTGAGACGCTCCTGAGATGATTTCAGTAGAGAGTGATAGAGAATTTCCTCATCGGTCGCCGTCCAGGATATACCGTGTTTGAGCATGATGTCGAGCGTTTCCATCGAAATGGAGCCTTCGGACGGCCACATGCCGGTCAACTCGCGGCCAAAACAAGCGCGGTAGCGGTCGCGCGACATCTGTATTTGCCGTGCGGCGTCCTCCGGGTGCCGGAACCGCCGGGAAGGCAACTGGATATCCGGCAGGGCTTCGCGCGCGATTTCGGTATCGCAGAGAAGGGGAAGGATCGGATGAAAATATGGCGTAAACGATATGTCGATCTTCCCCTCTTCCAGAAGCGTTCGATAAGTCGGAATAATCCGTTTCATATGCCCGATCTGCCAGTCGAGAAGGCGGTGCTTCTCTTCTTCGGAATACTGTTTGTCTCTGGCGAACAGGTCCTTGATGACCGGATCGGAACGAAACATGGGATCAACCCACGCCAGATTGGACCAAACCTGAAGATCACGCATTTCAGCCGATGAGAAAAACGAAGCAATGACTTGCCGGTTGGCGTCTTCCCGCAGCGCCTTATTATACAGTTCCCAGTACCGGTGAAACGGTTTGATCAGATGGTCAGGGTTGGCGGAGAAGAACGTCTCGAGGATTTCCACCTTGAGGCCCGGGGTGAGGTCTTCGGCCCGAATACGGGATAGTTCGAGATGACGGTCAATCGCGCCGTTTACGTACATTTCGATCTGGTCAAGGAGTGACGGCACGAGATTGAAGGTGACTCGTATCCGGTCAAATGACGCCGCCAGGAGCGGCATATCCAGATAGTCTTTCAGCGCGTGAAACCTAACCCAAGGCATAGCGAGCCGATTGGAATGCGGCTCGCGATAATTGGGCTGGTGCATGTGCCAAAGAATGGCAACTTTGAGAGGAGTCTGATCGGTACGGGTGTCCATCACGACCCGCCGGCGGCCGTGCCCTTCTCGGCAAAGAGTCGTTCGGCGCGCTGCGCCAGTTCTGTCGTCTTGAACTTCTCGCGAATAGTCGTGAGCCTTGTTCTGGCTTTCTCCATATCGCCTGCGAGCAAATATCCGCGCATCGATGATGTCAAATAATCCCCCTCGGAAGGACCGCCGGGATACGCTTCGGCCGCCTGCGAGTATTTCGCGGCCGCATCGCCAAACTGCCCCTGATTTTCGGCGCACGCTCCCAGTCCGGCCAGCGCGGCAGCGTACATCAGTTTGTCACCACGATACTTCGACGCATACTGCTCAAAGAACCGAATTGCCTCAGGATAGTTGCGGGACTCGAGATTCAGCCGCCCCAGCATGAACACGGCCTGTCGGGTTGTAACGGCGTCAGCATCCTGATCCACGATCTGGGTAAGAGTCAGAATGGCTACCTGCGAGTTGCCGGAATTGGAACTGGCCAGAGCCTCGGCATACTTGCGGCCGGCCTCTTCGCGCGCTGACTGAGAGGAATTGAAGTAATACACAACTGCGACCACCGCCAGTACGATTGCCACGGCGGCGATAATATAGTACTGCCAGTTTTGCTCGAACCGATCCTTGGCCGTAAGCATGAAGGTGGCGAATTTATCCTCTTTGATCTGACGTCTGGTCAGTTTGACTTTGCCGCGCATTGTATCTCTATTTCCTCTCTAATCAGCTTCCATTGATCGTACATCGGCTGTACACAGGAGAGCCTGAAGGACACGCTTCAGTTCGGTGCGACCTTCAGGCTCAGTCACAATTCTCTCGGCCCCTTCGCTCAAAAATAGCCGGTAAACGTCAGGCTCAGATTGTGGTTTCTGGTCTTGAGTTCTCCATAGGACAGCGCAGGCGGGAAGTACTGGCTAACAAAGAACGGTGTCAGCACATTTCTATTCAGCGCTGTGTAGGAATAGGCCACGTCCAGGTGAATCTGAGACCAATAGACGCCGGCACCGGCGCTCACGCTAAACTGAGCCGTTGACGACGTGGGAGTTCTGGCCATTATTGTATCGGTCGGGTACTGGCTGAGACCCGCCAAGGTGTCAAAGCTCGGCGCCGGAACCTGAGAGTAACCGAATCCGCATCGCAAAGGCACTACTGGCGCAAGCTTGCCGCCCGTATGCCACATGTACTCCATACCGGTGCGAATGCCGAAGCAGTTGAACCAACCTGGATCGATACTCGTAAAGAACTCCTCATTGTCCTGGCCGGAACGAATACGTGTCGAGTCGCGTCGGCTCACCATTTTCCCCTCGTAAGGTCGGTATTCCACATCCGCAGCCAGCAGCAGGTTTTCCGTCGCTCTATAAGCGATGCCGCCCCCGATAACCCACGGAATCGACAATTTGATAAGTTGGTTGTCGGCATAGATCGTACTGGACAGGTCGGATTGGGGCTGGCCGTTGTAAAGGATCGAATCCGAGAGCGTCAGACCGCCCTTAATGTTTAGATCAAATCCGGATTTGACGACCACGCCATAGTTCAATTTGCCGCCCGTTCCCTTGACTCCCAGTGTGAAGTTCACGCCGGAGAAGCCAAAAGTATCCAGCAGATTCAGCCGCTGCTCCGCCACGACTACCTGGCCGCCAATCCTGTCTGGAGCGACGAACGAAGGTATACTGATAAGATAGTTTGTCCGGTTGAACTGCTTGCCGGTGTAAACGTTTACGGCAAACCCGACGTTCAGGTCTTTGTAAAACCGGGTTCCGAATCCGACATTGACCGCATACGGAATGGCTCGCTGCTCGACGAGCCCGATCAGATTGTAATCGAACTCCGTGAAATTGACTCCGTCCACAGTAAAGACGATGCGGCCGTCGAACTCAGTGCATACGGTGCCATAATCCTCGAATTGACGGGAATAGGCTCCGGAGAACACGAACTGATGTCCGCGAATCCTGATCGGGGACAGGAAGCCCAGGAAGTCCAGATTCGACAGCGAACTTGCCTGATCGGTGACGAAGTCCCGGCCCCTAAGATTACGCAGCAGGCCCGCATCACTGAAGGAACCCCGCGGACGCAAACTGCCGAAACTCAGTCCCATAACCGGCTTCTCGTTGCCTACCAAACCGGCCGGATTCCACGCCACCGCCGAAATGTCATCCGACACTCCGAGAAACGCCCTGCCCATACCCTCTGCTCTGGCGCCGGTCCCGAGGAAATTACCGCTAAAATTGCGGTAAAAATTGGGACCCTGCATAGCTGTAAGTGCCTGGTATGCTGTCTGCGCACCTGCACAGAGTGATATTACAAGGAGAATCCCTAACGCCTTAATCCAAGTCCCACACATGCCTTCGACTCCTTTATCAATCAAGAACGTTTTGCCCTAATGACGCTCATACTATGAAAAACGACCGGAAAATATACGTGCTGCCGGTTGTCAAGTCAAACTCTTTTCGCCAACTTTCTGCCCCGCTATCCCTATATCTCAAAACGGGTTGTTCGCAGATTCTGCGACAGGCCGACTCCCGTCACCCTGCCAGTCCGGATTGAGCAAGTACCCCCGGCAGGAATTGAACCTGCGACCTGCGGTTTAGGAAACCGTCGCTCTATCCAACTGAGCTACGGGGGCATAGCCATTACTACCGGAGACGCCGCATCGCCTCGCTGCAGAATCTACGGCAATACTGCATTCGTAGCAAGTGACGATCATTCCGAATCGTATTCGATCAGATGATGCAGGTCGTAACCGGCCAACCGCTCACGATACGGAAGAAAACTGAGCCCGATTACACTCGATATGCCAACAACCTCACCGCCCAACTGCTCAACCAACTTGCAGGCGGCGCCCAGCGTTCCTCCCGTAGCGACCAAATCATCGACAATCACCACTCGTTCGCCCGGTCGCACGGCATCAGCGTGCATCTGCAGACGGTCGGTTCCGTACTCAAGAGAGTACTCCTCGGTAATCGTGCGCCAGGGGAGTTTCCCCGGCTTGCGAGCTGGGACCAGGCCAACATTGAGTCGATCAGCCAATGCCGCTCCGAGAATAAATCCGCGGGCTTCAATGGCCACAATCTTGTCGGCCTTGCGGCCTCTCACGTATTGCTCCATACCGTCCAGCGCCAGGCTGAAGCCGGCCGGATCCTGGAAAAGCGTGGTAATGTCGTAAAAATTAATACCCGGCTTGGGAAAGTCCGGTACGCTTCGAATGTACTTCTTGATTTGTTCCATGTCTAACCTGCGATAATGAATGAATCGTATTTCCCTGAGAATGGCGTCCAGCGGACGGCAACATCCACGACCGAAGCGGAGCGAGGTCCCGACTTGAGTTCGTCGATGAGTAATTCGACGCTTCCCCTGTCCCCTTCGGCGAGCAACGCGACGGCGCCATCCGCCTTGTTTCGGACCCAGCCGGTCAGGCGCAATTGCACCGCTCGCGTGTAGCAGAAATACCGAAAACCAACTCCCTGAACATGCCCGCGAACGACAATTTCCGCGCCGACACTGCCCATGTTTACTTCGTGGCAAGCTCCATAGCGAGCTTTGCCGCTTCGACAGGTTCCTCAACCTGAATGACTTCTTCGCCTAACTTCCACGCCTGTACTGAAACGAGCGGTTTCTCAAATAGCCGCGCAAATGCCATCTCGGTCAACGTGCCGTATTTGCCGGGAAAGGCCACCACGGCGTCAGCAGTTCTCACCACCAGAATGTTCCTGGCTTCCCCCATCCCGGTAGGAATGACAATGTCAACGAATTCATTGGCGTCGGCAGTTGTATCGCCGGGGAGAATGCCGATCGCTAATCCCCCGGCTTCTTTGGCGCCGCGCGCCGCCCCCTCCATAATCCCGCCAAGTCCGCCACAGACGATAATTCCGCCGTGCTCGGCAACATACCGACCGACATCAGCAGCCGCGTCGCGCATTTTCTTCGAGCATTTGCCGGCCCCAATGACGGCAATTACCGGTTTCCGTCTACCCGATTGTTTAGCTGTAGTCATTTTATACCTCGAATCGATGCCGCCGTTTTGAGATGTCAGGAATATCCAACTCAGACTTCCGATACTTTAACATCGGGGCGACTGGATTTGAACCAGCGACCTCTTAGTCCCGAACCAAGCGCGCTACCAACTGCGCTACGCCCCGTGTTATCTGGTTTGTATTATAGGGATAACCCCTGTCTTGTCAACTGTTTTGTGGTCGTTTTGACGGGGTATGACGGTTGGCCAATTGCTTGAGCGCCTCGCGATCGGTAAAATCGAGCTTCATCGGCGTGACCGATATCCGTCCTCTCTGCACCGCAGCGAAATCAGTGCCGGGAGTACTCCGCCATTTGGGCCAGCCGCCTATCCAATAGTACGCTTTGCCCCGAGGATCGGTTTTGTGAATGACGATGTCGCGATAGCTTCGAAACCCCTGCCGCGTGAATTCGAACTCACGATACGGTTTGCCGGTGTCGGGCGGGAGATTGATGTTCAGAAAAATCGACGGATCCAGATTCATCGTTTGGTACACCGCGAGAAATCGGACGACAAACCGCGCCGCTCGCATCATCGGCATCCCCGGCTCCCAGCGAACCATCGAGACCGCCAGTGACGGCACTCTCAAAATCGCCCCCTCGATGGCCGCGGCCACCGTACCGGAATAAGTGACATCGTCCCCCATATTACCCCCATGGTTGATACCGGAGATGATCATGTCCGGGTGTCTCTTCCTGAATATAGAATGGATACCGAGCATGACACAATCAGTAGGCGTTCCGTCGGTAGTGTACCGATACTTGTCGAGCCGATGAAGCCGTAGCGGACGGTTCAGGGTGAGCGAGTGCGAACTGGCCGACTGCTCCCGATCCGGCGCGATTGAGTAGACAGTATGGATGCGCGACAGCGCGCGGAAGAGCGTGTTCACGCCTTCCGACGCATAGCCGTCGTCGTTAGTCAGGAGAATCAACTTCCTTCGTGCCATTACGCGCTTACCGGTATACGGGCACCGACAGGCGAAAGCAAGCCGGTTCGGTTAAACCCAGATACGTCTCCAGATTTGACGAATGAATCGCAACGTATCCTTTAGTGGATTAATATACGAATGAGATCCCTCATAGACCGTCGAGATGGGCGCTTCAACAACCTCGCAGCCAATCACTCCGGCCTTGAAAAGCAATTCCGATTCGAGGTCATATCTGATTGACTTGAGCGGCAGCGACCGAAGCAGCGCGGTCGGTATCAACCGATATCCGGATTGACTATCGCGTACGCGTTGAGCGGAGAAGACGGAAATGATCAGCGATGTCAGGTTGTTGGTAAGCCACCGCGCAAACGGCATGACCGAGCGATTGATCGCGCGAGTTCCCATGACCAGACGATAGCCATTGTCGAGCGCTAAGAACCGAGGAATTTCTTCCGGCAGGTGCTGAAGGTCGGCGTCGATTGTGAGCACCGAACGATAGCCGTTGGCAATTGCGAAATCAAAGCCCGCCTTCAATGCCGCCCCCTTGCCCCGATTCTGGGGGAATGAGATGTAATTCACCTTTTCCTTCTGCATGATCTGGTTGCTGCCGTCTGTGGAACCGTCATTCACAAAGAGGAGATTGTCGTTGCAGACGTATTGGCGGCATCGCGAGATTAGGTCCGGCAAATATTTGGCAGCGTTTAACACCGGAATCAAGATGAGAGCGGAGAGGTGATTGATATTCGTGCCCATACCCGTTTTACCGGCAAAGTCGACCTACGTCGAATGTGAATATGGTCGGAGCGAGCCGATTCGAACGGCCGACCTCTCGCACCCCAAGCGAGTGCGCTAACCAACTGCGCTACGCTCCGACATACCGTACGCCGACAACCCACACTATCGATTCGATTAAGGTACCGAAAACCCACCAAAACTCAAGAGAAAAGTGCCAGCAGGTCCTGTAAGTCCTTCTTAATCTTACCGATAAGCGTCCTGCTGTGCGCTTTGGACTGGATGGATGTCCGCTCTTCCGCACCGTGTTTGAGCATCAGTTTCGTCCGTGCCCCGGCAATAGTCAGCTTCTCCCTCGTCCGAAGATAGATAATCTGGTTGACCACCTCAATATCTTTGGCCGTGTACAGCCGGTTACCTCCGCGATTCTTGCGCGGATGAAGCTGCGGAAATTCCTTCTCCCAATAGCGAAGAACGTACGGTTCCAGACCCGTCATGCGGGACACTTCGCTGATCGAATAGTACAGCTTTCCATCGGTTACCTGTTTGTTCATACTACCCCTCAATCGTCCTCAAAAAGTTCATGACCAGACTTCAGCCTTCAGTGACCTACCCATCAAATGGCCGATCGCCTCCGTCGGCGGCTTGTTCTCAAACAGCACACGATAGACCTCAGACGTAATTGGCACATCCACGCCGCTGCGCTTTGCCAGATCGTGGGCGGAGCGAGTAGTCTCAATACCCTCGGCGATCATTGACATGCTGAGGAGAATTTCATGTAGTTTCTTCCCGCGACCGATCTGCTCCCCAACGTAGCGGTTGCGGCTGTGCCGCGAAGTGCATGTAGCCACCAAATCCCCAAGCCCGGACAGGCCGGCGAATGTTTCTGCCCGTGCCCCCAGCGCGACTCCCAAACGAGTCATTTCCGCCAGCCCCCGAGTTATCAGAGCGCCCTTGGTATTGTCACCAAGCCCCAGTCCATCGGTAATGCCGGCCGCAAGCGCGATAACATTTTTCAGCGCTCCGCCGAGTTCCACACCGACGAGGTCAGCGCTCGTGTAAACCCGGAATTTCGGTCCACTGAAGATCTCCTGAACGTGCACAATTTGAGCTGGATCGTCACCTGCCACAACCACCGTGGTCGGCATGTCAATAGCAACTTCTTCGGCGTGTGATGGCCCGGAGAGAGTCGATACAAATCGCAAAGAGACTCCGGCTTCCTCAATAATCACTTCGGACATTCGCTTAAGCGACCCGGTCTCGATCCCCTTGGCCAAATTGACCACACCGGAGCCGGATTGCAGTCTTCGCCCCAACTGCCTAAGAACCGAACGCAGGTACTGTGCCGGCACCGCCAGCACAACAAGATCGGCAGCCCTCACAGCGTCTGTCAGCGAGACGGTAATCGCAACCGTCTGGGCAAGTCGAATCCCCGGAAGACGGTCGGGAATTTCTCGATACTGATTCAGCGACTCGAATTCGCGCGGATCGTATGTCCATAGCGTCACCACGTGGCCGTTGGCATCGAGAAGGCGCGCTATCGCCAGCCCCCACGAACCGGCTCCGATAACCGCTATTCGCTCAGGCACCGCGACGCTCCTTCCCACCGCCGACACCAGTTGAGAAAGTGAATCGATTTTCTGTCCCCTTCAGAATCCGTCCGATATTTTTCCAGTGTGTGGATATCACCAGAAGCGCCAGCACTATCACCAGATACAAATAGATTACTGCAATCTGCTTTCCCATCAGTTGGCGCTCGATACCAACAAGCGCAGCAAGCGAGATTACTCCGACAACCGACCCGAGCGAAATGTATCGAGACAACACAACGACAACTACAAACACGACAAGACAAACAAGCGCTTCGAGGGGTAGAAGAGTCGCGATCACACCTAAACCGGTATTGACCCCCTTGCCTCCTTTGAATCCCATGTAGACGGGAAAGACGTGCCCCATGATAGCCGCCAGTGCGGTCAGCACCAGAAAGGTATCGCGAGCGAGCCATTCCTGTGACACGGCGCGGGCAATCAATACCGCCATAACCCCTTTCCCTATATCCAGAGCGTACACCCAGATCGCGGCTTTTGGGCCGGCCACTCGCCAGACATTGGTTGCTCCGATATTACCGGAACCGTGGACCCGGATATCGCTAACGCCAAACCACCGAGCTACCAACAGCCCGAACGGTATCGCTCCCAGCAAATATGCCAGAACAAGCACAGCGATCGGAACAACAGCGATCACCGAACAACAACCTCCAGCACTACTGTGTTACCGGCGCGGAGTCACGCGCGGGTGCTGATGCGGAATCCGGTTCAACTGCAGTCGGAGCTTCCTCAACTATCCCTGCGCGAAGCGGTTCCAGGTCCGGGAAATAAGTCATGATGGCGTCAACCAACTGGGACACCTCATCCTTGTCGATCTGCTTGTCCGCGCCGACTTTCTGCATAACCGGCACGAATAGTTGGTATTTCTTGTAGTCGAGCGTGTCGGCCGCAACTCGAGTCAGAAACGAATCCACTATCACGCCGAACTTCTCGGAGTTGACCCCCGGCACCGGAGTCTTGGCAATCTCTGCCTTGACCATGGTCAGCGCCGATTGCGTACCCCATTTGATGACCGAGTCCTTATATACATAGCATGTGATACCGAGCGCGATGACGATGACCAGCAGCACAATACCGATGATCAGCGCGACCATGCATCCTTTCGACATTCCTTTTTTGGGAACCTGCTCCATGCGTCCTCCAATGAGCTTGTGACAACAGCCGAATTGCCGCTTTGGCCGTGTCCGAACAAACGGCACACCATACGGTTTACCGGGCCGGTTAAAGCGAAGATTTATGCACCATTATATAATACGGGTCTTTTCGGATATCAAGTGGCGCGAAGGAAAAAAGAAACCCGCCTCAAGAAGGCGGGTGTACTATCGGTTCCGGGCTGCCTCAGTGAAACGAGCGCTATTTGCCCTTTTTCTTCCCGGCGGCTTGAGCTGCCCGCGTGCGGGCCGACTTCAACGCTGCGCCCAGCTTGCTTGCCGGCTTTGGCGTCTTCTTTTTGCCCTTGTCCTTCTTATCGGCGGGCTCTTCAACCGGTCGAGGCGTAAGGAGTTCAACCACTGAAATCTCGGCGCCGTCGCCGCGCCGGACACCCAGTTTGATCACGCGAGTGAAGCCAGACGTGCGGGACTCGAAATGCGGCAGAATATCCTTGTAGAGCTTCTGGAACACTTCCCTTACGCGAACGGTCTCGGCTACCTGCCGGCGCGAGGCCAGTGTATTCTTCTTGGCGGTCGCAATAATACGATCTACCACCGGACGAAGCGCCTTGGCGCGGGCATCAGTAGTCTTGATTAAGCGATGCGTAAACAACGACATGGCCATGTTGGCGAGCATCGCTTCACGATGCGACCGCGTGCGGTTGAGTTTGACAACTTTGTCCTGGTGTCCCATATGTTATTCTACCCTTGAAGTTTTCTGGTCGCATCGACGAATCTGGAGATGTCCATGCCGAACGACAGGTTCATCTGTTCCAGGAGAGTGCCGATCTCGTTAAGCGACTTGCGACCGAAATTACGATATTTGAGCATCTCTGCCTCGGACTTGGTTACAAGATCGGCCAGCGTCTGAATGTTCGCCGCCCGGAGACAGTTCGATGAGCGCACCGACAACTCAAGTTCGTCAACCCGCGTTTTCAGCAGGTTGCGCACCCGTACGATCTCTTCATCCTCATGCGGTGTCTCTTCCACCATTACCTGTTCGTCCAGATGGATGAACAACTGCAAGTGGTCCTTGACCAGTTTGGCAGCATAGCTGAGGGCGTCTTCCGGAGTGATGGTGCCGTTGGTGTGGATTTCCAGAATAAGACGGTCATAATCCGTTTTCTGTCCGACGCGAGTGTTCTCGACATGATAAGAAACGCGGGTCACCGGCGAGAACAGCGAATCGATGAAGATTGTCCCGACCGGAGCATCGGCCCGTTTGTTCATATCGGCGACCTGATAACCGCGACCGGCATCGACGTCGAATTCAATCTCAAAATCGACGGTATCGGTCAACTCGCAGACATGCTGATCGGGATTAAGGATTTCGATATCGGCGTCTCCCTCGATCATGCCGGCATTGAGCTTGCCACGCTGGTTGGCTTTTAGCCGGATGGTTTTCATCTCGTCGCCGTGCTTCCGTATGACCAGCCCTTTGATATTAAGCACGATGCTGGTAACGTCCTCGTAGACACCGGGGATAGTGGCGAATTCGTGCAGACACCCCCTAATCCGTACTGACACCACCGATGCCCCCTGAATAGAGGACAGCAGCACGCGCCGCAAGCAGTTCCCTAGTGTTACGCCATAGCCGCGCTCCAGCGGTTCAATGACAAAGCGTGATGTGTTTTCGGTCGCCGTTGAGGGATCGTTGACAACCTCTTTCGGCATAGTTAATGGCTTCCATTTCATATCGTGAACTACCCTCCAACCGGGCTAAATTTACTACTTGGAATACAACTCCACGACCAACTGCTCGTTAGCCGTCAGCGGAATTTCGGAACGTTTCGGCACCGCCAGCAATTCTCCTTCGAGCGCCGCTTTGTTCAAGCGCAGCCAGGGGATTTCATCGCCGCGCCCTATTTTCAGCGCCGCGTGTACCAAATCAAGATTCTTCGCTTTGTCCCGCACCTTGATTACCTGGTTGGGGCGAACCTGATACGACGGGATATCTACGGTTTTTCCGTCCACCAGTATGTGCCGATGACGAACTAACTGTCGGGCCTGCTTGCGTGACGTACCGAAGCCAAGCCGATAGACCAGATTGTCCAAACGACATTCCAGAAACTGGACCAGATTCTCACCGGTGATGCCGGTCTTGGCATCTGCCTTCTCGAAATAATTGTGGAACTGCGCTTCAAGCAGTCCGTACTGACGACGAATTTTCTGTTTCTCGCGAAGCTGCAGACCGTAAGCCGAGATCTTTCGGCGCATCGACTGACCATGCTGTCCCGGCGCGTACCGCCGCCGCTCCACCGAACATTTGTCGGTCAAGCAGCGCGAGCCCTTCAAAAACAGCTTTTCACCCTCGCGCCGACACAGCTTGCACACGGCATCATGATACCGAGCCATCTATACTCCTCATACCTTGGCCGAGCTACACCCGGCGACGTTTGGGCGGACGACACCCGTTGTGCGGGATTGGGGTCACGTCCTTAATCAATGTTACTTCAAGCCCCGCTGCCGACAGGGAGCGAATAGCCGCCTCGCGGCCGCCACCGGGACCTTTCACCCAGACTTCAACCCGGCGCAAGCCGAGGTCCATTGCCTCTTTCGCCGCCGTTGAAGCGGCCATCTGGGCCGCAAAGGGTGTCGACTTCTTGGACCCTTTGAAACCGGCCTTGCCGGCCGTGCCCCACGATATTGTGCGTCCTTGGCTGTCGGCCACAGTGACGATCGTGTTATTGAACGTCGCCGTGATAAACACGATGCCGTTGGTGTCCGTCGTTCGGACTTTCTTCTTGACGCGTTTCTTCTTTGGTTCTGCCACGAAAACCCTCTATAGTCAGACTCTCATTTATCCTACTTTGCCGGCTGGCTTCTTCTTGAGGCCGCCGACAGACTTGCGCGGCCCTTTGCGGGTGCGGGCGTTGGTCTTGGTTCGCTGGCCACGCACCGGCAAACCACGGCGATGGCGCAGACCCCGATAACAGCCGATGTCTATCAGCCGTTTGATGGCCATATTCGTTTCGCCGCGCAGGGCCCCCTCGACCGTATATTCGTTCTCGATAACGCGACGCAATCTGGCGACATCGTCATCGGACAGCTTGTTCACCCGGGTATCCGGGTTCACTCCGGTCTTTTTCAAAATGTCTCTGGCGGTAACGTGGCCGATACCAAATATATAGGTCAGGCCGACTTCAATCCGCTTGTCTTTCGGTAAATCAACACCGGCAATTCGTGCCAACTGTCTTTCTCCTCTATCTCAGAACGTCAACGTCCTGCAATTATCCCTGGCGCTGCTTGTGGCTGGGGTTCTTGGAACAGATTATCCGCAACACGCCTCGCCGCCTGATGATTTTGCAGTGCTCACACCGCTTCTTGACCGCTGATCTGACTTTCATTCTCTGCCTCTGTTCTGCCTGTGGCTCACTTGTACCGATACGTAATACGGCCACGGGTGAGATCATACGGCGACAACTCCAGCGTCACCTTGTCACCCGGCAGGATCTTGATAAAGTGCATTCTCATTTTTCCGGAGATGTGCGCCAAAACGATATGGCCGTTGTCAAGCTGCACGCGAAACATGGCGTTCGGCAGCGGCTCAACTACTTTCCCTTCGACCGTAATCGTCTCTTCTTTGGCCATACTCTCCGATCATGCCACCGTCAAAATGTCCGGGCCGTTTTCCGTGATGGCCACGGTATGTTCAAAATGGGCCGATGGTCTGCCATCTGCCGTAACAACTGTCCAACCATCAGGCATGGTCTTGACGTCATACGTTCCGAGGTTGATCATCGGCTCGATGGCGAGCACCATACCGACTTCCAGTTCCGGACCGTCCTGAGCGGAACCGAAATTCGGTACCTGCGGTTCCTCGTGCATTTTGCGGCCGATACCGTGCCCGACCAACTGACGCACTACCCCGAACCCTTCACGCTCAGCGAACTGTTGAACGGCGGCGGAAATCTGCCCTAATCTATTGCCTTTCCGAGCCTTGTCAATAGCCGCCTGCAACGACTTTTGCGTCGTCTCCATGAGCCGCTGCTTGTCGGCACTGACCGGACCTATCGCATACGTGCGAGCTGAATCACCATAGAACTTATCCACAATCGTCCCGACATCGACCGAAACTATCTCACCATCATGGATAACGCGCTTTCCTGGGATACCGTGCACGACCTCATCGTCGATCGAAACGCAGGCCGACGCCGGGAATCCCTGATAGTTCTTGAACGCCGGAATCGCGCCATGTGACCGGATGAAATCCTCAACCAGCAAGTCCACCTGACCCGTTGTTATCCCCGCCTCGATATTCTCGCCGATCATATCCAATGTCATCGCAGCTATCCGACCCGCTCGGCGCATGATTTCGATTTCCTCACTGGTCTTCAACAGTATCACCGCATCGCCTTCGCCGCCGTCGCTTCCAAAAGCGCCTCGAACACCTGGTCTGGTGAACGATCGGCCTTGATCTCTCGAAGCAGCGACTTCTGCCGGTAGTAGCTTTCGATTGGCTGGGTCTGCCGCTTGTAGACCTCCAGTCGATTTCTCACTACCGATTCCTCGTCATCCGGACGGCGCTGCAACGCCGCGCCGTCCTTGTCGCACTTGCCGGCCACCTTGGGCATTGCCATCGGATAATTGTAACCTGCCTGACAAGTAGGACAATGCCATCGTCCGGACAAGCGACGGACGACTTCGTCATCCGGAACCGCTAACAGCACAACCTGATGCAGACCGATTCCATTCTCTGCAAACATCCGGTCCAGCGCCTCAGCCTGTGGAACCGTACGAGGAAAGCCGTCCAGAATAAAGCCGGATTTCAGATCGCCCGAAGCGACTTTGGCTTCAATCAGCCCCAAAATCAATGCATCCGGCACCAACTCCCCGCGCTTCATATACCCCTCTGCCTGTTGGCCGAGGGGAGTCCCTTTTTTGACGGCAGCGCGGAGCATATCACCGGTGGAGAGATGAACCAGCCCAAGCTTCATTGAAAGCCGGGCTGCCTGAGTGCCTTTGCCGGATCCGGGCGGACCCAGAAACACCAGGTTCATCACTACATCGACCTCCCGCGAATCCGTCCTTTTTTCATAAATCCGTCATAGTGGCGCATTAGTAGATGCGACTCAATCTGCTGCAACGTATCAAGCGCCACGCCGATTACAATCAGCAATCCCGTGCCGCCAAAAAAGAAGTCCACACCGAAGTAACTGATGAG
>Ga0315293_10003243_pt1 | contig 15679 bp, 13 predicted proteins | sample YL17G13_20_MG_FD_203071 | JGI IMG/M metagenome (GOLD analysis project Ga0315293, IMG submission 203071) | Sediment microbial communities from Yellowstone Lake, YNP, Wyoming, USA - YL17G13_20 | ecosystem: Environmental > Aquatic > Freshwater > Lake > Sediment | place: USA: Wyoming | collected...
GACTCCGGCTCCAGCAATGGAAGCCGCTCCGCCACGACCTCTCGCTGTTGCGGCGTAAGCCGGATGTCCTTTCGGTCGAAGAAAGGCTCTCCGCCCACCTGCGCGAACACGTCGGACATGATCTCGCGTACCGGCTTCCCCTCGCAGGCCAGGGCCTCGCAGGCCGTCAGCGCCGCCAGCGTGCCATCCCGGTCGGGGATATGCCCGCGGAGCCCGTACCCGCCGCTCTCCTCCACCGCCAACACGATGTCGGTGGACTTCACCATCTCCGGCGCGATGTTCTTGAACCCCACCGACGTCTCCGTCACCGTGCACCCATAGTGCTCGCACAATCGGTCGACACCGGAGGTCACATTGAGGGCGCGCACCACCCGGCCTCGCCAACCTCGGTTCTTCAGCAGATGGTAGAGGATGAATATGATGGCCCGCTGGATATCCACGTACTCCCCGTGTGCCATCAACCCGAGGCGGTCCGCGTCGCCGTCCGTCGCCAGCCCGATTGCCACCGCCGGGTCCGCCGTCAGCGGGATGCTCACCCCGAGATTGGGCCCGATCGGTTCCGGATGCAGTCCGCCGAAAGTGGGATCCGGGTTCTCCCGCACCACCCGCACCTCCGCGCACCCCACGCGGCGAAGCGCCTCCTCGAAATAACCGATTCCCGCCCCGTGCATCAGGTCCGCCACCACCGTCAGCTTCGCGCGCGCAATTGCCTCTGCATCCACCATCCCGAGCAGTCGGTCAAGGTAAGCGTCCCGCACGTCAAAGCGCTCGTGCTTCCGCTCCGGCGCCCACTCCTCCGGCGGGGAGCGGAGTATCTCGTTCGCTTCCGCCTCGATCTCCTTCGCCTGCTCCTCCAGCACCGACGCGCCCGCGGGTCCCTTCACCTTCACCCCGTTCCACTCCGCCGGGTTGTGGCTGGCCGTCAACACCACCGCCCCCGCAAGCTTGCTTTGGACGACGTGAAACCCCGTCGCCGGCGTGGGCAGAAACCCCACGCAGAGCTGCGCTTCCACCCCGCACGCGGTCAACTCGTCGGCCACCGCAGCCGCGAACCTATCTCCGAGGAAGCGCGTGTCGTGGCCCACAGCCACCGGCGCCTGATAGGGCTGTCGCTTGAACCACCCCCCCGCCGCGCGCGCCACCGCCCGCACTCGGTCGAAGGTATACTCCTCCGCCAACCGCGCCCGCCACCCCTCTGTGCCAAAACGAATCGGCTTCATCGCTCACTCCATCCCGACATCCACCATGTCCTTCAGATGCAGCATGCCCAGCACCCGTCGGTCGGCGTCCACGACTGGCATGTCCCCGATCTTGTACTCGCGCATCAACCGCAGCGCCTCGATCGCCGGCTGCTCGGCGCGCGCGATCTTCGGCCCCCGAGTCATAACTTCTTTCGCCGCGCGGCCCAGCGCATCTCCCTCCGCCAGCATCGCCCGCCTGATGTCACCATCGGTGATGATCCCCAACAGACGATCTTCCTCATCTATCACGGCCGCCACGCCGGAGCGAGCGGCGGTGATCGCAAACAACACCTCCCTCAGCGACGAACTCGGCCCGACCGTCGCCACCTCTTCGCCCTTGCGCATGAAATCGGCGGCCTGCTTCCTCGTCCTCCGTCCCAGGTCCCCGGCCGGGTGCAGCGCCGCGAAGTCCTCTCGCGTGAACTGCCGCGCCGTCATCACCGCCGCCGCCAGCGCGTCCCCCATCACCATCTGCACCGTCGTGGAGGCCGTCGGCGCCAGGCCCAAAGGACACGCTTCCCGCTCCACCGACACGTTGATCGTCACTTCCGCCTGGTCCGCCAGCGGACTGTGCAGCCGGCCGGTGAAGGCGATCATCGGCACCTTGATCCGCTTCATGGCGTGGATGATGGCCGTCACCTCGTCTGTCCAGCCGCTCTGGGACAACACGATCAACACATCCCCCACCGCCACCATGCCCAGGTCGCCGTGCAATCCCTCGGCCGGGTGAAGAAAAAGCGAAGGAGTTCCCGTGCTCGCCAGCGTGGCCGCCAGCTTGCGCCCCACCGCCCCCGACTTCCCCATGCCGGTCACCACCACCCGGCCCCGGCACTCGAGTATCAGCTCCACCGCACGGGCGAACTGCTCATCGATACGGTCCGCCAGCGCGCTCACCGCCTCCGCTTCAATGCTCACGGCATCTCTCGCTCTCGCCAAGGCCTCCGAGAGATCACGCGGTGTCTTGCTCATAGGTGAACTCGCTTCGTTCTGCGATTTGCCCCACCACAAGCGTCCTTCGCTCGCCCCCGCGACTGCAGCTTCCCCTGAACGGGCCCCCCTGCCGGGCGCGCGAAGGCCGGCTCGACCCGCTAGCCGTCCCGCCTCGCCCAGTCGTACGGAATGTCGTTCTCGTGGGGGTCGATGCGGTGCTCGTCCGGGGCCTCGTACTCGTACACCTGATCCGGCATGTTGATCACGAGCGCGGTCCGCTCCCCCACGCACTTCCACCCATGATGGATACTATCCGAAAGCTTGACCAGCATGCGATTGGAGTCGCCCAGGAAGATCTCGTTCACAGCTCCCCGCGTCGCCGATCCCTCGCGGTCATCGTACAGCACCAGCTTCACCTCTCCGGAAACGCAACAGATCATGTCCGTCTGCCGTTCGTGGTAGTGCCATCCCTTCACGGCTCCCGGATAGGTCGTCGCCATGTAGACCTGGCCGAACTTCGGGTACTCCGGATCATCGGCGCGGAGAATCTCAGTCAGCACCCCCCGCTCATCAGGGAGCGCCGGCAGTCGGCGGACCTTCACCCCTGCGATCAGCTTCGCCGGGCCCGGCCCCACGCTCCGCACCCCCGGAATGGGAAGCTGGTCTCGCCACTCATACTCGGGTCCGTGATGACTCATGGCAGATGCTCTCCTCAGGGTCCTGCTTCGGCCTGCGCCGGCTGGTGTCCTGCTCCCTAGCTCATCAGGCGCTTGAGCCACCGAAGCCCCAGCCCCTGGCCCGGCACCGCGCTCAACATCGTTAGCGCCAACCCCACGCCCGACCTGGCGTGCCAATCGAAATCCACCAGGTCCACCAAGTAGCGCGACAAGCCGCGCGCTTCCGCCGACCGGAAAATCTCGTCGATCTGGGTATCGGGCACAGACGACGCCAGCTTCCGGAGCATCTGCCCGGCCCGCTGTTCCGGCCCCAGCAGGCGCCGCCACAGCGATTCATAACGCTGCAGGTAGCGCGCGCCCAAGCGCCCTTCGGAAAGCCCGTCGGCCAGCACCTCGGCTGCGATACGGGAGGCCAACAGCCCGTAGTAGACTCCGCCCCCGGTCGTCATCTTCACCTGACCGGCCGCATCGCCTACCGACAGCACCCGATCGCCGCACGTCGGGTAGCGCGGCGCGGCCGGAACCGGGTGCACCCGGATCGCCTCCGCGTCCATGCTCTCGCTCGCGCCGTCCAGGGCGTGTCGCGCCACCTGAAGCAAGATCGGCTTCGGCTTGCCTCGCGTCAGCACCCCCACCCGGCTCCATCCGGCCCTTCCCGGCACCGCCCAGCCGAATCCCCCCGGCACCAACCCCTGTCCTATCCACACCCGCATGGTGGAAGGGCTGGACATCCTCACCTCGGCCTGCGCCCCGTGTATCGCCTCGTAGGCCGAGGCCAGCCCCGCCTTTCGCGGCAATCGGCTCTTCGCTCCCGTTGCCAGCACCACCGCCCGCGCGCGTGTTGTCCACGGCTCCCGCGCCCTCACTCCGGAGAGCGTTACCCCCGAGCGATTCACCTCCAGGTCCCGCGCCCGTGTCTCGTAGCTGAACTCCACTCCCGCCGCTTGCGCGCGGGAGGCCAGCGATACGTCCACCGCGCCGCGGTCCACGCTGTAGGCGCGCGCGCCGTTCAGATCGACCCGAAGCGTGATTCCGCCCGGCGACGTCAGCTCGGCCGCCGTAAGCTCGCTTTGGATCGCCGACTCCGGCAGCTCGAACGCGGCGTAGGCCTGTGAACTTATCACCCCCGTGCAGTGCACGGGCTCCCCCGCGCCCGCGTGCTCCTCCGCCACCAACACGCGGTAGCCGGCGTCGGCCAGCCGTCGCGCGCACTCGCAGCCGGCCGGACCGGCTCCCACCACCACCACATCTAGGTCGGGGCGCTTTCCCGTCACCGCTTCGCCTCGTCGCTATCCCAGCTTGCCTTCGACGTGATGCGCCAGGAATGGCCGAACAGATGAACGTCGAGCCACAGGCTTCTCCGCTCGATGTACCTCAAGTCATACGGCAGCTTGTCCTGCGGCTCCGTGTAATAGCGTCCGTAAACCTGCGCCAGCCCCGTCAGCCCGGGGCGGATCGCCTGGCGGAGGCGGAAGCTGGGAAGCTTCTCCGCAATCGCGGCCACCAGCTCCGGCCGCTCCGGGCGCGGGCCCACAAACGACATATGCCCCAGCAGGATGTTCACGACCTGAGGGAGCTCATCCATCGCCACCTTACGGAGTAGGCGTCCGACTCTGGTGATCCGCGGATCATCCTTCGCGGCCAGCACGGCGCCCGTCTCAGCCTCGGCGTTCTTGATCATGGATCGAAACTTCAGCACCAGAAAGAGCTGCCCACCTCTGCCCACCCGGTGGTGCGTGTAGAAGGCCGGCGGCCCGTCGTCGAGGTAGATGGCGGCGACGAAGGCTATCATCAGAGGCAGCGCGGCAACCAGACCCGCCCCTGCCACCAGAAAGTCCAGCCCCCGCTTCAGCAGGTCATAAGGCCGCCAGGGCGCGATCTGCGCTCTCCTGGCGGCTGCTTGCCCTCTCGCGGAGCTATCCGGCCGTATCTCTGCTTGCGCGCTCGCCATCACCACAGAATGTCCACCGGAAAAAGCAACAGGCGCCCTCCTGATCAGCGCGCCCTGCCATCATCATACGGGTGCGCCCGCCCTCGCGTCAAGTCGGACCAGGCCGTTCCCGCAGGCCCGGCCTCCGCCAGCGCCGCCGCCGCGGCCGCGGCCGCCAGCGGCATGATGTGAAGCAGCACGCGGTCCAGCGAAGTCGTCAGGTGCCAGTCGATATCGTATGGGCTAAGCGCGTAGATTCCGACATACACCGCGAGCTGCCAGAACACCAGCCCCCACAAAGCCGCAATCGCGCCCATGCGCCGAACCCATAGCAGAAAGCAGATCAGCCCAAGCCCGATAAACACCCACGCCAATTCCCACTGCGGCCAGGCCGTGAACTGCTCGACCATCGCGCGCGCGGTCGCCACCCCTCGCAACCACAGCTCCGCCCACGGCCGGAGTTGCATCCTCGTCACCTGCAAGCTCGGGATCCCCCAGTGCGCCCGCAGCGCGGCCCACGACAGATAGGGGAGGACCAACGCCGGCGCCCCACAGGCCAAGCCGGCCCAACCCATCCGGCGGCCGCGCGCCCACCAGGCGAAGGCGAACACCAACCCCCCTCCCACCGCCATGCTCAGCCCCTCCGCCTTGACCAGCGTGCCCACGCCGAACATCAGCGCCGACATCACACCATCCTCACGCCTTCCGCGCTCCGCCCAGTCGGCGAGCAGAAGGCCTCCCGCCAGGAAGCAGAAAGCCTGCGCCACATCCGCGCCCCCGCCCCCGCCGTGATAGGTCATCAACGGCACCTGGCAGACCAGCAGTGCGATCCCAAGCGCCCACGGCCACTCCATCCTCCGGCGCAACCAACACGCGAGCAGCCCGGCAAGGCCCACCCAGTACACGAGGCCGACCAGCGCCGCCTTTCGCTCATCGATATACCCCAGGAACTCGTACACCCAGGCCTGCACCGAAGGCACCAGCAGAGGGTAGTCCACGTGGGTGTGCCGATAGCGCGCCAGATTCGAGAACACCTCTCGATCCAGCCGGCCGTCGAGGAAAATCGCCTTCGCCTTGAACGCCCAGATGTAACGCCCGTCCCAGAACATCGGCGTGGCATAGGAGTTCGCGGCCGCCCCCACCGCCACTATCGCCAGCAGCGCCACCGCCAGCCCCGTAGCCCAAGCATAACGGCGGTCACCCGGGGGGAAGTCCTCCGCCTCCTCCGGGCCCGATCCGCGCTGGCGCACCGCGCGCAGGCCCGCCGGAATCGCCAACACGAGCAGGGCCACATAGACCAGCACCGGGCTGGCCTCCCAGCCCAGCAGCGCGGAGCACGTCCAGAGGATGGACAGCAGCGCGGCGCCGACCACGAAGTCCATCGCGGCTTGCGCGTAGCCGAGCGGCCACCGTCGGCGTCGCAGCCCGCAGGCGCCCAGCGCGAGCGCGCCCAGCGCCCACACGAATAGAAGTGCAAAGACCGTGCGCCAGAGTCCCAACATTACACCGGCTCAGCGAGCAGATTTCCGGTAGATCTTCGCTGCCGAATTCCGGTAGATCAACTGATAGTCATGCGCCGTCGCGGGCGGATCATCATCGGCCCACAGCACATACTCGTGCTCCCAGAGCCCGAGTGTCTGAGGCACCTGGTCCGGAGGCGAGTCGAACCATACCGGCGCGTAGCGGCCATCTTCCTGCTGGAAAAGAAAGGTCACTCGTGTCGGATAAAGGCGGTAGATCGTCTCATACATCCGGGTCGGAGGCTCCGCTCGAGAAGGCTGCTCCTCCGGCGGCAACACCACCGCCACCGTCGCTTCTCTGCCGGGCTTTTCCTCCTGCAAGGCATCCAGCGCGTGGTAGTACGGCCCGGCCACCGGCCTTCGCGCGTCCGGCTGCTCCGCCGGGGCCTGCGCCCGCGTCCGCACCCCGTCCCACACCGCGGCGAAGCCCGCGCGAATCCCTCCCCGCCCCACTGAAAGCACCACCCAGCACGCGATCAGAGCGACGACCAACGCTCTCAGCAGCGACTGCGCCGCCCCTCCCCGCTCTCCGCCCCTCACCCTGCCACCGGCCGGCTCGATCGGCGACGGACGTCTGCCCACCAGCCGTTGGAAGATTGGCGCGTAGCGCAGAATACAGAAGATCGCCCACAGCCCGTCCTTCCAGCCCACCTTCTTGCCCTGCTCGTAAGTCCGGCCCGCGTAGGAGATCCCCACCTCATAGATCCTCACCCCAGGCACCGCCGCCACCTTCGCGATGATCTCCGGCTCGATCCCGAAGCGATTCTCCTTCAGGCGAATGCGTTCGAGCACCTCCCGGCGGAAGCCCTTGTAGCACGACTCCATGTCGGTGAGATTCAGGTTGGTGAACATGTTGGAGAGCAGGGTCAGGAACTGGTTCCCGAGCATGTGCCAGAAGAAGAGCACCCGGTGGGGCACCGCGCCCTGAAAGCGCGACCCGATCACCACGTCCGCCTTCCCCTCCAGTATCGGGGCGAGCAACCCCGCATACTCCCGCGGATCGTACTCCAGGTCCGCATCCTGCACGATCACGATGTCGCCGGTGACGGCCGAGAACCCGCTTCGCAGCGCCGCACCCTTGCCCCGGTTGCGCTCGTGCACGATCACCTGGTCGCCCGGATCAGCCAGCTCCGCGCAGATCTCGGCGCTGCCGTCGCGAGAGCCGTCGTCAACCAGCACGATCTCGCGCTCCATCCCCCCCAGGTCCGCCGCCCTCACGCGAGACACCAGCTCGGCCAGCGTATCCCGCTCGTTGTAGACAGGGATTACGACGGAGACCTTCCTGAAGGCCCCTTTCGCATCGTGCTGATCGCTCACTTGGTCCTCGCCGAGTGGCGCTGTGCGTCCCAACACCTGCTCCCTGGCCCGCCGCTCGCCGCAGGTTCCAGTTGGGGAGAACATGGCAGGCGCCGACTGCCATGAAAAAATGGTGCCGAGGCGGGGAGTCGAACCCCGATGGGCATAAGCCCACTAAGTCCTGAACCTAGCGCGTCTGCCAGTTCCGCCACCTCGGCACCCGCAAAACGTATTGTATGGCATCGCTCCAGCGTCGTCAAGCTTCTCCCTGACCTGTCGCAATCGACTCCATACGGACTTGCCACACGCCGGGCGCGGACGTATAATGCCAGGGAGAGCGCTTGAGCGAAAGCCGGAAGGAGCTGCTCCATGCTTGCGTTTATCGGTGGGTTGGGTGCCCCCGAAATCGTCGTCATCCTTCTGATAGTTCTTCTGCTCTTCGGAGCCAAGAAGCTCCCGGAGCTGGCCCGCTCCCTTGGCCAGGGCATCAAAGAGTTCCGCAAGTCGGTGAAGGAGATCAGCGAGGACGTCGACGACACAGGTTCAGGTTCTTCCTCGAAGTCGTCCTGACAACGCGAAGGGGAGAAGCCATGCCTTGTCCGCACTTCTCGCGCGAGAACAGCGACTGCCTGTTGCTTCACGAGGCCCCGGAACCCCACGAAGAACATGCCGACGCGGCCCCCGATGAGCCGATGGCGCGCGAATGGTGCCTTTCCCCCGACCAATCCTACCGCAACTGCCCCGTTCTTCAAAGGTATCTCTCCGAGCTGTTGCCTTAACGTACCAACGCGCGCCCTCTCAACTCGCTCAACCCCTTGACAGCTCCCCGCGCCTGTGCTACCTTCCGCCCGGCTGCTTCTCGCGCGGTATTCCCGCGGGGCGAAGGAGGTGCGTGGATGGCGACGGGAAAGGTCAAGTGGTTCAATCCCCAGAAGGGCTATGGCTTCATCGAAGTCGAAGGTAGTCGCGACGTCTTTGTGCACTACTCGGCAATCCAGGTGCCAGGTTTCAAGACGCTGGAGGAGGGCCAACAGGTTCAGTTCGATCTGCAAGACGGCGACAAAGGGCCGCACGCCGACAACGTCCTTCCCGCGTAAGCGGGCTGGTACCTCGCAGACTGACAAGACCACTTGATCGTCGCCCCGGCAGTCACCAACTGCCGGGGCGATACTTCGGCCCCCCTCTCCTCGCTCCCCGTCCCCTCCCGCGCAAGGGATGCGGCGACCGAAGCCGTATCATAGACCGTCAAGCCCGGACCCAAGGAGTCTGCCGCCGTGAAGCTCTTGCTCGCTCTCGTCGTCTTCGTCCTTTCCCTCGGCCCCGCGCTGGCCGCCGGCCTCAACGTCCCGCTGCGCCTGGAAGAGACCGCAGGCGTCGCCCGCACCGCCGAGCCCATCCTCTGCGGAGTGCCACTGCCCGAAGGGCTCTGTCACGACCCCTCCGCCTTGCGCCTTCTCGACGAGCAAGGTAATCTGGTCCCCGCCTCCTTCAGCCCCGCCAACCGCTGGTGGCACGACGGATCCGTCAAATGGGTCCACATTGACCTGCAGCGCGACCTGGCCGCCAACGCCGTCGAGACCCTCCAGCTCCAAATGGGCGAGGCCCTTCCCCCTGCCTCCGGAGAGCTGCGGGTGGAGGAATCAGAAGCCGACATCACAGTGACCACCGGGCCTCTGCGCTTCCGCGTCCGCAAGCATAACTTCGACCTCTTCGAGCAAGTCTGGCTCGACGAGACCGGAGAAGGCCGCTTCGACCAGTCCCATGCCCTGCTCGCCGATCGGCCGCGCGGCTTCCGCGTGAGGGCCGGTAACCGCACCGCGTGGGCGAGCGCCGACCCCGACTGCCGGGTCGAAATCGAAGAGCAGAATCCCTTCCGCGTCGTAATCAGAGCCGAGGGCCGACACCTCTCCGACGCCGGCGAGCCCCTCACTGACTTCATAACCCGCATCATCGCCTACCGCGGCAAGCCCTACCTGCGCGTGAACCACGCCTTCCTCGTTCGCCAGGGCGAGACCATGTCGGACTACCTCTCCCTCCACGACATCGGCCTCGTGCTCCCGCTCGATCTGACCCCGACCGCCGAAGGCCTGCGCTACCGCTTTGGCGGCAGCGAAGAAACTCACGCCGGCCTGCTCGCCGCCCGCCAAACCGCCTCTCTCCACCAGCACTCCCCCAACGGCTACGCCGTCTACTCCGCTGAGAACGAGAACTGGTGGGACTCCTGGCGCCTTGGGGCTAGCGCCACCGGCTCCGGCCACACCCTGCGCACCGGCTGGGCCGACCTCTCCGACGCCTCCCGCGGCCTCGCCGTCGGCGTGCACAGCTTATGGCAACTCTACCCCAAGGTGCTCCAAGCGGAGGCCGACGGAGACCTGGTCGTGAGCCTCTATCCCGACCTCGCCTACAACGACCCGCTGCTCCTCTACCCAGGGGTTGCGCGCACCCACGACCTCACCCTCTACTTTCACACCACGGCCGAGGACGATACCATCTACGACCTCATGGCCGCCTCTCAATCACCGCTGATGCTCGTCGCCCCCCCTCGCTGGTACTGCCGCGACACGCTCGCCTTCGGCCGCCTCTCCGAGGCCGATCCCGACCTCTACGATCCCCGCTACTCAGATGTCGTCGAGGCTTTCGAGCGTCGCTTCCGGGAATCGTTCCAGCACATCCTCGCCCGCCGCGACACTCGCGAGGGACTCCCCCCCGGCCTTGAGGAATACGGCATCATCAACTTTGGCGATGGCTTCCAGCACTACGAAGACGGCACCGCCTACTGGTCCGACAACTACTACGACTTCCCCCACGCGCTCGTCCTGCAGTTCGCCCGCACCGGCCGCCTCGACTACCTCGCCGCCGCCCGCGACTACGCCCGTCACCTCGGCGATGTGGACATCACCTGCTACGATACCGACCCCAACCTCCTCGGCGGACCGCGCGTCTGCCCGGCCATCGACCACGTCCGCGCCTACTACAACGGCGAGCCGCAGACCTCCCTTTCCTTCAACTTCTACAAGAACCAGAGCCTCTTCGAAATGTGGTACCTCACCGGCGACCGCCGCTCCCTCGAAACCGCCCTCCTTTCCGCCGGCTTCGCCCTCACTCAAGACGGCGTCGGCCTCAGCGAGCCCCGAAGCGCCGGCCACGCCTACATCGCGCTGCTCGCTGCTTGGGAGGCCACCGGAGATCAGAGATACATCGATCGCGGCCGCTACTTCTGGGACGGCATTGCGCGCTACCAGGACGAGAACGACGGCGGCTTCCCCCACTACTGGGCGTTTCAGGTGGGCCTTGCCTGCGAGGGGTTCTACGACTGGTATCGACTCACCGGCGAGCGCGAAGCCCTCACCCGACTTCGACGCGCCACCGACTGGATGCTCGAAACCTACGGCGACCCGGAGAGAGGATTCCGTGACCCCACCGCTTACACCGGCTTCCTCGCCTGTGGCGTCTGCTCTGAGCTGACCGGAGACCCCCGCTACCTGGAGGCCCCCCTTCGGCACGCCCGCCACTACCTTGCCACCCCCTACGGAAGCCAGGTCAAGGACTACGGCATGGCCTTCCGCAGCAGCCCCTACTTCCTCTGGTGGCTCCAGCGGGAGACCCCTCCCGAAGAGCCAGCCTCCGTCGCTCCCTAATCGACCGCGACCTCGGCCGACCCGCCACTGGCCTCCGCCTTCTGCGCGGCCTCGGCCACCGCCACCGCGGCCCGGCCCTCCCTCGCCGTCAGCACCGGCTCCGCGTCGCGCAGCACCCAATCGACGAAGCTGCCCAGCTCCATCTCATAGGCCCCGGGCCCGGGCAGCGACTCCGCCTCCACCCTTTCCAGCGTCTCCTCGTCGCGGCCGAATTCGAAATACGTCCACGGGCTGTCCAGCCGCACGAACCCCTTCGTACAGATAATCCGCATCTCTCCACACGGCACCGACGATATGCTCGAGGTGCAGAACATCCCCCTCCCGCCGGCGTCGAACTCAATCATCAGTCCCGCCGCGTCGTCGAAGTCTCGCACCTGCTTCCCATAGCGTCCCCCGGAGTAGTGCACCCGGCGTGCCGGCCCGAAGAGATCGAGGAACAGATCGATGTGGTGAATCGCCATCTGGAAGAACAGCCCCCCGCACAACTCCCGGCTCACGTGCCACAGCCCGCTCTCCCGCGGCGCGAAGCCGGAGAAAAAGTAGGTTGCCAGCCCGAAGATCGGGTCGCCCAGCGCGCCCCCCGCCACCTCTTCCCGCAGCCTCCGCACGAGTGGATTGAGCCGCATCGAATGTCCCACCATCAGCTTCACGCCCGCCCCCTCACAGGCCTCCATCATCCGGTCGCAGTCGGCGACCGAGAGCGCCATCGGCTTCTCGCAGAACACGTGCTTCCCGGCCGCCGCCGCGGCCACCGTCTGCTCGCAGTGCCGATGGTTTGGCGACGCGATCAGCACCGCGTCCACCTCGGCCTTCCCCAACATCTCCTCCACCGATCCCGCGGGGGAGGCCTCGAACTCCCGGCAGAAGGCCTCCAACGTCGGTGCGTGCGCGTCGAAGGCCGTTGTCACCCGCGCCTCCGGCAGCTTATCGCGGATCACCTCGGCCAACCCGCGGCCCATCTTGCCGCACCCGATCAGGCCGCACTCCAGTCCCATCAGCGACCTCCCTTCTTTCCTCCCAGTGCCGGGGGCAGTTGTACCTGCTTGCGGATCACCTCGACCAGATCCTCCACCGCCTCCCCTCGCTGCGCGCGGCGCAGGAACTGAATCCGCATCATCTCAATCGCCTCCCCGCCCAGCATCGCCGTCCCCAGCCGCTCCGGCAGCGAACGAAAACAGAACTCCTCCACCACCACCTGTCTCGGCAGCAGCGCCTCGTCCAGTCGTCCCACGCGCGCCGCCACCGCGTCCCCATCCACCCGCGCCGGATTACCATCTCGATCTCGCACCCGGTCGCAGCTCGCCAGCGATCGCTCCACGATCGCCTCCGGCACCTCGATCCCCAGCAGCTTCAGGCGCCGCGCTTCCTGTCGGGCGCCCAGTCGCGCCTCCGCCTCCGCCTGCACGGGATCCGCCGGCGCCACCAGCCCAAACAGGCGGCAGGCCAGCGGCCGCCATTCGTACCGCGTGCAGCGCGAGTCCTCCAGGAACAGGCACGGCCGATCCGCCTCGATCCAGGAGAAGAACAGCTCCTCCAGCGCCCGCCTCACAAGCAGCTCCCGTCGCGGACCGGGCCATCGCGCGATCTGGTCCACCAGGTGCAGGTACTCGATAAAGAATAGGCCGGGGCTTTCGAAGCAGCAGCGCGCGCAATTCTCGCATTCAGTCTCGGGAAAAGAGTCGTAGATCTCTCGCAGCGACTCGAACAACTCCTCCCGTCGCGCACGCTGCAGCGCCTGCGACAGATCGACCCCCTCCGATGTCCGCATCGACTCGCCGCCGCGCTCCACCACTATAGCAGCCGCGTCAGCCGTTCCCCCACCCGGCCGCGGATCTCCTCCTCGTCGAGCGTCTGCAGCTCACCGTCGATCATCAGGGGCTTTCCGTTCACGAACACGGTGCGCACATCCCCCGCTCGCGCCGCATACACCAAGTGCGACACGATATCATGCGGCGGGAATAAGTGCGGCTGGCGGAAGTCGAGCAGCACCACGTCCGCCTTCATCCCGACCCTTATCTTACCCACGCGGTCGTCGATTCCCAGCGTTCTCGCCCCTCCCCAGGTCGCCATCTCCAGCGCCTCCCGCGCCGTCACCAGCGTCGGATCGTGGTTGTGCACCTTGTGAAGCAGGGCCGCCAGACGCGCCTCTTCGATCATGTCCAGATTATTGTTGCTCGCCGGACCGTCCGTCCCCAGTCCCACCACCGCACCGGCCTCCAGCAGCTTCGGGATCGGTGCCACCCCGGACGCCAGCTTCATGTTGCTCCCCGGATTGTGCGAAATCCCCACTCGGTTCTCCACCAACGTCTCGATGTCCGCATCGGTGAGATGCACGCAGTGAGCCGCCGCCACCGGGCTCACATCCAGCAGCCCGATCTCGTGCAGCCGCGCCACCGGCGTCTGGCCGAACTCCTTCAGACTGTCCTCGACCTCCTGCCTAGTCTCCGAGACGTGAATGTGAATCCCCACCCCCACCTCTCGAGCTCCCTCTATCACTCGCTCCAGCAGGTGGTTGGGACACGTATACGGCGCGTGCGGCCCCAGCATCGTCACCAGCCGTCCATCTCCGGCGTTCCGCCACTCGCGGGCGAAGTCGATAGCCCTCTCCAGCCGCTCTTCCGCGTCGGGCATGAAGGCCAGCAGCACGCCCGACACATTCGCCCTTATCCCACTCTCCAGCGCCGCCCGCGCCGCCGCCTCGAAGTAGTGGTACATATCGTTGAAGCAGGTCACCCCGCCGCGGATCATCTCCGCGATCCCCAGCAGCGTCCCCCAATAGACGTCCTCTTCCTCCAGCTTCATCTCGAAGGGCCAGATCCGTTCCTCCAGCCACTTCATCAAGGGCATGTCATCCGCGTACCCGCGCAGCAGCGTCATCGCGCAGTGGGTGTGGGCGTTGATCATCCCCGGCATCGCCACCAGGCCCTCGGCGTCGATACGATGCTCGGCCTTCACCTCCGCGGGCCTTTGCCCGCTCGGCCAGAGGCCCGCGATCTCCGTCCCCTCGATCAGAAGATCCGCCTCAGGCAGCACCGACCAGTCATTGTCTACTGTCACTACGGTCGCGTCTTCAATCAACCAGCTACTCAATCTGCTGCCCTCCACATCGCCTGTCACCTCCCGAATGCTACTGCTCGTCCGCCGCGCCCGCAGTCCCCGCCTCCTCCACCGTAATGGCGAGCAGCCTAATCCATGGCTCCCGCGGCAGCTCCAACGAAACCGCCACACCCCCGCTCGGCTCCAGGGTCAGGTGATAGAGATAGACCGCCGTTCCCGCGACGTCGCTCGTAAGCGTGCGCACATAAGGCGCGTAAGCGCCGATCCGCGCCTGCCCGTCCGCCTGCGTCCACGAAGGCACCGTGAGCTCGACCCGTTCCGTCTCTCCGTCGCCCAGCCGCAGGCCGAAGGCCGTGCTGCGCGCACCGGCCGTGCTCGCCGCCAGCAGGTGAATCCTTCTCACCCCCTGCTCCCCAAGCGGAATCGACTGTCCCGTGCAGGCCAGCCCCGCGCCCACGCCCGACCCGGCGTCGGGGAAGGCAAACGGAATCGCCAGCCCGGCCTCTCCCGGCGAATAGTACCCGCTTGGATACAAGTCCTCCGCCGCGCCCGACCGGTCCGGCGGCATCCATTCCGCCGGGAAGCTGCGGCCCTGCCCATCGAAATCCCCGCGCGCTCGGTGCGCATCACTCGTTATTGCAGATACGTTCACCATGGAAGACAGATCCACCGCGCGCACGCCGCTCGCCCGTACGAGCACCGGCGCGACGAACATGTCCGCTCGCCGACCGCTCTGCGACGAGGCGAACCCCTCTCCGTTACACACCATGTCCCAGACCAGCCAGTAGTTCCCAGGCGCCGACGGCGCCAGCAGCGTCGCCTCCAGGCTGACCTCGCTCCCCGGCGCGGCGTCGGTGGTCAGCGCCGTGCGGCCGCCCTCCAGCCCCAGATCGCGCCCATCCCATCGATACCAACGCGCGACCAGGTATGACGTTTCCGCCTCCCAACTCCCCGACCCCGCGTTCGCCACCACTACGGGCACCTGCACCGTCGCTCCGGCCTCCATCGCCGACGGCGTTTCGCTCGACTCGAACCTCACCCCGCGGTCATTGCTCACCACCTGAATGGCTTCCTCCGCCACCGGCCCCGTGCCTCGGGAGAACCAGCCGTCCGCTCCCTCCACTGCGTCCCAGCGAACCCGGTAGTGCCACAGCTCGCCCGGCGACGACGCCGCAAGCGGCGCCCCCTCCGCGTCCACCGCGGCCACCGGCACGATCACCGACACGATCTCTCCCGGAGCCACATCACTGGGCAGGCTCACTCGCCCGTCGCCCCACACCACCGCCTCACTTCTCTGCGAAGACGGACGCGTCAGGTCATCCGTACGTCTGATCCAGTGGTAGCCGATCTGCGTCGTCTCCTGACTCCAGGCCGAAGCGCCGTCGTTGCG
>Ga0315293_10003244_pt1 | contig 15676 bp, 20 predicted proteins | sample YL17G13_20_MG_FD_203071 | JGI IMG/M metagenome (GOLD analysis project Ga0315293, IMG submission 203071) | Sediment microbial communities from Yellowstone Lake, YNP, Wyoming, USA - YL17G13_20 | ecosystem: Environmental > Aquatic > Freshwater > Lake > Sediment | place: USA: Wyoming | collected...
GTCGGTGCAGCAAGGTTGGCTTCCGAAATAAGTGACGTAACCACGGACAACTTAATCCTCGTAGGAGGAGCATGCGCAAACGCAGCAACTGCTGCAGTTCAGGGCGTAGCATACCAGACAGAACCAGAGTGCCTTGGAGGGCTACAGGCTGGTGAAGCTGTAATAAAGCTTTACGACCAGAGCTCAGGAAAGGTTGCTATGGTTGTAGCTGGTTTGAGCGCAATGGACACTCGAAGGGCAACAAGAGTTGCTGCAAACTTCGACGCATTCAACTTGTCAGGAAGCGAGGTTAAGGTTACTGGAACCAGCTTGACAGACATAAAAGTAAGCGCACCTTCCTAAGGGCGTTTATTTTTTCTTTTTTTTTCTTTTCATTTTTATTTGCTTCTTGATGTAACTATGCTGTTTGGAATATAACAAAAATTTAGAATAAGCAACTTCTTTTCTGGTTCCTGCTTAATTCTGATTTTTGTTTGGCTTCTTTGCAGTGCCGGAAATAAAAAACTAGTTTTCGAGTTTTAGCTGAAGAGAAAATAAATTTTTGTTCTTGTCAAGAACCACCTGCTAAAGCAGGTGGCGTGTTACGCTCCACTTTACAAGCATGTGGTTCTTGAGCATATGTCAGAAATGCAAAGCATTTCTGAGCATGCTCAGAAACCTTTGGTTTCTGACACTCAGAAATTGCTCGTCCTTACTTCGAGCTAAAGCAACGAAGGTTGCGTCGAGAGCAATTTCTGACATCTAAACCGAAAGATTTAAATATAAACCATTACTATTCAATTACTATGGTAATGGACACGCTGCAGATAAGGCTGAACCGCGGGTTAATTGAGAGGATTGACGCGCTTGTTGGGAAGAAAATCTACTCCAATAGGGCTGATGTCATAAGAGATGCTGTCAGAAGATTTGTCTGGGAGAATGAAGCTGGAAGCATAGCCAAAAAAGGAAATGGCGTTGAGCTGGCAAGAAGGGCAAGGGAAAAGCTGTCAAAAGAAAAAATAGACTTGGCTGAGATAAACCGGCTATAGAAAATCTTCTGGCTTTTTCGCAGCTACTCCGTATTTGCCGGCAGTTTCCAGCAATTTCCTGTCCCTTGTTATTAGCACAGAATTGGACTTTTTAGCCAGCAATATGTGAATTATGTCATAAAAACTAATATTATGCTTTAATTCAAGCTCCATCATTCTTGCCTCATCCAGCTCGCCTGCTGAAAGGCAAATTTTCCGGAAATTCGGAGAGGAACGGAACATTGCAGATTTTTCATCAAATTCCTTTTCAGACAATATGAACCTTAATTCCTTCAGCAAGAAGCCGGAATAATAAATCGCTGCTTTTGTGCTGAATTTGCCAAGGAAGTCCTTTGCGGATTTCCAGTATGGAGTGCCAAATCTTTCATCGCCTTCTTTTTGCCAAAGATTGAGGTATATGCATGAATCGACATAAAATGATTTCATAACAGGCAGGGAATTAAATCAGGATTAAGAATTAAAGTTGTGGCTGCCGCCACCTCTATTGTATTTAAACAAAGTGCCTCAGATTTTCCCAGCAAAACAGTTATGCTTGTCCCTGATGATTTTAACTTTAACCATGCTTCCGGTTTTGGCATCGCAGCCGAAGACGTTTATGCTTCTGCCTTCTGATGCGCAAATCTTCTCATTTCCATACATTCCATTGCACATCACTTTTGCGTTTATAACCTGCCCCTTGCTGAACGGCTTCGGAAGGATTATGGATTTGCGGATTCCGAAATCTTCTGCTTTCAGGATAAGCTTGGTTTTGTATTTCTCTTCCAGTTTTTCCAGCTTGCTGTAGAATTCCTCCCATTTCATCTGCTTCGCCGGCTTTCTGCCATGCTCATATTCAAGGAAATTCTGGATGCCCATTTTTATCGGGCTTTTTTTGCAGACTTTCAATGAAAATTCAACAAGCTTCTCAATTTCATCATCATTCCAGCCCTTTACCCAGACAGGGGCAATGAGCATGTCAGATTTCTTTCCGATGTATTCTATTATTTTTTTGATGTGCCCGAGATTATACGGAAAATTTGCCATTTTTTCTGCGATTTTCCCGTCGAGAGAGTCAAGGGAGATGTTAAACCTTCCCAATCCAGCGTCAATCAGTTCGTCAACAATTTCCTCTGTGAGCATTGTTGCATTGGTGTCCATTGATATTTTTTTCAGCTTTGGGATTTTTGAAATATCCCGGATAAGCTCCTTTAATTCAGGATAAAGAAGCGGCTCTCCATGGGTTCCGATATGGCACAGCCATTCTTCCCCTATGAATTCTGCAAGCTTTTTTATCTCATCAGCAAGATACTCCCTTTCAATCACAAAGTCTGTTCTTTTTGATGTGCCTGTTCCTTCATCAATGGAGCAGTATATGCAGTTAAGATTGCATCCTGTGACTGGCTTGACTTCAATCACATTTGTATTCCTGTAAACTATGCCGAAAGCAGTATTTCCAACCAGCGGAATTCCTGAATTCCTGTGTATGTATACAGTTGGCTTTTTTGTGACAATGTTTGTGAGACTTGCAAAATGCTTTTCTATCAGAAAATTGAATTTCCTTTGGGCATTTGACTTTTCCATGGCCCTGAATGTTATTTTATTTCCCTTGGCATCAAATTTTCCTATTTTTTCAAGCTCATTCAGGGGTATTTTTATCAGATAGTTCTTAAGGAAAGTTACCTTTAAATAATCCCCTTCCTCTGAAAATTTCAGCTGTTCATATTCAAGCCCTGCATTCATCCAAAGGCAGGCTGTCAAAAAGTATTTAAATACTCTTGTTTTGTTATTTAGCGGGGGAACATGGAAAAAGAAGTTGTAATAACCTATGAAACTCTTTTTGAGATTTTGAGGAGAGAAAAGTCACGCGAAGAGCTGCAGAAGCTCCCTGAAAATTTCAGCGATGAGGTGAAAAAATACCTCCATGAAAAAAAGCAGACAATGCTTTCTCCCTCAGACGACCCGTTTTCAGAGATTGAACAGGAGAAAACCCAGAGGCAGATTCTGAACATCAAGAAGATACTGAATGATCTCTATGAACGAAGGGAGAAGAAAATAATTTCAATGGCGCTGAACAAGAGCAGGATGCCGAAAAGCGTGATTGAAACTGCAACCTTTGCTCCTTCTGAAAAACAGTTCTATGAAAAGCTATTTTCTGTTTTAAATGATTCAAGGTATGACACCTTAAGAAACATGATGGTTGAAAACGCTGTTTTTTCTTCTGAACCAGATGCCCAAAAAACCGAAGGAAGCCTGCCTGAAAAAAGCAGTGAAACTGCAGAAAAACCAGAGGAGCCCAAAACAGCAGTAAATCCTGCTGCTTCGCCTGACACTCAGAAAGTGAAATTCATGTGCGATGTTTCCCAGTTCGTAGGGCCAAATCTGGAGATATACGGGCCATTCAGGAGCGATGAGATGGCTGTTCTGCCATCCTCTGTCTGCACTGTCCTGATAAGCAAAAACAAGGCAAAAGCAGCTGAAAATGACGAACAGGAGGAGTAAACTTTTTAAATAACCCCTAAAATCTTTCTTACATATGGCAAAATACCCAAAAACAGTCAGAAGATTATGCCCTTTCTGCAGGAAGCACACTGAGCATAAGGTTACTCAGGCAAAGAAAAAGACAAGAGGAACCGCCCATCCTATGTCTTGGGGTTCAAGAATAAGAATCAAAAGAAGGGGAAGAGCCAGGGGCTATGGAAATACTGGAAAGTATTCAAAGCCTGCAAAGCCAAAAATGACAGGAAAAAAGCAGTCCAAGAAGACTGATTTCAGATACGAATGCAAGGAATGCAGAAAGCAGCATATGCAGAGAAAAGGCTTCAGGGCAAAAAAAATAGAGATGGTATGAATGAAAAAAACAAAACAATCACCAAGCAAGTTCATAAAAGTAAAATGCTCAAAATGCAAGAACGAGCAGATAATATTCGGAAAAATTTCAACACAAGTCAAGTGCCTTGTCTGTGAAAAGCCAATTGCAGAGTCAACTGGCGGAAAGGCAAAAATAAAGGCAAGGATTTTAGAAGTGCTTGACTGAAACAAAAATCCTTTCAGGATTTTTGAAGTTTAAATTTTTAATCCGACACAGCAAAAAATAAAAAATTCAAACATTTCACAATGCTTCTTAGAAGAACCGGCTGGCCTGAGGAAGGCGAACTTGTGATGTGCACAGTTACAAAAGTTACTGGCAGCTCTGTTTTCTGCACTCTTGATGAATACGGAAGGTCAGGAATGATTCATATTTCAGAGGTTTCTCCGGGGAGAATAAGAAACCTGAGAGATTTTGTTTCTGAAGGAAGGGTTGTAGTCTGCAAGATTCTCAAGATAGACAGAGACCGAGGATACATTGACTTGTCTCTGAGAAGGGTTTCAGAGATAATGAAGAGAAAAAAGACAGAGGAGATGAAGCAGGAGCAGAAGGCAGAGAAAATCATTGAAATTGCCGCAAAATCCCTGAAGATGGATGTCAGAAAGCTCTACGAGGCTGTTGCATCCAAGGTAATGGAAAAATTTGGATTTCTTTATGCAGCCTTTGAGGAAGTAGCATTGAAAAAAGGCTCGCTTGCTGATTTTGGCGTTGAAAAAAAATATGCCGATATTCTTGATGAATCAATCAAGCTGAAAATAAAGCCTCCTGAAATTGTAATAGGAGGAACCATTAAACTTTCAACCTATGACCCAAACGGAATTGAGGCAATCAGGGCTGCAATGAAGCCTTCTGAAGACACAAAAGGAGTTTCTGTCAAATATCTTGGCAACGGGCAGTTTCTGCTCAAGGTGACTGCATCAAACTACAAGGACGCAGAGAAAATTCTCAAGAATATTGTTGACTTTGCCACTGAAAGCGTTGAAAAGCACAACGGAAAGGCAGAATTTGCGAGAAAAGAAGAATGAAACATATCCTGAAATGCGTTGTATGCAATTCTTATACCATGAAATCAGAGCACTGCGAAAAAAAGACAGTGCAGACCAAGCCTGCCAAATATTCTCCTGACGACAAATGGGCTGAATGGAGACAAAAGGCAAGAAAGGAGTCATCGAAAGTTTAGTTTCTAGTATGTTCCAACTCCGCTTAAAAGAATTCTTGCAGGCCAGAAAAACCAGTCCAGCTGATGTATCTGAGTCGTGAAAAGCGGCTCCTCATATCTTACCATCTGCCTGTTTCTTCTCACGCGGCTGCCATACATGTGAAATGTTCTCATGCCAAATCTGCCGGTTTCCACAACAACATTTCCATTTTTTCTGTTGCCTTTTTTTATCATTTCTGAAAATTTCTGCCATTTGTCAGTCATTATGCAATTTTCAAGCGAAGGAGAATGAAGGACCTCGTTTTCACAAAGGTCAATCTTGATTCTCGCGCTATTTATCATTTTTGCATTTGCAGAAATATATTTGTCAAGTGCAGGGGCTTCAAGCACGACAGAATTATCAGCAAGGTCAAGCCTTACTCCGTAATTGAATTTTGAATCTCTTGATGCACGCAATCTTGCTGCAAAGATGGGAACTGCAGGAAATCTCGGCATTTTAAATCTCTCCTCTATCTGCTTCAGCAAATGCTCAGCCTGCTTTCCATTATATCTGCAGTCGTCATAGATAACAATTCCTAAATCGCCATTTATTGACTGCGGATTAAAAAAATCATCAGCCCTCATGGAAGCCCAAACATGCTCAGGGTGCGCAACTCCCATGTTTTTAATTCCCAGGTCAAGAAATGCTGAGTTAACAGCAGAAACATATAGAATATTTCCCACATTATAGAAATTGCCTCTTCCGCATGGGCAGGGCGGCATTTCATATTTCCTGGGAAGGTATTCCATTGCCTTTTTTAGTATCTTCTCTCCCTCAATTCCTACGTCAAAAACCGGCCTGTCAGAAAGAACCTCAACAGCACCGCAGGGTTTTCCGTTCAAATCATGAATCATCCATCTTTCATCCCAATGTGGAAGCCCATATCTTAATTTCCATAGTTTCAACATAATACCCTAAAGGAACACAAAAATATTTAATATGCGCGAAAGCTTTTTAAATAAAAAACCAAATAACAGCAAATATGATTATACTTCATTTAAAGGGGCGGGAAGTTCTGGATTCAAGGGGCAATCCTACTGTTGAGGCTGAGGTTAAGACAGACAGGGGAGTTTTTTCTGCCATTGTGCCTTCCGGCGCTTCTACAGGAATCCATGAGGCCCTTGAGCTGCGCGACGGCGGAAAAAGATATCTTGGAATGGGTGTTTTGAAGGCAGTCAAAAACATAAACTATTCCATCGCAAAAAAAATATCAAAAAAAATATTCACAGAGCAGAGGGAGCTGGATGAAACCCTCATAAAGCTTGACGGTACGCCAAATAAAAAGAAGCTTGGCGCAAATGCAATTCTTGCTGTAAGCATGGCCTGCTGCAGGGGTTTTGCAGCAGAAAACAACATGAAGCTTTACGAATACATTGCACATATTTCTGACAACAAAAATATGAAACTGCCTGTTCCTGCATTCAACATAATAAACGGAGGCAGGCATGCCCAGAATAATCTTGATTTCCAGGAGTTCATGATTCTGCCTGCAAAGGCGAAAACATTTGCAGAGGCATTGAGAATGGGCTCTGAGGTTTATCACTGCCTCAAAAAAGAGATAATGAAAAAGCACAGCAGGAGCGAGACCAATGTCGGAGATGAGGGAGGATTTGCGCCGAAACTCCAGGGAGCTGATGAGGCAGTCCAGCTTATTCTTTCTGCGATAAAAGAAGCTGGATACAAAAACAAAATTTTCATTGGAATGGACTGCGCTGCATCTGAGTTTTTCAGGAACGGAAAGTATTATGCTGAAGGAAGGGAATATTCTGCAGAAGAGCTGATTGGAAGGTACGCAGAGCTTGCGCAGAAATATCCCATAAAATCAATTGAAGACCCTCTTGCCCAGGACGACTGGCAGAACTGGCAGAAAATAACTGAAACCCTCAAGGGAATCCAGATTGTTGGCGATGACCTATTGTGCACAAATTCCCAGAGGATTGACAAGGCAATTGTTCTTAACGCATGCAATGCGCTTCTTTTGAAAGTGAACCAGATTGGAACAGTCTATGAAGCAATAACCTCTGCAAAACTGGCACTGAAAAACAACTGGAATGTCATGGTAAGCCACAGGAGCGGGGAGACAGAAGACACTTTCATTGCAGACTTGGCTGTAGGATTGGGATGCGGGCAGATTAAATCAGGGGCTCCGTGCAGAAGTGAAAGGGTGGCAAAATACAACAGGCTTCTTAGAATCGAAGAAGAGCTTGGAAAGAAAGCGAAGTTTGGGTTCTGAAACAAAATCTTTAAAAACTAATGCCATCTATGGTTTCTCATGGAATACAAAGCAAAGGCAATAATTATCGGAAGAAAGAAAGATTCAGGCCAGTACGGCGCTTTTGTTGCGCTGTTTGATATAAATGACCCCCACAAGAGCGGGCTGGCTCCAAAAACAGTCCTTGATTTTCTCGGATGCAGGAATGTGAAAATATTGGGATTTGACTGCAAGTTCATGGTCGGCGGGGCTGACATTGTAATCAATGACATAGAAAAGCTCGACATAGAAGACAAGGACATGAGAGTAAGGATAACCGGAAAACAGAAAAAGAATGCTTCTTGAAGACATAAAAGAAAAGATTCCTGCTGAACTTTATTCTGTAATAGAAAAAGAAAAAATAAAGGAGCTTAGGCCTGCCCAGGAAAAGGCAATAAGCGCAGGGCTTCTTGAATGGAAAAATCTTCTTGTCTGCACTCCCACTGCTTCAGGAAAAACCCTTGTTGCAGAAATTGCTGCGATGAATTCAATAATAAAGGGGATAGGCAAGGCAATTTACATTGTTCCCCTCAAGGCCCTTGCAACTGAAAAATACAAGGAGTTCAGGAGAAAATACGAGCATCTGGCAAAAATAATTATCTCAATTGGAGACAGGGATTCTGCTGACCCCTATTTGAGCAAATATGATTTGATAATAACAACGTCTGAAAAGCTTGATTCGCTGATAAGGCACAAGTGCCCCTGGCTGAAGGAAGTGAAAGTAATAATTGTCGACGAGATTCACCTGATAAACGATGCAGGCAGGGGGCCAACAGTTGAGATTCTGATAACGCTCCTGAGGCAGCTTCTGAAAGACGTCCAGATAATCGGACTGAGTGCAACCATAGGAAATCCAAAAGAGCTTGCCAAATGGCTAAATGCAAAATTAGTTGAGGACGACTGGCGCCCTGTTGAACTGCACAAGGGAATTTATTTGGATGGAGAAGTTGAGTTTTATTAAAGAAAAATAAAAATTACTTCCTGGACTTCAAGCCAAGAAGCGATATTACAAAAACAGCAATGTACATTCCAAGCCCATAGACGCAGACAGGCAATCCCAGAAGATTGCTGCATCCTCCGCCGACAGGGCAGATTTTCCTGAAGAGTTCAAAATAGCTCAAATATCCGGAAAACAAAATCCCTGCAATTGAAATGCAGAATATTGCTGTCAATGCTGTTTGTTTTTTCATGCACATTTTAGCCTCCTTTTATCAAGATAAAAAAATCAATTTAAATTTTCCACTTCTCAGCCATCTTGCCTACAACCGGCAAAGGTGTGTATTTTCCTGTTGCTGCGTTGATTATTCCTATTATGAACAGCACAAGGATGAAAATGTCGCCGAAAATAGCAACAAGCCATCCTATAAATGGAATAAAACTAATTACCATCACAACAACCCAAACGATAAACAGCATCAGCCCCTGCTTTGCATGGTACAATGCAAACTTGTTGTCCTTTTTTCCAAGCAAAGGAACAAGAAACAGAATCCACAGATATGCTATTATTGCCCAGACTTTGCCTTCCTGAACTTCTTTGTCTTCTGCCATAAAATCCACCTCAGGAGAATTAATTTGTTTATTTGTTTTTAAATCTTTGCCCGAATCATGCGAGCCCTAAATTGCCCATTATCTTTTTCTTGTCAAATTCCTCAATGTCTCCGTATTCCTGCCCTGTCCCGATAAAATAAATCGGCTTCTTTGTCACATAGGCAGCAGATATCGTCGCTCCTCCTTTTTCATCAACATCTGCCTTCGCAAGAATGATTCCGTCAATTCCTGTTGTTTCTGCGTATTTCTCTGCCTGCTCCACCATGTCATTTCCGGTTAAAGAATCTCCCACAAATATTTTCATATCAGGATTTGCAACTCTCATTATTTTTTTAAGTTCATCCATGAGATTTACATTCGAGTGGCTTCTTCCTGCAGTGTCAATCAAGACAACATCAATGTTCTTTGCCTTTGCATATTGTATGGTATCATAGGCGACAGCAGCTGCATCTGCTCCATATTCATGCTTTATCACTTTTACGCCGATATTATTCCCGTGCTTTTCCAGCTGGTCTATGGCAGCTGCCCTGAACGTGTCAGCAGCAGCAAGCACGACCGAGAATCCTTTTTTCTTGAGTGTATATGCAAGCTTTGCTATGGAAGTTGTTTTCCCGCTTCCATTAATCCCGAAAAAGCATATCACGAATGGCTTTTTTGCCTTTATTGCCTTAAAGAAATCAACATGCTCCTGGGTAAGCACATCATCAATTCCTTCCTTAAGCGCATTTATTATTGTCTCATCAATCGCGCTTCTCTTGAGTTTCTGGTTCACAAGTTTTTCCTTCATGTCACTTTTTATTTTATCAATTACAGAAACAGCGACGTTATTTTCAAGAAGCGCAACCTCCAATTCCCAGAATATTTCATCAAACTTTGAATCTGAAAGTGTTTTTGTTGTGAAAACTTCCCCCACTTTCTTGAAGAATCCTTTTTTCTCCTCTTCAGCCTCTTCTTCTTTCTCTTCCTCTTCAGCTTCTTTTTCCTCTTCAGCAGCGGGTTTTTCTTCAGCCTCTTTTCCTGCAAAAAGCTTTGCAAAGAAACCTTTCTTCTCTGGCTTTTCTTCCTCGATTTTTTCTTCTTTTTTCTTCTCTTCTCCTGCTTCTTTTACTTCTTTAATCTCCGGAGCAGGAATTTTCTTTTCTTCCTTCTTTACCTTGATTTCTTTTTTCTCTGGCTTCTTCTTTTTAGGCTTTTCTTTTTTCTGAGGGGCTTTCTTTGCTTCTTTTTTCGGCTTTTCCTCCACCTCTTCCTTTACTTTTTTTGAGAACAAAGAAATTGCGCCTTTCAGCTTTTCTTTTAGAAACTTGAACATATTAACCTTCTTCAGCAACCTTCTTTTCTACTTCCTCTGCCCTTGCAGACAGAAGCTGAATCCCTTTCATCATCTGCTCCCTGTACTGCCTCATTTCAGTTAGCTGCTTTTCAATTATTTTTGCCGTATCCTGGGGCGATTTTTCAACTGCAACTCCCGCCCCAACATTAACCACCAGCTTTTTTGTGTCTGAAATTTTTGCCTTCACATAAACTCCAGGGCTCAGTGGAACAAATGATTCCTCTCCACTCTTGCTCTCAATTTCATTAAGGCTCGTGAGGGAATTTTCAAATTCCGATATGTTGGCCTCAAGGTGCTCTATCTGGTGCTGAACCTGCTTCATCTGCTCTTCAATCATTTTCAGCTCAAAATAAGCTTCCCTTGCTTCCTCTTCATTCATTTTTAACCCCTATGATTTCTATGTCTCCAAAATGAGCTTCCTGGTTCAGGTCAATCTTTCCCTGGTTCGTCAGGTGAAGCAATGGAACAAGGGTTGCAACCTGATCCTGCTTCCTGTCAGAGCCCGCAAGCTTGAAAAATGTAAGCTTTCCTTCCTGATTCAGCATGTCGGTTATTTTTTTGTGCAGGTTGAGTATGATTTTTGTTATGTCAACCCTTTTGTCAATCACTGGAATTTCAACTGGCTCTATGTCCCTGAGCATTCTTCTTTTTCTCACTTCAAGGGCCTGCTGAAGGGCTTCAACCAAATCAAAAACAGAAATCTTTCTTTTTCTCGGCTGGGGAGTTCTTGGTATGAGTATTATCTTGTCCATAGGCAAATCAGCAAGCGAAAACTGCTTGTATTCTGTGTCCTCTTCATCAAGGGTCTCAGGAGGATTTATCAAATCATCAAGCCTGGATTCCTCATCCAGCAGCCTTGTTGATTTTATTCCCAAAAGTATCGCTGCTGCAAGAACAACTTTTCCTGAAATCCTGAAATCAAAGGTCTGAAGCTTCTTCAAAGTTTCAATGTAGCTTTTTGAAAGCTCAGAAACATTTATGTCCCATGGGTCCATCTGCTCTGTTCTTACAAGCTCGTAAATTATAGACTGCCATGTAATCTCATTTTCATTAAACAGGATGTCCATAATCCTTCCTGCATTGCTCTTTTCCACAAAGATTCTGCGATTTTCTTGGTTTATAAATTTATGCCTTCTCCCTGGCTTTTAAGCGGTTTATGACGACAATAAAAAGCGATAGATTTAAATATAACTAAACTTTTTATTGGACATTATCCGTGAAAACGGAAAAGAGGGGTTTATGATGGCAAAGAAAAAATCAAAAAAGATTGAAAAAAAGGCAGAGCCCAAAAAGGCTCCAAAGAAAACAAACACCACAGGGTGGGTTGTTGGCGTGATAATCGTAATCGTTGTGATCATCGCGATTATCCTTCTTCTTGTAGGCAAACCAGCTGAAACGCCGGTTACTCCGCCTGTCACAACACCAACAGCACCAGCTAATGTAACGCCTGTAGGACCTGAAGCAGTTGCCCAGGGACCTGAAATGATAAGATACTGCAACATAAGCTATGCAATAGGATGGCCAAAGAACAAGCTCGGTGACCCTTGCGTTATTGACGGGAGCAAGGTAAGCTTGCAGATTGTCTACTCAGGGAAAGGAGACAGCCTTGCTGGATTGTGGTTCCAAATAACTACAAAGAGCGGGAAGGTTGAATACTTCAAAGACTCGAGAACTATGAAAGCTGGAGAGTACATGAAGTACAGCCTTGATGCCGGCGAGAAAATAACTGACATGCTGGCATATCCTGCAAACGGCGACAAGGCATGCCTTAACCAGAGAATGCTTGTTATAAAAGATGAGCAGTGCTTAACTAGTTAATTTTTAATTTCTTTTTTATTTTCCTTTATTTTATAATTCTCCTATTGGATTGTCAAGAACCGCCTGCTAAAGCAGGTGGCGTGTTACGACCACTTTACATGCATGTGGTTCTTGAGCATGCTCAGAAATTGCCCGTTTCGAACTCAATATAAGAACGAAAGTTTATTAAATGCAATTTCTGACATTTCAAAAGATTTTTAAAACAGGCATTAAACTTCATTTTCATGGGCCCGTGGTCTAGCGGTATGACGACACCCTTACAGCATTTTTGCTTCGCAAGAAAGCAGGAAAGGTGTATGTCGCCGGTTCGAATCCGGCCGGGCCCACTGCGCGCCGATAGTACAGTGGTCAGTATACGGCCTTGCCAAGAATTACGCAAAGAGGCTGCGACCCGGGTTCGAATCCCGGTCGGCGCATTTAATACTTTAATTCCAGATTTTTCTTGTCCTTGCTGAACACGACTTTCTCTATATTGTATGTGCCGTATTTTGGAGCCTCGTTGGAGCCTTCCCAGGCAGCTTCTGCCAGAATTCCCTTGTCAAGCCATTCATAGAGCCATTCGTCAGTATATTTAGGGTCTTCCTGAGGGATTCCAGTGCCCATTTGCTCCAGCCATTTCTGATTCAACTCTTCATGCCTTCCAAGCGGAGGCGCAATTATTATTGGAATTCCAAGGGCAACATAAAAGCACAACTCGCTTGGCTTTGTCCAAAGAATGTCTGTTGTGTGAAGCATTTCATTGAATTTTTCAAGGTGGCTTTTCTTGTCAAGCTCGCAAAGGACGTTTATGCTTTTTCCAACATGGCTTTCAAGGCGCAGCTCCCTTATTGCTTCATTAAAATATCCTGCCACCTCAAGCCTTGTGCCTGCAACAAGATTCAGCCTTATCTCATTGTTTTTTATCTTGCTCTTGAGGCTTCTGAGAATTTCCACCCCGATTTCCTTCTGGGCTCCTGCCCCTCCGACTGCAAAAGTTATGGTAAGGGGGTGGTCACTTTTTGTTTTGTAGAAATTTCCAAGGTTTTTCTTTATTGTTTCTATGTAGCGGTTTGTATATGTCTTCTTGGGATCAAGATTAGGCATCCTTTCTCCCAAATCCTTTTTGAGTATCTCCATGTTTTCTCCGGTGTTCTCCTTCGGAAGCGGAAATCCGGTGAAAAAAATATTTTGTCTGGGAACGCCGTATTCCTCAAGCCTCTTTGTGCTATGCTCTGTGGGAGTCAGGTAAAATATCCTGTCTTTTTTAGGCTCCTCCGGAACCCATGCCCTGTTGATGTCAGTGTCAGTCACAACGCAATAGACATCTTCCAGCCCGTCATGGGCTGCAGCAAGAGCAGGAACAAAGAAAGTGCTGATAAATGGAATTTTCTTTTTGCGGGTGTACTCAACAACGCTCCTTACAAAATTTTTGTTTATCAGGCGATGCATGAACAATGAGCCAAAATTCGGCTTTGATAAATCCCTGAAAGGATAATAGGGGGAAATTGCCTGAAACTGGTCATAAAGTTTCCAAAAAAGTTTCAAAAAAGGAATGGAACTCAGCTTTGAAAGCCCCTCATAATAAATCTGAAACCTCAGCCACTGCCTTTTTTCCTTGGGCGTAACTATTTTATCGCTGTTGGCAGTTATTATTCTTTCATAGGCAATATCCTTCAATGGGTAAGCCGCCCTCTGATGGCCATAACCCATATCAACAGAAACAATCCATGCCTTTTTCTCAGCCATGGAGTGCCTAAGGCGGATTTTATTTATAAATTTTTGCGCATTATGCCATTCACAGAAATCTTTATAAACAAATTGCTTAATTTTTATTGATGTGAGCCCGTAGCTTAGCCCGGTGCTTTGTCGCTGGATAGCGGCTAGCTGGCAATTAGAGCGCTGGTCTTATATGTCCACGTTTTAAACACTAAGACAGCCAGTGGTCAGGAGTTCAAATCTCCTCGGGCTCATATGATAAATGCAAAATCCCAGACGAGTTTACGAGTCTGGATTTTGTATTTTTATATGTCTGAAAATCCCGATGAAGTCGGGATTTTCTTTACATCAAAGGTAAATATCGTTTGCTTTTGATCTCCCCACAATCACTGAGTTTACGAGTCGGGATTTTGTGGCATTTTTTATTTATTTTTCAGATGAAGCAGGAAAAAAGCACAATCTTTAAAAACCGCTTCTTTTCCTGTTTACTCATGCCCCGGTGGTGTAGCCCGGCCAATCATGTTGCCCTTTCGAGGCAGCGGAAATCAGGAATTTCCTGGTCTTTCTGCCCTGCAGAAAGGCGACGACCTGAGTTCAAATCTCAGCCGGGGCAGTCCTTATTATGAAGCTGATAATTGTAAGGCACGGGGAAACTGTGGAGAATGTTTCTAGAATAATTCAGGGGCAGACCCATGGGAAACTTACAAGAAAAGGTATTTCTCAGGCAAAAAAACTTGCCAAGAGGCTAAAAAATGAGAAAATTGATGTTATATTCTCAAGTGATTTGGGAAGGGCAAGGGACACTGCAAAAGAGATTGCAAAGTATCACAAAGTCAAGATTAAATATTCAAAGCTTCTCAGGGAGAAAAGCCATGGAATTTTTGACGGAGGGCCAAGCGAAAACTGGATTAACTTCAAGGGAAAGAAAAAATTGCCTCCTATTAGCTTCAGGCCTGAAGGAGGAGAGAATTTTTATGATTTAAATGAGAGAGCAAAAAAATTTCTAAAGGAAATAAAAAACAAATACAAAGACAAAACAGTTTTGATAGTTTCCCACGGAGGTTTGATTAGGATGCTTCTGGGAAATATTATGAAAATCCCAATAAAGATTGCATTTGGTATGACTCAGCTGAACTGCTGCGTCAATTTAGTTGAAATCAAAGGAAAAGACGTGCAGGTTCATTCTATAAACTGCATCAAGCATCTCTAGAACATCTTCTTGACAGCATCCAGGGTGTAAAGAATTATTGCATGGGCCTGGTCTTTTGTTGGGTAAAATGCTTCCTGCTTTTTGTGGACAGAATAAACTCTTACCTGGTTTATGAGATGTATCTGCTCGCTCAGCCCAGGGTCAAAATTATAATTAAGCTCTTTTAATTTTGCGACGAGATTTCCAAGCCCTATTCCAGGGCTTGTCTCCAGGATGTCCCTGCCGCTTATTTCAAAATATTTCCTGTGCAGGGCAGTCTCAAGAATCCTGCCGCAGAGAATTACCGAAGAGCGGAGGCAGTCATTTTCAAAGCACTTCTGAATCTCAAGAAGGTCAGCATTTACCTCATCCTTTATTTCAGCAGGAACCCTTGGAATTGCAAAACCCACTTTCTTTTCCTTTTTCTCCTCTTTTTCTATTTTTTTGATTTCCTCAAGAACAGGAAGAAGCTCATTAAGCTTGTTTTCCTTGTACAACTTCCATAATTTAAGGTAGTAGTCCTCTCCTGCAGAGCTCCTTATTTTTTTGAAAAGCCCCTCTATAAGCTTCTTGTAATATGCTGCCCTGTTATCCTTGTATTTTTCAATGTCAAACTTTTCCTTTCCTATTTCTATTTTAGAAGAAATTACCGCCTTTACTGCGCTGTATGCCTCTTCAGAGTATTTCATGGAAATAGAAATATCAGTTAATATTTATGCTTTTCCTGTAGTGCTTATGAAGTATTTGGAGCCGTCAGACATTATTAGGAC
>Ga0315293_10003245_pt1 | contig 15675 bp, 17 predicted proteins | sample YL17G13_20_MG_FD_203071 | JGI IMG/M metagenome (GOLD analysis project Ga0315293, IMG submission 203071) | Sediment microbial communities from Yellowstone Lake, YNP, Wyoming, USA - YL17G13_20 | ecosystem: Environmental > Aquatic > Freshwater > Lake > Sediment | place: USA: Wyoming | collected...
TGACTCGTTGGTTGTTGTCCGAAGGTCTGAGTTTGTCCCGACATAGGCTTGAGAAGAACGTAGTCTCCAGCCGCCTGGATTTGTTCCCACGGAACTTCTACTTCTTGACCTCCCTCTGTGTGCACGATTAGGGTCATGCCCATTTTTCCGACCGTGAATGCGATATCCTTGATTGCTCCGGCATTATTTCCTTCGCTGTCAATCACTTGCATACCGATAAGACGATCTTTGGTCAATGCCTTTTCTTGTTTTGACATTTTTCAAACCACCTTCTGTAGATTTTCTTCAGAAGGACAATTTATAAGCTTTCAGACTTCTGAATTCATTTTGGCTTTGAACCCCCTTAGCTTGCGTACCGTTATGCGAGAAGTCTGATTGTGTTAAGCGTCCGCAAGTATCAATGACCTGTTCCAGGTGTGGCGGGACACTGCGATACAGCGCACTCAAGCTTCTTTAAAGCTTTATTAACATTAAGAGAAATTAATAGACAATATAAATCAGCAAATCATGTGAGATGAGAAAAATGTCAACAGGAAGCAGTTCACAGTTCGACATGAACCATTGGCTCTTACGCCTTATCGCATTCGTAATCGACAGCATAATAATCGGCATCGCAGCAAGCATCATTTACTTCTTTGTAATTATGTCATTGATCTTCGGCGGCGGCCTTTGGCAGCTTGGGTGGGGGTTTTACCTAGGTCTTCCCTTTCTCTTAGGCATACTTGAACTTCTTTACTTCATGTTTATGGAAGCTTCTTATGGTGCAACACTGGGGAAGAAAGTCTTGGGATTACAGGTGCAAATGGTAAACGGCAGCAAAGTGACGTTTGACAAAGCATTCATCCGCAACATAAGCAAGATATTTTGGCTTTTCCTCCTACTAGACTGGATATTGGGAGTCGCCACCCCTGGACACGACCAACGCCAGAAATACACTGATCGCATTGCAGGAACAACAGTTGTTCAAGTAAAACAAGCTTTTGCAACGGTTTCTCCACCTCCTCCACCGCCTCCGCCTCCTTCAGCATAACAATGACAATTGCAGGCTTGAATCTCAGTTTTCCCCTTTTTCTTTAGTTTTTGTTTCAAAATCAAAGACGGTTGCCTTGACGTTCATTTGTTTCACATTGTTCATCATCAAGAGCTCATCCGAGACAGGACAATTGGCACGTGGAATTTTCAATGGTAACATCGTCCTACATACCTTTTGAGTGGGCACGGCTACTGTAGAGGGAGTCAAAATTCAGAGACTACCCAAGATGCTTTGTCCTTTTCAGAATTGGTCGCTAGCTGCGCACACTTGATCTTGTGGCAAATAATGTTTAAATACGTTCCATCTCTAGTTCTATCGGAAAATGAAAATGTCATCCGAAAACATACACCTGTTCAATACTCTTACTCGAAGCAAAGAAAGATTCGTTCCAATAGAAAAGGGGCATGTTAGAATGTACACGTGCGGTCCCACGGTTTATGACTACAGTCACATCGGAAACATGCGTGCCTTCCTTTTCGAAGACTTACTTAAGCGATGGCTTGAGTATAGAGGCTTCAAAGTTACACACGTAATGAACTTGACCGATGTCGACGACCGAACCATCAAAGCCGCGAGATCTCAGGGGATTCCAATCAAGCAGCACACAGAACGTTTCATACAGGCCTTCTTTGAAGACATCGCAATATTGAACATTGAGAAGGCAGATATCTTTCCGAAAGCGACTGACCACATACCCGGAATGGTCGCACTCGTCAAGAAACTTCTTGACAAAGGCTACGCTTACCGAAGCGAAGACGGTTCAATCTACTTCAACATTTCAAAATTCAAAGACTATGGCAAACTCGCAAAAATCCAAGTTGGCGAACTCAAGGCAGGCGCAAGAGTGAAAGTCGACGAATATGAGAAAGAGCAAGCCTCCGACTTCGTCCTATGGAAAGCATGGGACCCAGACGACGGCGATGTTTTCTGGGAAACAGAAATCGGCAAAGGTAGGCCAGGCTGGCATATAGAATGCTCGACTATGTCGATGAAATATCTCGGGGAAACCTTTGACATTCATTGTGGCGGAGTCGACAACCTGTTTCCACATCATGAGAACGAGATCGCCCAGAGCGAGGCTGCTACGGGAAAGAAGTTTGTGAACTACTGGCTTCACAACGAGCATTTGTTGGTTGAAGGCAAAAAGATGGCCAAGAGACTTGGCAACTACTTTACCGTTAGAGACCTGACCGCGAAGAGTTACGACCCCGTTGCCATACGTTATCTGATGATGTCCACGCATTATCGGCAGCAGTTGAATTTCACTTTCGAAGGTTTGGATGCTGCAGAGAAAACGCTTGATCGCCTGACTAACTTTATGCATCGTCTACTCGAAGCCAATGGCACAGCAGGCGGCGATGACATCCAGCAACTTATGGAGAAAGTGCAGAAAGGTTTTGAAGAGGCGATGGACGACGACTTGAACATAAACATCGCTCTCGCTCATGTTTTTGACTTTGTCCGAGACGTAAACAATCTCTTGGACAGCAACTTGGTAAGCAGAGAGCAGGCACGGGAAATTCACAATTTGATGCTGAGATTTGATAAGGCCCTCGGCGTGATCGGCGAAGTCTATAAGGAAGAAAAACTGCCAAAAGATGCTGAAGAACTGATTAGCAGACGGGAAGAGGCCAGAAAAGCAAAAGACTGGAAAACCGCAGATCAGATAAGAGAACAGCTAAAGACCATGGGCATAGTAATCGAAGACACTGCACAAGGTGTCAGATGGAGAACAGAAAAGCACTAGTTGAGCCTTCTTGTTAGAATAAACATCTTTTTAGCGAGTTAGTCTCCGATGAACTGGACTGAAACCTTGACGCTGAAAATCATGCGCCTCCTGACAAGACTGAATATTATGAGAATCCTGCGAATAGGGCTGTCAACCTACAGGTTTACCGATTATTTCAAGGGCATGGAAAAAGTCGAAGCCGTCAGAGGGATCTTCGGCGAGAAAACCGATGAGATTTTGAAGAACCTGCGAGTCGGGTTCACTTTCGTTGGCGGTTACATGTTCGTGAACAACGCAAACGGTCACTTGATGATAAGCTCAAAGTACCTTAAAAACGGTGATAGAATCGACATATACCTTGATCTAATACATGAACTTGTTCACGTGAAACAGTTCATGGAAGGAAAGGAACTCTTCGACATCAACTACGACTATACTGAACGACCAACCGAGGTTGAAGCCTATCGAGTTGCCGTACGGGAAGCCAGAAGACTTGGGTTAAGCGAGGACAGGATCTGCCAGTACCTTAAGACCGAATGGATGAATGTTGAAGACTTCAAGAGACTGGCAGAATCCATGGACGTGAGGTGTGATCATTGGCTCTCGGCAAAATAGAATGAGTGATATCGAGCCAAGTCACTATGGTTGACTCTTTCCAAGGGTGTTCCAATTCTCAGTGCTGTATTTTTGCCGATATAGTCGCTCAGTTAGCTCGTTCTCAAACGGCGTCAACTTTCCTGTTTGAAGGTGCATGCCGAAAGTCTTCTCAAAGCCTTCTTTCAACGCTTCACCGACTTCTTCAACGCTTGTTTCTCTTTTGAGTTCGTCAACCAACGATGTGATCTTGCTTTTGGCTACTTCGGCAACTTGCTGGGGCGTTTTGGCCCAAGAAACGCGCAGAAAGGTGAACATCTTCTCTAAATCAATTTTCAATAGAAGTGTGCCATGCTGTAGCACAACTCCTTTCTTGTGGGCCTGAGCACTGCCAGATATCTTCTTTCCCTTAATTGTCAGGTTCGGACAGGCCTTCTCACTGCCTTCGTTGAAATCTGCTTCTACGCCGAGTGTCTTGATTGCATGGCCTAGTCCAGAACAGATCTTGCTGTAAACTTCATTGATGTCTTCGGTTCCCAGAACGTTTTTCTGCGCGATTACACTGTACGTAATTTCGTCGACCGCGTCATGATAGACAGTTCCTCCGCCTGTCATTCGCCTTACGATATCAACACCTTGTATTCTGCAGTTGTCCAATTGAACTTCCTTCGCGATGTCTTGGAATCTTCCGATTGAGACGGCGGACGGGTTCCAGCCGTAGAATCTTATCGTGTTAGGAACTAAACTCTTAATCTGGGCCTGCAGAATCGATTCGTCGATTGCCATGTTCATGAATGCGTTGTGAGTTTCAGGTTTGAGCAAGCGCCATGTATTCAAATTGTCAACCAAGGGAAGAAAACAAAACTAATCTTAAGTGTGTTGTGATTTCTCAAGAATCTTGGTGTGCACGAGAGCGTGATCTGTTATTTGCCAAAGACAGGGGAAAAGCAACTGGACCAATAGAATGGTTTCTCATTCACTAAATGCCTAAGAAGGCTGACACTTTAAGAGAAGGCTTCGGTAGATAAGAATGACGTTTCAATGCTCTTCCAGAAGTCCTGAGAACAGTGGTAGATGATCTATGAAAAGTGTGAAAGAAGAACCTGTGGTTTCAATCGACCGAGAACTCGTGAACATAATTCTTGAGGGAGCTAGAAGGCTTCACCCAAGGGAGTCCATCCTGATTCTCAGAGGGAAAAAGAGCGAGAACATATTAAAGATAACAGATCTGTTGGTTCCTCCACTCGCAACCTATGGCCGAGGATTCGCCGAAGTGAGGCTTCACAGATTGCCCATGGATTTTTCCGTCGTTGGGACAGTGCACTCTCACCCTTCTGGGAACTTCAGCCCTTCCAGTGCCGACCTTAACCATTTTTTCGGAAGAGTGCTCATGATAGCTGCATTCCCGTTTGCGGACGAAAACAACATCGCCGTCTACACACGCAACGGAGAAAGAATAAAGCTTCAGGTTACAGAGATTTAGGACAAGCTGGGAGACCATGGCCTTTGTTGACAAGAGTCCTAATGCTTGTTGACCTGGACTATTTTTACGCACAATGTGAGGAGCTCAGGAATCCATCTCTTAGAGACAAGCCCGTCGTTGTCTGCGTTTACTCAGGACGAACAGAGGAAAGCGGAGCTGTAAGCACAGCAAACTACGTCGCACGCAAGTACGGTGTGAAATCAGGGATGCCGATTTACTTGGCGAAGAAAAAGCTCGAGAACGTCGATGCTGCTTTTCTGCCTGTTGATGACAGGCTCTACGCAGATACATCCAACAAGGTGATGCGAATTCTCAGAGACTTCGCCGATGAATTCGAGCAAGTGGGTATCGACGAAGCTTATCTCGACGTGACCAAACGCACGAATGGAAGTTTCCAGGATGCCAAAAACCTCGCCGGTAGCATCAAGAATGAACTACGAAACCAACTCGGGCTCACTTGTTCAATAGGCGTCGGACCCAACAAACTCGTTGCCAAGATTGCCGCCGACGAAAAGAAGCCGGACGGGTTGACAATCGTGGAACCAGACCAAGTCAAAGGATTCTTGAGGCCCCTTCCTGCAAACCGTCTTCTCGGTGTAGGAACCAAGACGGCTGAAAAAATGCAGTCTATGAGCATTTGCACGATTGCGGATCTAGCAGAGAATGATGTTCAAAAACTGATCTCCACGTTTGGGAAAAATCTGGGGATGTATTTCCACAACGCCTCCCTAGGAGTGGACAATGAACCTGTAAGAAAGAAAGGGGGGGCAGAGTCTCTAAGCAGAATTGCCACTCTCAAACAAGATAGTCATGACTTGAGCGTAATCCTTGAAAAAACAGACGAACTTTGTCTCGATCTGCATTCGAACGTGATTGAACAGAAACTCACCTTTAGATCAGTCAGCATAGTGGTCATTGCCAAAAACCTGAGCGTGTACAGTCGATCCAGAACACTTGACAATTCCACGAACAGTCTTGAAATAATGAAGAAGACCGTTGGTGAACTTTTTGAAAGATTTTTGACCGAAAATCCAGTTGAAATCCGAAGAGTCGGAGTGAAGTTATCAGGTTTTTCGAGCATGGAGAAAAATCAGAAACAGATCACCAGCTTTCTTGGTTCGTCGCAGCAATAGTCTCCTGTCTTCAATCTGCTTCTCGGCAAGCCTTATCTTGATCATTACTCAAGTCCAACATGAACAAACATGACTTCAAAGAACGAAGAGAATACTGAGAGACTGCCTCCAGGGCAAGCTCCAATTAAAAATCTTCTAAGATGGGGCATCGATCACCCGGGCATCACCCGTTCTAACCCAAAGATTGACCTGAAAACCTACACTTTGGAAATAGGCGGAGAAGTCGAAAAACCTGCAAAGCTCAGCTGGAACCAGGTTCTCGAACTTCCCAGGGTAGAATCGACAAGCGACTTCCATTGTGTCGAAGGATGGAGCGTGCTGGACTGTAGGTGGGAAGGCATACAGTTCAAGCGAATAGTCGAGCTGGTAAAACCAAAACAGAATGCCAAGTTTGTGACTTTCCACTGTGCCGACGGATACACCACATCGCTCACTTTGGATGAGCTTTCGGGAGACGATGTTCTATTGGCTTATAGGCTCAACGGTGAACCTTTGGAGGAGGGAACAGGTTTTCCTTTGAGACTTGTTATTCCAAGCAAATACGGGTACAAGAGCGCTTTGTGGGTGGTGAGGATAAAGTTCACTGTTGAAAAGGAAGTCGGTTTCTGGGAGAAGCGAGGCTACAGTGACTCAGCTGATGTCCGGAGCAACGATCGTTTCTCAAAGTAACGGGAGTTTTTCCTATTCTGCAAGGCGATGACTGATAGAAAGTTTATTGTACTATTGAGACCAAAAACAAGCTGAACTCAACAGGTGTAAGTCTTGTCAGATCCGATTCAGGCAACAGTCAAGCAGATAAGAAGGCTTGAGATTCAGGGAGCAAGAAACGTAGCGATCGCCGCCATAAAAGCGATAGAACTTCTTGCTTCTCAGACGCAAGCTCCCAGCAAAAAGGATTTTCTGAGAGAATTGACCAAAGCAAAAGAAGCCCTTTTCGCTTCAAGAGCGACAGAGCCTCTCATGAGAAACGCCCTGCGACTGATAATAAACAGAGTCGACAGGAGCGAGGAGAAAAACGTCAAGAAACTCGCAGAAATAGCGGCCCAAGCCTCGCAACAGTTCCTGCTAGATCTTGAAAACTCCAGGAAGAGAATCGCCGAAATAGGTGCAAAACGGATCAGAAGCAACTCAGTTGTCCTGACACACTGCCATTCTTCAACAGTAACGAATCTTCTGAAGAGAGCAAAATACGAAGGCAAAGTCTTCGAACTCATCTGCACGGAAACGAGGCCCGTCCTTCAAGGCCAGATCACAGCGAAAGAGATGTTGGATATGGGAATCAAGACAACGTTCATCGTGGATTCGGCAGCACGATTCTTCATGAACGATGTCGATCTGGTTCTCGTTGGTGCCGATGCGATAACCTCGGAAGGAAACGTCATCAACAAAATCGGAACAAGCATGACAGCCTTGGTCGCTCAAGAAGCGAGGGCACCTTTCTATGTTGTTTCTGAGCTCTTGAAATTCGATCCTGCAACGGTGTCAGGCGACTACGAGAAGATTGAAGAAAGAAGCCCCAATGAGATTTGGAAGAACGCCCCGAAAGAACTGACGATCAGAAACCCTGCCTTTGACGTGACTCGGCGAGACTTCATTCACGGAATAATCTGTGAAGACGGAATGATTTCTCCACACTCCATAACAGAAGTCATGCATAGAAAATACCCTTGGGTCTTTGAGTAAGCGTTTCCTTGTTTCTCAAAACCTTTAATTCGAATTCATCATACTACACGGGAGCGTGAACGCTTGTGAATCTGAGAGCCAGACTTCTGAATATTCAAGCTGGAGGACAAAACATCGCCATCCTAGGCGAAACCGATGCAAGCTCGCTCGGTGTTCATTCTTCGGATCGCGTAAAGATAACTTTCAAAGACAAGAGCATCGTTGCTATCGTTAACGTAGCCGTGAACTTTGCGCGTGGTTCAGTGGGTCTCTACGAGGAAACCTCGCGAAAACTGGAGATAAGGAACGAGGATGAAGCCGAAGTCGAAGCCGCAACCCTTCCGGAATCGCTCAGTTACATACATGCCAAGATTCGGAATGAAAGGCTTCGCGAAAATGAAATAGAGGCCATTATCAAAGATGTCGTGGAACGCCACCTCAGCGGCATCGAACTTTCTTCATTTCTCACGGCACTGTACATTTATGGACTGAGCATGGATGAGATAGAATCTCTGTCGAAGGCGATGGTGGAAACCGGACGTACTCTTTCACTTAATAAGAAGCCCATATTGGACAAGCACAGTATAGGCGGGATTCCAGGAGACAAAACCTCCATTCTCGTAGTCCCCATAATAGCTGCTGCGGGTTTCACGATTCCGAAAACCTCTTCCAGAGCCGTCACGTCACCCGCTGGAACCGCAGACCGAGTTGAATCGTTGTGTCCTGTCAACCTCTCCGTTGAGGAAATGCGAGAGGTAGTCGAGAAAACGAATGGTTGCTTGGTTTGGGGTGGAGCGTTAGAGCTGGCTCCCGCTGATGATCTTTTTATTCAAATCGAATATCCGTTGGCAATAGACCCGATGCTTCTTCCTTCGATAATGAGCAAGAAAAAAGCTATCGGAGCCACACATGTCGTGCTAGACATCCCCACAGGTAGAGGAGCAAAGATGAAAACGATTGGTGATGCCAATGCACTTGCTGCAGACTTCATTGATCTCGGAAAGCGGTTGGGCATGAATGTTCAGTGCGGGATCACGTTTGGAGAGCAACCACTTGGCAGCGCCGTGGGTCCAGCGTTAGAAGCAAGAGAGGCGCTGTCAGCCATTATCGGAAATGGTCCTGCCGATCTCCGTGAGAAAGCGACGAGCCTCGCGGGAATGCTTCTGGAAATGGTAGGAAAAAGCAACGGAAAGCAGCTGGCAGAGGAACTGCTGAAGTCTGGGATTGCGGAGAGAAAACTGAGGGAGATTATTGAAGCTCAAGGTGGAGACCCCAATGTGAAACCTGAAGACATCTCTATCGGTGACAAGAAAGGCTCGGTAGTAGCGGACAAGGATGGTATAGTATTGTGGATGAGTAATGAGGACATCGCGAAGATTGCCAAGGAGGCTGGAGCTCCAAAAGACAAAGGCGCAGGATTGTTGCTTAAGGCTAAACTCGGTGACACGGTAAAGAAGGGTCAGGTTCTCTTGGAAATATTCGCCGAAAGAAGCCCAAAGCTGGAATCTGCTCTGAAACTTGCAGACAGACTTCAGCCAATAGGACTAAGCAAAAAGCCAGGGGACAGAATGCTGATTGAGAAAATTCCAACGGTGGCTGTGCACAAGAAGACGTTCATATTGGAAAGATGATCGTAACTTTTTAAAGCGTACTTCGCACTGGTATGAGCGGATAAAGTGTCTGTTCTGACTTGATGTCTATGCCTACGCAGGGAACCATTGACGACAAAGTTTCAGAGAGGCCGTTCAAAGCGTATGTTGTTTGGCTCGTTCTGAGTGGAAAGGCTGAAGTGGCCTTGCAGGTGTTGGCGAAGAAATACAAAGTCAGTGTTCCGAAAATGAAAGTTGGACTACCCAGTCGTCACAAGACAAAAGCACGAGGATGCTACGTGATTGAGGATGGAACCATCTACTTGCAGAATAGTGATGCGATAATGAACCCCTTCATTATCTTGCACGAGTTTTACCACCATCTGCGTACGTCAATTGACAAGAAACATAAAGGAACAGAGAAATATGCAGACAGATTTGCTCGGGAATTTCTTGAAGCCTACCAATCCTATGGCACGAAAGCCTCGCAAAAACCGACTGAAATGCGTTGATGATGATTGAGGCAGATGAGGGCAGGATTTTGGAAAACGTCCTCAAACATCGTAGCTCAGTTTAAATATCAGAGTTGCGATTAGACGTAGCGAGAGGATACCATCCATGGGTTCTAAGTCCCCTAGAGGCGAATTCGCCGCAAGAGCGCTCGTAGAAAAAAGGAAGAGGTTCCGCTGGAGCGACAGGTACTATAAGCGCAGAATGCTCAGGCTCGACGTAAAAGCAGACCCGCTTGAAGGAGCACCCATGGGACGAGGAATCGTGCTCGAAAAAGTTGGAGTCGAGAGCAAACAACCTAACAGTGCCATACGCAAGTGTGTAAGAACTCAACTTATCAAGAACGGACGATTGATCACTGCTTTCCTTCCTGGAGACGGTGCATTGAACGTCGTTGACGAACACGATGAAGTGATCGTTGAAGGAATGGGCGGTTCACGAGGAAGAAGCATGGGTGATATTCCGGGAGTGCGCTGGAAGGTCATTACAGTTAACGGTGTTTCTTTGAACGAACTTGTTTATGGACGGAAACAGAAACCAGCTCGGTGAGTGTTTTGAGTCAGAAGCAGGAAGAGAAACAGGCAAGAGAGATCAAGCTTTTCGAAAAGTGGAGCTTCAAAGGCATTGAGGTCAAAGACCTTGGGCTTCAGAGGTATATTTCTCTCAAGCCAGTCGTGATTCCACACAGTATGGGAAGACACGAGCACAAACGCTTCCGCAAAGCAAGCGTGAACATTGTGGAGCGACTCACAAACAACATAATGCGGCCTGGAAAGAACACTGGTAAGAAAGCCAAAGTAACGAATATGGTCAGGCACGCACTCGAAATAGTGAATCTTCGGACTGGCAAGAATCCAATAGAGGTGCTAGTCAGAGCTGTTGAGAATTCTTCCCCATGTGAAGACACAACAAGGATCAGCATGGGTGGAATAGCTTATCACCTCTCAGTGGATGTTTCGCCTCAGAGGAGAATTGACTTGGCGCTGAGACACATAACTAACGGTGCCAGACAAGCTTCTGCAAACAACCCGCGTTCGATAGACGAGTGTTTGGCCGACGAATTGATACTTGCTGGGAATCACGACGTGAAGAGCTTCGCTGTAGCAAAGCGGAATGAAATCGAAAGAGTAGCTCAAGCATCACGGTAGCAGCTTTTCAATTTCCTATTTTAGATGGATTTCAACGATATCTCCGTCTTCAAGATGGAATGTTAGTCCAACTCTTTGGGGGCTGAAGACCAAGCGTTTCGACCAAACCTTGGAAAAACCGAAGTTCTCTCTGAAATCACTGTGAATGGCTTTTGCCAGATCGTATATCGTCGCTCCTTTTCTGAGGATGAACGGTTTCTTTGAATACTCTTTTTCGTTGGGTTCTTTCGTGTAGATGCGCATTATCTCCAGCGTGTTGAATAAGGTCTCACCGAGTCTGTCCAGACCTTTGCCTGTGATTGTGGACACGGGAATCACAGGGAGTTTGTTGCCGGTGTAAGCTTTCAACAACTTGAGGTTTCCTTCTGCTCCTTCTAAGTCGGTTTTGTTTGCAACAATTATTGTTGGTTTGAATACCATGCTTTGAAAAACGGCTTCTTCTATATCGCTCAGCGTGGCTTCACCGTAGATCTTTACAAAGGCGTCATTGACGTTGTAGTCCCTTAGGAGTTTTTCAACTTGTTTGAAGCTGCAGTCGATCAGCCTGCCCAGAACCACGATTCGTAAGCCTGCGCCCATGTACTTTCTGTCAATCTCAACCTTCGACTTCGGTTTGCTTGTGGATATTCGGGCTTTATTCATCTCGTCCAATATGCAGGTCATTTGTCTAACAGGATCTTGTGACAGGTCAACTAGGATAATGAGGCCGTCAGAGTTTCGAGCAATGCCCAGTGTCTGTAGGCCCCAAGCCTTTCCGTCTGCCGCGCCTGGCATAATAGCCGGTGCCTCAATTATCTGGAACTGCAAATCTTCATAATCCATAATTCCAGGAACAGGTTCTCTCGTAGCATATGGAGTGGATGAGACTCCGACCTTTGCGTTGGTAACGGCTCTCAGTAGACTGCTTTTTCCAGCCTTTGTCAAACTTATCAGCACGAGTTGTGCGGCGCCTTCCTTTTCCAAGAAAATCTTCGGGCCGCTTTTTCCTGTTTTCTTTTTCTTCTTTGCCTCAATGTCTTTCCTGAGGGCAGAAATCTGCTTCTTGACTTGAGCACAAGTTTTTGCCGTCCCCTTATGTTTTGGAACTAAGCTAAGAAACTCTTCCATCCGCTGGATTCGCTGTCTCGGATTCTTCGTCTCTTCGACTTCTGCCCATTTTTTCCTAGCATCGGGGGGCAAATTAGCAGGCATGAATTGAACGCGTCCAGCTTATATTTCCGAAAGTCAAGTTTAATATCTGTTCCGATACCAGGTTTTTGTTTCCTGTCAATTATTAACCCAAAAGCTCAAAGGCGTGCATGTGCACGATGAAAGCGACCCTTTTTGAAGATTTCGGGTTCATTATGGCCCTACCCCCTCCTAGGTTCAATGTATTGTGGATATTTGTTTCCAAATATCGTTGGTAGACTGTCTCAACTAACGTTTCTTTTCTGCGTCGTGGATGTGCTTCGTTTGGGGTTTCTATGCTAGCTGGCCGGTGGAAAAAGGCACGAAGGGGAGAAATGTGCCTAAAAAGAAGCCTATTATCAGCAGCATTACGACGAACACTACTAGGGCAAGTATGGCTACAGCAAAGGCTCCCAACCAACCTGTTTTGAACACGACCTTGTACACTCCGATCCAAGCTATGAATGCCAGTATGATGCCCAAGATGTAGCCGGTAGGTCCCAGCAGTCCTCCCAGCACGAAGTCTGTGGCCACCAGTATTATGACGTAGACGATTGGGCCTAAGAGCGTTGCTAACATCGCTTTTCCGAAGGTGGCATTTTCTTTAGCAACGACTTTACCAGCGATGTAGGCTGGTATTGAAACTATGATCCATACGATTATGAGTGCTACTATCACTTCCAACAGAGTCAGCAGGTCAATTCCGTTCGGAAACAAGGACGCCAATATTGAGAGCATGCACTGGTTTTTGGTGGTGTCTTCTTATAACACTTTTGCCACAAAGGATTCCCCGCGAGTTTGCGTTTGGTCTGGAAATCGGATCAGGAGACGGAGAAAACCCACGGAGTGACTTCAGCTGAGGGATAGGAATGTGTGGAACAAAGCTCTTTGCTAGGCCCTGCGCGCGTATAGTAAACGCAGAATCAACATGACTAACTTAGCCTGAGGATAGTGGAGACGTCTCCCACACAATTCCCCCTTTCTTCTTTTTGTGAGACGGTAGCGCTCGGTACAACTTAGCTTATTGCACTAAAATTTGCTTGGGGACGTCAAGACTTTTGAGCTATTAAACTAAAAAGCTTAAGCTGAATACTCCAAAAGCGGCATTCTTTTTGGCTTGTTTTCTGAACAAGCTTTTCTTTTTGAGAATCTATGCTACTAGGATTGCGAGAATGAGTCTGAATGAAGACTGAAGAGTTCAAGGCGTTAACCGCTTCTATCAAAGAAATGAGCAGAGACCATGTTGACATGGCTGGCTCAATTGGCACTGCAGCAAACAGCGCTGGAGCTACCAAGAAATTGTGGAAAAGTGGAAACAAATCCTTTCTAATAAAAGCAGGCTTAGCTCTGGTAATATTTCCAGAACCCGTGGTCAGCGACATGTTAGGCACTGCCCTCTTGGCAGCTGGAGCCGTTCAGGAAGGCATCAAACGCCAATCAATATACCTTGATGACCTGCCAAAAGCGTTTAGAAGCGCAATGAAAGACCTAAAATCCACCAAAGAGTCAATCTAGCACTCTTAGCGCGCGCTTATCCCAAGCGGAAGAAGAAACATCGCCGCACATGAACCGCATTCTCTGTGAGAAAGCATCCACAAATCATAAGAGTTGAACAGCAAGATCTTGCAGTGACCTGCCTTGAAGATGAAATTCTCCATGTCCTTGATCTTACTAATTCTATTTGCGTCTTCCGTTGTGACTGTAAAAGGGTCTTCTTCTGTCAAAGTAGACATTGTTACCACTGTGGGCGAGGTAATTGATGGAGATACTTTCCATACCATTAATGATACAAAGATTAGATTTGCTGACATTGATGCTCCAGAGAGCTATGAGAGTGGTTATCAAGAATCCAAAGATTTCCTAGCATCTCTAGTCAATGGCAAATCAGTTTACATTGACATAGATGACATCAGCAGAACAGACCAGTATGGCAGGTACATCTGCTTGGTTCTTGTGAAGCACAATTCCAGCTACTTTCTGAATGTCAATAAAGCAATGGTAGACAATGGATATGCAGTAATATCAGACTACACGAACAACGAGTTCAATCCTTTTACATGGAGCACTTATTATTCAGAGAACGATGTGTCTGTGGTTCCAGAATTCTCAAGAACCGCATTGTTATTACTTGGTCTATTGACATTTTCGATGATCATAATCAAAAGGAAGAGGCCCTGAGTGCTCTGGGAACGGTCGGCGCACGTCGAGTCTTTCGTCGGTGACGTTCTCGAAGTCCAAAAAAGGAAAAAAGATGCTGCTTTGAGAATCAAGAAAAACGCGGATGGCAGTATAACGGTGAGGAAGGCTTGAATTCCTTCCGCACTTTTTTGCATAGGCAAAATGCGAGTCAAGTTAGCCTTGAAATAAGAAATACCGCCTGATCGTCGAAGTTCGCATTTACACGTATCTGCGTCTTTTTCGGTAACATTCAACAAAACGTGGCAAACTGACCATTCTGAGTGCACAACAAACGTTATTTGCAACTTCTGACGATGAGATTCGCACGGTGCACAAATTGATCTCATGGAAGCATTCCTTTAGGAGATTAAACGAAGAATTCGACGTAGCGAGGAAAAAGAAACAAGCTTTGGACAATTTGCTGAATAACGGCAGAATCTCGCAGTCCACGCATGACATATTCAACAAGGAAATCAGCGACGCCATGGCAGATATCGAGAAGCAGCAGAAAGGTCTGTTGGAAAAGATGGCCGCCAAGGTTGTTGAGCTTGAAGGACAAGTCAAAGCATTGGAGATTCTTGTTGCAAACTATGAGATTCGACACGTGACCGGTGAGATAGACAACAAGTCCTACCAAAGAGACAGCGCTCTTCTTTCTCTAGGACTTGAGACTGCAAGACAGGAACTGGACGAAGTCAAGGACGCGGCAGACCATCTTGCAGTTGGCGAATTCTCACTGGACGAGGATGTCGAATTGCAGTCCGAAATAAGCGAAGCTGATAAGTCTGAAGTCAAATTTTTCACCGAGACCCCAGCTGCGGAGCAAAAAGAAACCGAAGAGACTGTCGTCGAAGCGGTAACGGTCGCAGAGGCTACGCCAGAAGAAACTGAAAACAAAGTGGAAGAAGAACAGGAAACATAGGATTCTTCCACCACCAATTTTCTTTTTCTCTTCCTACACGCAACTCAACACAGAATCTTATATCAGTGTCACACAAATTCAATACCGGGCGAACAGCCAGTTGCCTGATCTGACAACCATAAGTTTTCACGATAAATTCAAATTGTACGATCTCGGTCGAGACCATCCCTTCAGAGGTGAACGTTTCTCAAGTGCGATGGAATACTTCCAGGAACATGGCCTACTGTCCGACCCACGTGTGAGACTAATTCAACCGCAACCAGCATCTAAGAAGAATTTGCTGAAAGTACACGACGAGAAATACGTTGACCTGATTTTTGATCTTGCAGAAGCCCACAAACCGTACGACATAGAGACACCTATCACACCCCAAATTCTTGAGGCTGCACTCCTCATCTGCGGAAGCGCAATGGCATGCGGAAAAGCAGTCATGCAGAAAACATCACCCAGAGCAATATCGGTTGGAGGAGGATACCATCATGCCGGAAAAAACTATGGCGGAGGATTCTGCCTCTTCAACGATGTCG
>Ga0315293_10003246_pt1 | contig 15674 bp, 16 predicted proteins | sample YL17G13_20_MG_FD_203071 | JGI IMG/M metagenome (GOLD analysis project Ga0315293, IMG submission 203071) | Sediment microbial communities from Yellowstone Lake, YNP, Wyoming, USA - YL17G13_20 | ecosystem: Environmental > Aquatic > Freshwater > Lake > Sediment | place: USA: Wyoming | collected...
CGAGCCGTGGCTTCGGCTCGAAGCCGAAAAGATATTCGCCGCGGTGGCACTTTCTTTCGGATACGAAGCCGCTCTTCCACGCACGCGTACGATCACGGTCGTGTCGCGGGGGGCGCCGGTCGCCGGGGCAACGGTCGACGTCGACCGGCTCTGCGCGCGGACGACCGGCGCGGACGGCACGGCTGCATTCGAGCTCGTCGATCCGGGAACACACCTCGTGACTGTGCGGACGGCCGACGGGCGCTCGGCGCTGTTCATGAAAACGGTTTCCCCGGACGAATCGGAGCTCCGCATCGAGCTCCCCTGAGACACGCGCCGGGCCGCGCGCCCCACTCCCGCACCCAGCGCTTGACGCCGCGGAATGCCGCGCACGACATTGAACGTACGGGAGAAGAGGCGCACGCCATGGGAAGAATAAGCGAGCACGACCGCGGGATGCGCACAAGGCTCCTGATTATTACGCCCCTCGTGCTGCTGGCGCATTTCCTCGCTCTGGTGACCCTCGAGCGCGTCGACACTCTCCCGGACGCGATCACCCTCGGGCTTGAAGGTCCGCCGAAGTTCGAGCCGGAGATCTCCATCGTCGACAACCGCACGACCGAGAGCAAGGTCCTCTCCCGGCATCAAAGCGTCATGATCGTCCAGGACGTTTTGATCGAAGGGGAAGACAAGCCGGCGCGCGCGCGGGGAGACGAACCCGTGCGGAAGCCGGCGGAGAAACCCCGGGAGCAAAAGATCCCTCTCGATGTTCCGGGCGAGTACGCCTTCCGTGCCTTCCCGTCTCATACGACCGTACCGTACCGCCAGGACTACGTCATCCTCAAGATGGTCAAGCCCGACTACCCCCCCGATGCGCTCGCGAACGCCGAGGAAGGCTACGTTCTCGTTGAGGCATACATCAACGCCGAGGGCAAGGTGGGTGAGGCGTATGTGCGGAGCTCCTTCGGTCCCCGAAGCTTCGAGAGCGTCTCGATCGACGCCGTGAAGCAGTTTCTCTTCCGGCCCGTGCATGAAAAGGGAAAACCGGTATCATTCTGGGTGAGCTTTCTTGTACGGTTCCGGCTCCGTCGCTAGCGAGCGCTCTTGAGGACTTCGAACTCCACCGCGCGCTCGTTCCTCACCGTGTAGAAGAGAATCCCCTCGCCGGATATGAGATCGAGGAACGGGTGCCGCCTCTGCTCGAGCAGGCGGGACATCTCTTCCCGGAGCGGTTCGCCTCCCGATCGGCTCCGGTTGATCGCTTCGAGGAGGAGCTTCGTGCCGCGGTAACCGCCGATGACGACCTGGTTGATCTCCCCGACGGGCTCGTTCACGAGGGCGCACGCGGCCGTGAAAAGCTGCTCGCCGCCACGCGTATCGACGTCCGCGGGGAACAGCGCCCCCTCGAGATCCTTCCCCACCATCCTGATGAGGCGTTTCGAATTCCAGCCGCTCGAACCGAGGATCTGAACCCCGAACTCGTGGAACGAAAGCTGTGGCAGGATGAGAATGAGATCCTCCGTGTCGGAGGCGATAAAGAGCGCTTCGGGAGCGGCGGAACGCACGCGACCGATAACGTCGGCGAAGTCGGTGCTCCCCTCGGGATAGAACTCGGCAATGCAGAGCTCGCCACCGAGCCGCTCGACCTCGTCCGCAAAGAGAAGGGCGCTGCGGCGCGAGCGAAGGTCATCGGAGGACAGGAACGCGATGCGGCGAAGACCGAGCCGTTCGCAGGCCATCCGGGCGAGCGCCGCGATCTCGACCTCGGAGCCGACGGATGTCTGAAACACCCAGTTTCCGATGGCGTTGATCCCTTCCTCCGTGGCGACGGGGGACAGGAGCACCGTCTTCGAGAGCTCTGCGACCTGCGCGGCCGCGATGGTCGAGGAGCTCAGGACCTCTCCGAGGAGCGCGTCGACACGCTCCTCATGAATGAGACGCTCGGCGACGGAACGGGATTCGAGGGGATTGCCGCGCGTGTCCCCGATGACGAGCTCGATGTTTTTGATCCCCCTGAGGCGCGCTTCCTTGAGCGCGACCGAAGCGCCGCGGAGAAACGACTCCCCGAGCGGGGCAAAGCGTCCTTCGAGGGGGCAGAGAACCCCGATGCGGTAATGCGCCTCCGCCTGAGGCGTCTTTGCCTGCTCCTCGGATAGCACTCGCCATGGAAGCGCCGCAATCAGAACGGCGAGCACGATTGTCACGCGGGCGATCGGATACAACTTCATGGGCGCCTTTCGGGAATGACGAACGGACGTTTTCCAAGATACGCGAGCGCGAGCGTATGGTATTCCTCGGCATTGTGCGCGAGCCTTTCGGCCGCCGCGGGATCGAGCGTCCGTTTCACCGCGCCCGGAATTCCGGCGACGAGAGAATGGGGAGGAACCTCGAGGTTCTGGAGAAGAACGCTGCCCGCCGCGACGATGCTGCCGCTGCCGATTCTCACGCCGTCGAGGATGACGGCGCCCATACCGATGAGACATCCGTCCTCGATCGTGCACGAGTGGAGAATGGCTCGGTGACCGACGGTGACCCGCGCCCCGACGACGAGCGCCGGCCCGCCGGTCGTCACGTGGCAGACGCATAGATCCTGGATATTCGTGTATGCGCCGATGTGTATCCCCCATACGTCGCCGCGAACGACCGCACCGTGCCAGACGCTCACGCCGTCGGCGAGCTCGACGTCGCCGATGACGTGGGCCGTCGGCGCGACGAATACGTCGGCGCCGATCGCCGGATGCTTCCCCTGGAAGGGCTCTATCACCGGATTCCTCCTACGCGTCGAGATCCCCGAAATTCCCCGGGTCGAGCTCCTTAAGGCGCTTGCGAACGTCGTCCTCGTCGGGACCGAGATCGATGCTCCGTTTGTACGTATCGAAAAGCGCCCGATCGATGAGGATCGTCGCATGGGTGCGCAGCGCAAGCGCAATCGAATCGCTCGGCCGCGCGTCGACGTAGAATACATCCTCGAGGCGTTTCAGCACGATGCGCGCGAAGTACGTGTCCGACTGGATCCCCGCGATCTCGATCCGCTCGACGGTCGCTCCGAACGTCTCGACGACGATTGCGAGCAGGTCGTGCGTCATCGGCCGCTCGAACGCTTTCCCCGCGAGGGCCGAGAAGATCGCGGTCGCCTCTGCGGTACCGATCCAGATCGGGAGAATGTCGTCCTCGTCCTTCGCCTGGAGAAGGACGACCGGACGCCGACGCTCCTGATCGAGCGCGATGCCGCGCACCGATACCTCGACGAGATCCATGCCCGGTTCCTACGTGCCCTTTTCGACCTTCCGCGTCTTATCCGCTTCCATCCGCTGCTGCATCGTCTCCATCGACTCCATCTTCGGATGCGCGATCTCCATGTTCTCCCTCATCCATTTCGCCGACTCGGTCATCGCGCTCTGGGGATACTTCTTATCGAGCTCGTCGAAGGTCCGGCGCGCCTGTTCGTAGTCCATGAGGTCCTCGGCGTACGTGAAGCCGATCATGAAGAGCGCTTCCGGCGCGTTCTTGTGATTCGGGTACAAATTCACGAGGTCGCGATAGTACTGGATCCGGTTCCGAGGATCCGGCTCGATCTGGACCATTTCCCAGAGCTCTTCCGGCGTGCGTGTGGTCTTGTCGAGCCGCTCCCTGACGTAATTCTCCACCGGGTACTTCTTCTTGAGCTTTTCAACCACGGCGAGATAGGCCTCTTCTGTCTTTTTCGCGTTCAACGTGGCCTCGATCGTCGACCGGGCCTCATCGAGCGTATTGACCTTCTCCGGATTCTTCTCGGCGACCCTCACGATGGCGAATCCCTTCTCGAAGCGGATGATCTCGCTGATCTTCCCCACCTCGAGCTTCTCGACCGCTTTGCTGAAAACGTCGGAATAGCCGACCCCGTTAATGTAGCCGCCCGGGTTGAAGTAGCCAAGGTCCCCTCCCGCCGGCGCCGTCGATTGGTCTTCGGATTCCTTCGTGGCCAGCGTCGTGAAGATCTCACCCTTCATGAGCTGCCTGCGCAATTTCACGGCCTTGAGACTGTCGGTCGTGAAGATGTATTGGGCGCGCATGACGGGTTTCTGGACAAACTCGGCCGTATGCGCCGCGTAGTAGTCCTCGATTTCCTTCGGCTCGACCTTGATCTCGTCGGCGATGTTCTTCGAGAAGTACTCGGCGACGACGATGTTCATCGTGGCCCACCGCAGCCGCTCCTGCATCTCGTCGGTCCTGTCCAACTTGTCGTCGATCGCCGCCTTGTACAGGAGATGCTGCTCGATGAGCTTGTCGACGAACTTCGCCTGTCCGTCTCTCCCTTTGAACCCCTTCTTCTGGTTAACAGGCAGCTCTTCGTACATGCGAAGCATCTGATCCTGGGTGATCTTGAGATCGTCGACCCGACCGGCGAGACCCGTTTCTACCTTGATGGTGCTGTCCTTCTTCGTGCCCGAGCACGCCGCGAACGCGAGCGCGAAGCAGCTCGCGACCAGAACGAACGGGAGCGCTTTCCTCGAAAACATCCGTACCTCCTTGTCCTGACGCAACAGCAACGATTTTGCGCTACAAGAGATCCGCGCGATGCTTCTTCTCCAGGCGATCGATGATTTCGCGGACCCGCTGGCTGTCCCCCCGCCTGCACACAAGCACCGTTCTTCCCTCGACAACGACGATGAGGTTGTCGACGCCGACGGCCGCCGTCACACCCTCCGGGTTGAAAAAGAGATTGTTCCGGGAATCGACGAGCTCGAGGCGTCCCGCGCCCGTGTTTCCCCGCCTATCGGTGCGCAGAAGATCGAAGAGGGAATCCCACGATCCGACGTCGCTCCAGCCGATGTCGGCGGGGATGACGACGACGTTGGCGGCCTTTTCGAGAATCCCGTAGTCGACCGAGACGGCGGGCATCTTCGGGTATTCCCGCGCAACGACGCGCCGGAGTCCCCTCGTCCCGAGCGCGCGTTCGATCGCCGCGAGCGGCGCCTCACCTTCGGGGAGAAGGCGCGACCAGGCGGCAAGGAACACGGAAGGACGCCAGAGAAAGATCCCGCTGTTCCAGTAATAGCGCCGCGCCCGCACGTAGGCGGCCGCCTTCGCCGCGCCGGGCTTCTCGTGGAAACGCTTCGCCTTGAAAAGGGCGATCCCGCTCTTCGTTTCGAGCTCGCCCCCCGCCTCGACGTATCCGTATCCCGTGGCCGGATACGAGGGCACGATACCGAACGTGACGAGCACGTCGCGCCTTCCGGCGAAGCCGGACGCCGCCCGGACGGCGCGCCTGAACGCCCCCTCTTTCGCGATCGCGTGATCCGCCGGACAGACGAGAAACGGCACGTCCCCACCCATCCGGCGCACGATGGCCGCGGCGACCGCGATCGAGGGCGCCGTGTTGCGCCCGACGGGCTCCGTGAAAACAGCGTCTCTCGCGAGCCTGGGCAGCTCCCTGCGGACGAGCGGAGCGAGATCTTCAGTCGTGAGCACGAGAATGCGATCGCTCGGCATGAGGGCCGCGAGGCGCCGGTACGTGAGGGCGAGCATGCTCCCCCCGCCTGTGATGTCGAGGAACTGCTTCGGTTTTGCGGCGCGGCTATAGGGCCAAAACCGTCTTCCCTTTCCGCCCGCGAGAATCACTCCATACATGAGGATCACGCACCCATGAGCCCGGAGACGTCGACGAAGCGCTCGAGAACGCCCGCGACATTTTTCTTGATAGCCTCGAGGCCTTCCTTCGTCAACGCCTCGAAACGGAGCACGAGAGCGGGCTGCGTATTCGACGCCCGGATGAGACCCCATCCGCCCTCGAATTTGACCCGCGCGCCGTCGACGTCGATCACCTCGTGGTTCTTCCTGAAATGATCGCGCACCTCGCGGACGACGTCGAACTTACGCTCATCCGCGCAGTCGATGCGTATCTCGGGGGTCGTCTCGTATCGGGTAAGATCCGCCAGCAGCGCGCTCAAAGGCGTGGAGCCCCGCGAGACGATCTCGAGGAGACGGCACGCAGCGTAGAGCGCGTCATCGTAGCCGAAGTACCGGTCGGCGAAAAAGATATGCCCGCTCATCTCACCCGCAAGCAGCGCCCCCGTCTCGCGCATCTTCTGTTTGATGAGGGAATGCCCCGCCTTCCACATGAGAGGTTTGCCGCCGTGCCTCGTGATATCCTCGATGAGGCTCTCGGAGCATTTGACCTCGAAGATGACAGTCGAGCCCGGATGTTCGCGCAGAACGTCGCGTGCGAAGAGCGCGAGCAGCCGGTCTCCCCAGAGTATCTCCCCGCTATCATCGATGACGCCGATCCGGTCGCTGTCACCGTCGAAGGCGACGCCGAGCTCCAGTTTCCTCGCGAGCACCGCGCCCTTGAGGGCGGCGAGGTTCGCGGGAACGGTCGGGTCGGGATGATGATTGGGAAACGTGCCGTCCGGCTCCATGAAGAGCTCGAGCGGCTCCACTCCGAGCTTCGAGAAGAGATCGCGCGAAACGATCCCCGCCGTCCCGTTTCCGCCATCCGCGGCGAAAACGACCGGCCGGGTGAGCTCTATCCCCTTGGTAACGTACTCGACGTATTCGGCCCGGGCATCCCGCCGCGTGATGTGACCGCCTCCCGGTTCCGCGAGATTGCCTTCGGCGACGTCCCTGAGCTCGAGGATGTCCCGACCGTAGATCGTCCCCTCGCCCCGGAGCACCTTGAATCCATTGAACTCGCTCGGATTGTGGCTCGCCGTGATCATGACGCCGCCGGCAAAGCCCCACCGCTTCGCGGCGAAATAGAAGACGGGGGTCGGCACAATCCCGACGTCGACGACCGAGACGCCCCCCTTCGTCAATCCCTCGGAGAGCGCTTCGAAAAACTCATCGCTCGACGGACGCACGTCCCTGCCGACGACGGCGTTCGTGATCTTTTCGCGGAGGAAAGTGGCCGCCACGGCGAGGCCGAGCCGCCGCACGCGGTCCGGCGTGAGGTCGGCGCCGACGAGGCCCCTGATATCGTATTCCCTGAATATGTGCGCCGGAATATTGATATCGATCCTCCCTGTTCGAGGAGCGAGCTCGTTACTCCTTCACGACCCAGACCTTGATCGGAACCTCGACGTCCCGATGGAGCCTGACGGCCACGGTGTAAACGCCGAGCTTCTTGATAGGCTCTTCGAGCACGATCTGCCGGTGCTCGACGGCGAAGCCCTGATCGCTGATCGCCTTGGCGATATCGTGCCCCGTGACCGAGCCGTAGAGCTTGTCCTCTTCCCCCGCCTGGACGACGAGGGTGCAGGAGAGCCCTTTCATCTTTTCAGCGATGGCCTCGACGCTCTGCTTGAGCTTCGCGTCCCGTGTGACGTGGAGACGATTCTCCTCGTTGAGCACGCGCTTCTGGCCCTCGGTCGACGGACGCGCGAGACGCTGCGGGAAAAGGTAGTTTCTCGCGTAGCCGTCCTTCACCCGGACGACGTCTCCCCGATCCCCGAGGCCCTGGACCTTCTGCGTTAGGATGATATCCATGTGACTCTCCCTTTAGCGATAGTATTCCCTGACGAACGGTAGAAGGGCGATGGCCCGCGCGCGCTTGATCGCCTTGGCGAGCTGCCGCTGGTGCCAGGCGCATGTCCCCGTGATGCGGCGCGGCGTGATCTTGCCGCGCTCGGTGATGAAGCGGCTCAGGAAGGACTGGTCCTTGTAATCGATGGGGAGATCGTCCATGCAGAATCTGCACGGCTTCGTCGGAAGCATGCGCTTCTCTTTTTTCTTCTTTTTATCGTTCCGCTTGTCATTCATTGTCATGGCTTCTCACTTCCCCTCTGCGGGCGATTTCGCCGCCTCGGCCGGTTTCGGACGCTCTTCGACGACGATACTGTGGCGGAGCACCGTTTCATCGAAACGGAACACCCTGTCGAGCTCCTTCAGAATCTCGCCGGTGCCGGCGAATCGGATAAAGGTGTAGTAGCCCTCGAAGATCTTGTTGATCGGGTAGGCAAGCCTGCGCTTACCCCACTGGTCGACGCTCGTGATCTGACCCTGGCGCGCCGTGATGACCTCGCTGAACTTGACCGCTTTTTCCTTGACCGATTGCTCGTCGAGGGACGGGTTGAGAATGAAGATACACTCATATGCCCGCATAGATGATTTCCTCCCTTCGGACTTGAATCGACCTTCACTGGAGGGTTAACCGCCGTGAAAGTAGGGATTGATGACGGCGGCGTATGCGCCCGCCGTGCATGCCGTACAATATAACACGCCCCGCCGGCCGGGTCAAGGGGAGCATGGATAGATGGCCGGGTGGAACGGATCGCGCGTGCGGGGGCTCCGAATGACCGGTGTGCAAGAAAAGGAGCGCCCGCATTCCGGCGTTTCCATGGTATCATCTGCATCGCAGCGCAGAGAGGAGACGTCATGGCTCGCGTTCTATTGGGCACACATGCGTTCGTCTACCCCATGCCCGTGGCCCTCGCGGGCGCGAATATGGGCTGCAAGACGAGCCTTCTCGTCGCGGCGCTCATCTCTTGTGTGCTCATCTGGAGTCCTGCGGTGAAGGCGCAGGCGCCGGCAGCCGGATCGCAGGCGCCAACCGCGCTCGACTCGCTCCTCGAGGCAGGCGCGGCAAGGGTATATCTCGATATACCGGGACAGTTCCACGATTACATCAAGGCCGAAATCCCGTATGTGAACTACGTTCGGGACCGCTCCCTCGCCGAGGTTCACATCCTTCTCACGAGCGATGAGACGGGGAGCGGGGGTACGGCATACACCATCACACTCATGGGGCAGAAGAAATACGCGCTCATCAGTGACACGCTCGCATTCGCGATGGAGGCGTCGGAAACGGAGGATGCGACGCGGATCACCCTCGCGAGACTCCTCAAGCGGGGTCTCATGCGCTATGTCGAAAAGACGCCCGCCGCCGACTGCATCTCGATCGCCTATACGCCGCGGCCCGCGGCGGCGAAGGTGAAGGACCGGTGGGACTACTGGGTCTTCAGTTTGAGCTCGAACGGCAGCATCAATGCGGAAAAATCGTGGAGCAGCATGTGGATCAACAGCTCTCTGGACGCGGACCGCGTCACACCGGAGCTCAAGATCGGTCTCTCCGTCGGCACGAACTACAACGAGAGCAATTTCGACGTGGCCTCCGGGTCGACCGCGCAAACGGTCACGAGCATAACCCATTCAGAGTGGTTCGACGGCTTTATCGCCGGGAGCCTCGGCGAACACTGGTCCATCGGGGGCTCCGCGGATCTATACGCCTCGACGTATGAAAATATCGATATCCTGGGCTCGATCGGGCCGGCGATCGAATACGACGTCTTTCCCTATTCCCAATGCACGCGGCGGCAGTTCCGCATCGCCTATTGGATCTATTACCGGCACTCCAGATACATCGAAGAGACGATATTCGACACATGGAGCGAGGACCTGGCGCGAGAGGAGCTCTCGGCGACGTACGAAGTGAAGGAACGATGGGGATCCATCAGCGCAAGGCTATTCGGATCGCACTACTTTCATGATTTCGAGAAGAACAGGCTCGGGTTGTCCGGAAACCTGTCGCTTCGAATCTTCGCGGGCCTCTCGCTGACGCTTTCAGGAAACGCGAACATGATCCACGATCGCATCTCTCTTGCGAAAGGAGACGCGAACAAGGAAGAGGTGCTCCTCCGGCGCAAGCAGCTCGACACGCAGTATTCATACTATGCGTACTTCGGCTTCAAGTATTCCTTCGGATCAATCTACAGCAACGTAGTGAATCCGCGGTTCGGTATCTGACGCGATTCCCATTGCTCTCGAGACGCTCATCGTAGTACTATCCAAAGGCGTTACGCAGCCACCAACTCCGAAATCGCAGGAGAGATCATGGCTTTCCCGGAGCACACGAACATGGCATCAGAGGCCAGGCGGAAAGGGACCGGGGTAATCGGCCTCGTCATCGGCGTCGCGGGACTGCTTTCGATCGCATACTGGATCTTTGTGTCGTATGTGCACGCCCGCTCGGAGGGCGCTGGCGTGGCGAGCCGGCTTCTCGCCTGGAACCCTGCCCTGATTGCGGAGAGGGCTGCCTTCGTGGCGATCATGGCCGTCTATGCCGGCTTCATAGTAGGCACGTTACGGAAGGCGCGCCGGAAAGAGGACCAGGCTGTTCGTGCCGCGAATCTGAAAAGTCGCGTCGTCACGGAGGGCATTCAGGAACTCATCCTCATGCACGACAGGAACCTCACCGCGCTCTGGGCGAACAGGGCCGCGGGCGATTCCATCGGGATGAAGCCCGAGGACATCGTCGGTCGCCATTGCTACGAGCTCTGGCACCAGAGGAGCGAGCCGTGCGTCGTCTGCCCCGTCATCAGGGCGATGGAGACGGGAGTGCAGGCCGAAAATGACGTCTTCACTCCGGACGGGCGGGCCTTCTATATCAAAGGGTATCCGGTGCGCGATGAGAAAGGGAACGTCACGGGCGCCATCGAGGTCACGCTCGATATAACCGCGCGTAAGCGCGCCGAAGATGCGCTCGCTCGCGAAAAGGAACACCTCGCCATTACGCTCGCATCCATCGGCGACGGCGTCATCGTCACCGATACGATCGGCACGATCACCTTCATCAACGCAGCCGCCGAAAAGCTCACGGGCTGGAGGCAGTCCGACGCGTTCGGGCAGCAGCTCGAGCATGTCTTCACGCTCATCCACGCAGAAACGAGGATGCCCTACGAAAATCCGCTGGAAGCCGTCCGGCGGATGAGCGTCCCGGCGAGCCTCCCCACCGGCGCCATTCTCCTCTCGCGAGACGGCACCGAGCGGCTCATCGCCGCCAGCGGCGCACCGATCAAAGGCCCCGACGGGAAAACCATCGGCATGATCATCGTCTTTCGCGACGTCACCGAAAAACACAGGCTCGAAGAGGAGATCATTAAATCGCAGAAGCTCGAATCGATCGGCGTCCTCGCCGGCGGCATCGCGCACGACTTCAACAACTTTCTGACCGCGATCATCGGCAACGCCTCGCTCGCGCGGCTATCGATGAGCGCTCAGGACAAATCGTACGGCGTGCTTTCCGATATCGAGAAGGCCGCAACACGCGCGCGCAAGCTCACGCAGCAGCTTCTGACGTTCTCGAAGGGCGGGGCGCCCGTGAAGAGGATCACCCCTCTCGGCGATACCATTCGCGACACGGTGAGCTTCGCCCTGACCGGCTCGAACGTTTCGTCCACCTTCGATATGCCGGACGACCTCTCGCCGGTCGATGCGGACACCGACCAAATCAGCCACGCCGTCAACAACATCGTCATCAACGCACGCGAAGCGATGCCCCACGGGGGGACAATCAGCATCCGGGCCGAGAATGTCGACGTCGCGGAGGGCGCGATGCTGCCGCTTCCCCCCCAACGGTACGTGAAGATCTCGATACAGGATCGGGGAGTCGGCATTCCCCGTGAGGATGTCGGCAAGATATTCGACCCCTACTTCACGACGAAGGCAGAGCAGCACAGCGGCCTCGGCCTCTCCGTCGCATATTTCGTGGTAAAGAAGCACGGGGGTCACATCACCGTCGACTCCGAGCCCGACGTCGCGACGACATTCTCGATCTATCTGCCGGCGGCGCGCGCCGAACTGCCCGCGGCCGAGCGGAAGGAGCCCGCCGCCCCGACCCGGGGCCACGGCAGAATCCTCGTCATGGACGACGAAGAGATCGTCCGCGACGTCCTCGGAAAGATCCTGCAACGGTTCGGATACGAGGTGGAGTTCGCGAGGGACGGCATGGAAGCGGTCGATGTGTATCGCGCCGCAATTGACCGCGCGAAGCCGTTCGACGCCGTTATCATGGACCTGACGATCACCGGCGGCATGGGGGGGATAGAGGCAATCGAGCTCCTCCGGCTCATCGACCCCGACGCGAAGGCGATCGTTTCGAGCGGCTACAGCGACGACCCGGTGATGTCGGACTTCCGCAAATACGGATTCGACGGAGTTATCGCGAAGCCCTTCCGGGCGGAAGAGCTGAGCGCTGCGCTCGGCAAAATCCTGAGCCGCGAGAAGGTTCCGAGCCGCAAAGATAGAGCCTCCGGGTGACCGAATCCTCCCTTGTCGAGGGAACACGGCGAGCCTCGCGCGGGGCGCCCCTCACGTTCCGCGCGGGAACCAGTGCTGCGTCCGCTTGCAGATTCCCACGAGGAGGAGCATCACGGGCACCTCGATGAGCACACCCACCACCGTGGCCAGCGCGGCCCCCGACGAGAGCCCGAAGAGCATGACCGCCGTCGCGATGGCCACCTCGAAATGGTTCGAAGCCCCGATCATGGCGGCGGGCGCGGCTTCCTCGTAGGAGAGTCTCAAAGCCCTCGCCGCGCCGTAGCCGAGCCAGAAGATCAGCATCGTCTGGATGAAGAACGGGATCGCGATCCAGAGGATCGTGAGCGGGTTCGTGAGGATGACCTCCCCCTTGAAGCTGAAGAGAAGGACCAGCGTGGTCAGGAGCGCGATGATCGTGACCGGCGTGAGCACGTGGAGGAACTTCTTCTGAAACCAATCCCTCCCTCTCGCTGCGATGATCCATCGCCGCGAGAAGTACCCGGCCACGAGCGGCAGGGCCACGTAGATCGCGATGGAGAGTGCCAGCGCCTGCCAGGGAACGGGCAGACGGCCGACGCCGAGGAGAAGACCGCCGAGCACACCGTACAGGAGCAGCATCGTCAGTGAGTTGATAGCGACCATGACGAGCGTGAGTCCGTCGTTGCCCCGGGCCAGGTAGCCCCAGACGAGCACCATGGCGGTGCAGGGCGCGATCCCCAGAAGAATCGCACCGGCGAGGTAGCTGCGCCAGAGCGGCACCTCGAGCATCTTCATGCCGTTGTGCAGCACGACAGTCCCCGCTCCGTGCGCGGCGCCGACCGGAAGATCGAGACCGAAGGGCATCCTGACGAGATCGGTCGCCTCCGGACCAATGAACCCCTTGAACAACACCCCGAGAAACAGCAGGGCGATTGCGTACATGGTGAACGGCTTTACGGCCCAGTTGACGAAAAGCGTGAGAAGCACAGGTTTGCCGCTCTTGCCCGCACTGATCACCGAAGCGAAGTCGATCTTCACCATGATGGGGTACATCATGAAGAAGAGGCAGATCGCGATGGGAATGGACACCACGGGAGCGCCGGCCACGTAGATCGCCATCCCGTCGAGCGTTTTTGCGAGAGCTGGGGCGATTTTCCCCAGCAGGATGCCGCCGACGATGCAGAGCCCCACCCATGCCGTGAGGTAGCGCTCGAAGATATTCGTCAACCGCCGCTCATCGACGGGAATCATTTCATCACGCATCGCCGCACTCCTCCCCGTATCGAATGTGTCCCTAATGCACGCTCCATATCAGATAGACGCCCCCGAGTATGACGAGAGCCCCGCACACCTTTTTGAGAATAACGGCTCCCTTCGAACGCTCGTTCCAGTTGAGATACCTCTGCACCATGCTCGTGAAAGTCCCCGCGAGCACGATCACGGCGCAGTGGCCGATCGCGTAGAACAAAACGAGAGAGACGGCCAGGATCGGCCTCGTCGAGGCCACGCTGAAGGCGATCCCGAGCATCGGCGCCATGTACGCGAAGGTGCAGGGACCGAGCGCGACGCCGAACGCGAGCCCGATGACGAGAGCGGCGAGCGCTCCCTTCTTCTTCATCTTCGGCTGGTTCGCCGCGCCGAGAAACGGGATGGTGATGACCTCGAGGAGATGCAGGCCGATCACGAAGAAAATCGCCGCGACGAAATAGTTCCCCGTCTTCCCGACGTCCCCCATGATACGGCCCATCATCCCGGTAATGGCGCCGATCGCGGCGATCGTCGCGAGGATCCCGAGCGAGAAGAGCCCGGAGAGCGCGAATGCCCGCTTTTTCGTAACGACTCCCTGTCCGTCGATGAACCCCACGATGAGCGGAATGCTCGACAGGTGACACGGGCTGAGGAGAATGCTCAAAACGCCCCACGCCATCGACGCGGCCAGGGCGATGAGAGGCGCCTCCTGCAGGGCCCCGGTCAGGCGATCGAAAAGGGATATCATCGTCAAACGCCCTTCTGCTTCAGCACCTTGACGAGCTCGTCCTTCGGGAAGTATCCCTCGTGCCGGAAGTACTCTTTTCCGTCCTTGTCCAGGAAGACCTGCGTGGGGATGACCCGAATGCCGTATTTCTTTGAATACGGCTTGCCCGCCTCCGTCCACACGTCGTAGAACACGACCTTGACCTTGCCCGCGTACTCCTGCTCGATCTCCTTCATGATCGGCTGCATCTTCTTGCAGGGAATGCATTTGACGGAACCGAGCTCGACGAAGGTGACGAGCGGCGCGCCGTCCTTCTTTGACGACGGCTTGTCCTTCCCCGCCGGCGCCTTTTTCCCCTCCTGCGAGCACGCGACCCCGATGAACAGCGCGATCGTCAATACCGCCGCGATCACGATGCGTTTCCTCATCGATCTCTCCTTTCCCGGCTCCCGCTCCTACTTCAGCAACGCCTCAATGTCGGACTCCGACAGGACCTTCCCTGTGCTCTTGACCTGGCCGTCAATGACCAAGGCGGGCGTGATCATCACGCCGAACTTCATGATGTCCTGAATCTTCTCGACCTTCTCGATCTCGGCCTCGACGCCGAGCGCCTTCGCCGCCGCTTCCGCGTTGGCCGCAAGCGCTTTGCACTTCGGACATCCCGTCCCGAGGATCTGGATCTTCTTCATAGCGCCCCCTTCAAATCGCCCCGTACAGCATTCCGGTGAGCGTCGCCATCACGATGATCAGAGAAACGAAAACGACGGCCTTCTTCGTGCCGAGGATGCTTCGAATTACGAGCATGTTGGGAAGGCTCAGCGCGGGCCCCGCCAGCAGCAGCGCGAGCGCCGGCCCCTTGCCCATACCGCTCCCCATCAGCCCCTGGAGGATCGGCACCTCGGTCAGCGTGGCGAAATACATGAACGCCCCCGCGAAGGAGGCGAAGAAATTGGCTGCGAGCGAATTGCCGCCGACCGCCCTCGCGACCCACGCCGAGGGAATCAGCCCTTCGTGCCCGACACGGCCGAGGAGCGCCCCGGCGACGAGCACGCCCATGAGAAGGAGCGGCAGTATCTGCTTTGCGAAACCCCACGTCGAAGAGAACCACTCCGAGGTTTCTCCCCGAGCGGTGCTCGTGAAGATAGAGAGCCCGATGACGCCGGCGGCGAACGGGACGATCGGACGCCCGGGAACAAGCAGGGCCAGGGCGGCGACGAGCACGGCGGTCAAAACAGTCTTCCACCACGCGACCTCGAACCAGAGAACCAGCATGACTCCCAGCGCGAGGGCACATAGAGACGTCACGACCCATTTCGCGCTGTAGATCGCGGCCCAGAGACCGGTCGCCTCCGCGGGCTTTCCCCAGTTGGCGAACACCAGGATCCCCACCATGGCGGCGAAGTACAATGCGTTCTTCCAGAGGGGGCGTTTCGTCTCGGGCTCGCTCATCGCCGCCTGTGCGATTGCCTTCTCCTCTTCTTCCTTGCGAAAGATGAGGTGCATCAACACGCCGATGATCACGCTGAAGAGAATGGCTCCCACGGCGCGCGCGACGCCCAGCCCGAGCCCCAGCACCCGGGCGGTGAGGACGATTGCGAGCACATTGATCGCGGGCCCCGAGTACAGAAACGCCGTGGCCGGGCCGAGCCCCGCTCCCATTCTATAGATTCCGGCGAACAGCGGCAGCACCGTGCACGAGCAGACCGCGAGAACGGTCCCGGATACCGAG
>Ga0315293_10003248_pt1 | contig 15672 bp, 11 predicted proteins | sample YL17G13_20_MG_FD_203071 | JGI IMG/M metagenome (GOLD analysis project Ga0315293, IMG submission 203071) | Sediment microbial communities from Yellowstone Lake, YNP, Wyoming, USA - YL17G13_20 | ecosystem: Environmental > Aquatic > Freshwater > Lake > Sediment | place: USA: Wyoming | collected...
ATAAAGCAAGCAATCTGCCGATATAACTATAAACAAGACCGGCAAAGGCAGACCAGGCAGTTCGGCAATGGCGGCGCCATGGCTCTGCGACCACCGCTAACATAGAGAAAATGGCGTCTTTGTCCTCGGCTTTTATTGGAAAATGAAGATTAAGCAGGCATTAACATTTGGGTTATTTCTATTATGCACTGTCGTCTGCTGCCATTCAGCGGACCAGACAAGCATCTCCGTAGTTGTTGTTTCGCCCTTACGCCGAGTACTCCAGGATGAAGTTAATGTCAATGATTATGGTCAAGCTGATTTGTTTTGCGCAAAAGGTGAGACTGAGTCATTTCAAATAATTGTTCAGAACCCTACAGCAAAAGATATAGCCAAAATTCAACTCCAGGCTGGCACATGGCGCCATATCGGGAAAGAACCCAAAGAGGTTCCCGTCTTGCGCATGTTTAGGGAGCATTACGTTCTCGTTAAGCGTTCATCAGGTAGGACCAATCGACAAAAGGGTATGTACCCAGACGCACTGATACCGTTTGTGGATCCCTATACGGGCCAGCAGATAACGACTGCAAAGTATCTTGCGGCCGGTCAGGACGTTAAGGCAAGCAACAGCCAGGGGTATTGGATAGATATTAGTGTAGGTAGAGGCGTACCGGCCGGCGAATATACTAATGAAATCATCGTGTTTTCCGCAGGCCAGAAGATTGCGACCATACCCGTTACTGTTACAGTGTGGGATTTCGAACTGCCAGAGATTCACAAGCTCAAGACCTACTTCGGTAAAATGTTAGATGTAAGCGATTATCATGATGTCCGATGGAATAGCCCTGAATACAAGGAAATAGTAAATAGATACTTATTGCTGCTTCACGAGCACGGGGCTGACCAGCCTTTTGAGAAAAGCCCCCTGATAGACCACACAACCGGAGAAATAAGTTTCCCAGCCCAATACATCAAAGAGCTAAAGGAGTATGTTGATAAGTTTAAGCCCCCGATAACGCGTGTGATATTACTTTATTATCCTTTTACCAATGACCCGGTCAAAAGAGCCAGGTACCTATCGGCCTGGGAGGCTTTTATTAAACAGAATCCATGGATTCCTGAGCCGGTAGTATATACTGATGAACCAAACAGCAAGGAGTATTATTTGAAAGTCATTGAATATGGAAACGCAATAAATGCTTATGCGCCGAGCATTAAGTATCTGGTAACAGAGCAGATAGAACCCCAGGAACCAGGCTGGCCGAGCTTAGAAGGCGTAGTAGATATCTGGGTCCCAGCCTGGCATTTGGCAAACCCGGTAGATATAAAAAGGCGACAAAAAGCTGGGGATGAGGTTTGGTCCTACACCGCACTTGACCATGAAGGTGTGCCGAATTGGCTCATTGATTTTCCACTGCTGGATTACAGGATACCTGCCTGGTTCAGTTGGAGTCTGGACTTGAAAGGTATTCTGTACTGGCAGACAACCAGATGGGTTTGGGCCAAGGTTGACCCCTGGGTTGACTGCCAGACATACTCCAAGGGAGGAAAAGTTTGGAATGGCGCAGGTTGTCTTATTTATCCCGGCGGAGCGGCGGGTGTCAATGGGCCTATTGCGAGTATGCGGCTGAAAGTTTTCAGGGACAGCATTGAAGACTATGATTACTTTTCGATTCTTAGTGAACTTGTAGGACGAGATAAGGTTGACAGGATTGTGAAAAATGTTGCGAGCAGTTTCACAACGCACAGCAATGATATGAATGCCTACCTTGAAGCAAGGACATTTATTGCCAAAAACATTACTGAGAATAAAAAGTAAGTTCCGAGTCAAAATTTTGCGAGCTAATCTGTAAGGTAATTTATCGATTTAAAAGTTATGGCTGAAAAAGCTCGATACATATTGATAGCTGATTACGTGCCGCTTGCCAACAAGGGAGAAGAGGCGATAATCCGAGGCATTGAAGATATGTTCCGAGACGACCGGCCGGTTGAAATCGGGCTCTTCGATAATGTCAAACAGCCAACCTGCATAAATAATGTTACGGTTTTCCCAAGGGATTGGATTTTCCGTCTGGAAGGTAAAGTATGGAAGTCACGGCGACACCGGGCATTACAAGGGCTGTTAATCTCGCTGCAAATACGACTGGGTTATTATTCAAAGCTTAAGAATCTCATATCTCCCTCAAGCCGGAAGTATCAGCCTCTTCGTGAATTTTTTGACAAAGCCGATTTTATTCTTGTAGGCCATAATGGTGTCTTCTTCGTTGAATCCTGCGGTATTATTCACCTTGCCAAGAAGGTCGGAAAGCGGGCCGGTATAATTGGTTCGGGCGGTAGGCTTGTCTGGTATCGGCGACCTTACCTGGGCTGGCTCTACCGAAGAACAATCAAGGAAAGCGATTTTTGCACCTTCCGTGATTGTTATACCTTTGAAAATATGCAACAAATCATCGGCAAGAGTGACAAGCTGATATTAGGCCCGGACCCAGCTTTTGCCATGCAGCCTGCCGGGCAGGAAACTGCCCGTCAGGTGTTAGAAAGTTATGAATCTTATATGGCTGCCCGTAAAATCGGCAAACAAATAGTTGGTGTCACGGTGAGGGAAAAAGGAATTACTTACGAACATTCTTTCCTGAATGTAAACCCTTCCGAAAAACGCCGGATTCATGCTGAATTTGTCGCGCGAGTTCTAGATTGCTTGGTCCGGCAGCGCAATGCATATATTGTCTTCCTTCCCCATTCCATTGAGCAGGATAGCAACGATGTGAACGTCGCTTATCATGTATCCGAAGTAATGTCTTCGGACACGCAAAGCCGTATAATCATAGATAAAGATTTAAGCCCACGGGTCCTGAAAAGTGTTATTCGTGAATGCGATTTCCTTATCGGTGAACGTGCCCATTCCATTATTGCTTGCGTATCGGTTTGCACACCATTTATTGCCTTGACAAACAAGAAGGACTCAAGAACCCATGGCATCATTGGTCAGATGTGCGGCTGTGAAGAGCTGATTATTGATATGGATGCGCCTGATGTTGAGCAAACATGCGAGAAAGTTCTAAAAACCTTTGATAATAGAGCAAATATTCGTGAATCTCTAGTGCACACCAGCAAAACGATATTAAATGAGCTTGAAAAAATCAGCAAAATTGTAAAGGGCGAAAAGTAGAGAACGTGGTATTTAATGGGCAAGGTCTCTTCTATCCAAGAGGTTGTCAGTCGCGGTCTTTGTGTTTCTTGCGGAGCTTGTGTCAGTGCTGCTCCTGCGGGCAGCATGAGATTGACACTCGATGAAAAACTGGGCATCTTTGTTCCGGAAATTATCGACCCAGAGCGTGTCCGCGGAGATGGCGTAGAGTTTGATGTCTGCCCGGGAAAAGGCTTGGCTATCAAGAAAATGACATCGGAACTCTACGGTTCATGCGCTTATGCAAGTTTCGAATTGGGGCGTTATCGGCTTGCCATCGCCGCTCACACTACAAATCAACGCATCCTTGAGAACGCTTCGTCAGGCGGTGTGATGACGGATATCAGCCTCTTTCTTCTGGAGAAAAATCTTGTAGATGGCGTGACCGCCTCGCGTTTTACTTATGGTCCGCCAGGTCCGAGAACTGAATCATTCGTCGCACATTCTCCGGAAGAGCTAATTTCTGCTCAAGGCTCTAAATATTGCCCGACGACCACAAATCAACTGGTTCGCAAGTGTGCAGAAACAGGCGGACATCATCTTTTTATCGGAACACCCTGCCAGGTTGGTGCCCTGCGGTTAGCTATACAGCAAGAGCAGCGGCTGGCTGATATTTTTCCCTATACAATGGCGAGCTTTTGCGGTGGATACCGCGATTTTCGCTCGCTGGATAGAATAGTCTCGAGTCTGGGGGTAGAACCCTCAGAACTGGATTTTTTCCGTTTCAGAGGCGGTGGGCAGCCTGGCTCGATGCTCGGACGGACACGCAAAGGAACGACCATCCACGAGCCATATCCCGCTTATGGGCGCCGTTCTATGATTTCAAGACAAAAGCGATGCTGGTACTGCGTGGACGCCACAGGCGAATTAGCCGATTTTGCCTGTGGAGACGCCTGGATTCGCCGTTTTCTTGAGGACAAGAATCCCTGGTCGATTATTCTTGCTCGTTCGACGTTTGCTGAGCAGGTCATAAATGAGATGGCCGCAATAGGAAGACTTAAGGTCCAGCCGATTTTGTTCGAAGAAATATGTAAATCGCAGAAAAGTAATATCGGCTCTAAGAAGTTTCGACAATATGCGCGGAGGCGTGTTTCTCGGCTGCTGGGTATTACAATGCCTCAGTGGGACGTAGAGCTGCCGCGCGATAATGGCAGCTATCTTTATGAACTCTGTGTGCTTGCAGGTAAGACAGCAGTGGGACAACAGCTTCGCAGGGTTATGCATTTTTGTAAAGATTTATTAAAGCAGTCATAGTGATAATTTTTCGAGGAAGCTTGTGGCTTTAAGGCGCGACTTTTTGAGAACGTTGTCAATGACCTGTGTTCAAATGGTCGTTGTGTTTGGAACACAGGTGATTCTTGCCCGAGCATTAGGAACAGAAGACAGAGGAAGCTTTGCCGTGTGCTGGTCGTTTATGAACGTCCTGTTAATGATATCGCTGTTTGGGGTAAGTCCTTCCATAACGTATCACCTTGCCAGTTCAAGGTTGTCAGTTTCCCAAATCTTCGGAGTGAGTTTGTATATTGGAGCAGGTGGTTCGCTGTTTGCTGCAGCAGTAGGCTATGCAGCCATCCATCTGCCAGTTGAGTTTTTTTTGAAGGCCACGAAGACAGAGTTTGTTTTCGCTATCGTGGCGATAAGCCCCTATTTGTTTTTCACCTGCGCCATTGCTGTCTTACGCGGGACCATGCGATACGTAGCGATGAATTGCATGAATTTGTTGGACTCGGTGATTGTTGCGATAGGGACACTTTTGCTCTGCGCGGTTTTTAAGTTCGGCATTAAAGGAGCTTTGATAGCAGGGATGCTGGGGCCTGCCATTGTGGTTGTGTGGACACTGATAATTTTTAGAAAAGAAATATCAATAAATGAAGCTATAAAGTCTTTTAGATATGTTCCAAGCGTCTTACACTACGGAATTAGAGCCTATCTCAGTTATTTTGCCTGGTCGCTAAATATCCAGCTTGGTGTATTTATCATGGGTTTCTTTCTATTCAAATCCGAAATAGGGTTCTTTGCAATAGCTTTAGCGATGGTTGTCAGAATGGAGATTATTCCCGGCGCATTATACGAGGTTTTGATGCCCCGGTTGGTTCAAAACCAGGACCAGAGCACCAATTTACTTTGCAAAGCACTAAGGGTTATTATGATTGCAGTATTTACTGCAGCGATAGTATTAGCTCTGATTTGCAAACCAGTGGTAAGGTTGGCCTTCGGAGAAGAATTTTTGCCGGTGGCTGGGATAGTATATATACTGCTCCTGGGGACAGTTTTGCGGTCGGCGAGCAAGGTTATTACCACCTACTTTTTTGCAGCGGACCGTCCCGGCACTAATTCTCTTATTAAACTCTTGGGATTGTGTTTTAATATAGCGATTTTGTTAATTCTGATTCCAGCTTACGGCCTGAAAGGTGGGGCAGTTGGGACAACTCTGAGCTATTCACTTGAAGCGATTGTAATGGTAGCGGTCTTCTACTGGATTAGCAAGGTAGATTCTTGGAAGATGCTGCTGCCTGGTATCTCTGACTTGCTCGCCTTTAAAAATTTGGCTTTGTCGATGGTTGGAAAGAATTGCATTAGTAAACATTAAGAAAAGTAAAGGATAGGTGCCCAAATGAATACTCCAGAAACTATGTATGATTTGCCTGAAGAGCAATTTCCCACGGCAGGTGCCCTTGATATAAAAAAACTTTTCTTTTGGTCAGCATTGGGCTTCGGCTGTCTGCTCGGAGCAGTCTTTTATTACTTTACAGGAATTAAAATGCTTGCATTCGCGATGGTAGGGATAGTCCTGGCAGCTTCGGTGTTCATTGCCCCTCAAATGGCTTTTTACTTATATTTTGGCTGGCAAGTATTCGACGCGGTATTCCTGGCCAGTCCGACACAAATATTTACACCGGCGAAGGCTTTTGCTCTCTTCATAATTTTGATCTATTTTCTCTCGCTGGGTCGAATCCAACATAAAATCCTGGCTTCCAAACCGGTAATAGTGATGATGGCAATATTCGGACTTTTCGGATTATTGACATCATTCCAGGCCATTGTGCCTTTGAGAGCAATTTTGTTTTCCCTGCAAATTCTTGTGCAGTCATTTCTTGTTGTTGTAGCTCTTCATATTCTGGATAGTACCAGGCGTATTCATACTGCATTTTTCTGTTGCTATGCCGCAGGTGTGGTAGCTGGGATGATTATGCTCCTCGGAGGAGGTGTATCCTCGCGGTATTCACGAGGAACACTGGGTGAATATGCAAATCCTACTACAACGTCTTTGGCTTTGTCTGTGTCTTTCATTGCCCTGCCCGGATTATGGATATTGAAGAAACCAAAGATATTTTACCTGCTTTGCGTGGCCGGGGCTATACCAATAATAATAGGTATAATGAACACCGGCGCACGTGCACCGTTGTTTGCTATTTTTATGGGTCTTGGCCTTGGAATATTGTTCGCAAAAGGTACAGGTTTGTTTAAGCGGGTGATTATACCTGCTATGATTGTTGTTCTGATTGGCGGCACCATAATCTATGTGCTCAGTGCTAATATTTTAATGGGAGAAAGTCAGGAGCGATTGGAAGCACTGGTTTTCAGACAAACGACTGCCGGAGGTCTTGAAACCAGAACTGCTATCTGGTCTATCGCTTTTACTGAATACGTAAAACATAGTCCTCTACTCGGTTTTGGCTTTGCCAACACGGCACCCGCTCTCGAGCGGTATGTAGGATGGTATAGGGACATTCACAATAGTCTGCTTGGCCCTTTGGTTGACTCCGGACCAATCGGATTCACTCTATTTGTGGTGGCGCTTGCTTTACTGTTTAAGAAGGTGCATGGCATAAGGAACGTCCGAATGAACGTTATCGCAACGATGATTTACATATATATCCTGTCTTCAATGTTGACACACACTATTCATTTTACCAAATGGTTCTGGATCCCTGTGACAATGTGTCTGCTCCTGGTTGAACAAGGTAAGCGTGAGGAGTTATCAGAAATTGCTTGGGATCAAGAAAGTGCCATCGCTTGATTAAACAGCTATGAAAATTCTACATGTCGGGCCTATTGAGCGTTCACGTGCGGCAGGTGGACCGAACCAGAGTATCCGGGGCTTGGCAGCAGCTCTCGCTGAAATAGGATTGGATGTTGGTCTGCTTCCATCGGTTCCATTGCCGCCCGATACGTTGAATGAGACTATTCCGGGTGTTCATTTATTTGAAGGTCCCGGCAGAAGACACTTAAATCCGTGGTTTATTTCTCGAGATTGGGTAAGCCGCATACAAAGAGAATTTGGTACGCCTGATATAGTCAACTTTCACAGTACTTACATTCCTTTTCAAACTGCGTTGGCCCATCGATGCAGGCAGCTCGGCTGGCCCTATATCATTACTCCACGGGGAGGAATGACTTATTTAGCTCAAAGTAATAAACAGCCCAAAAAAATTTTAGGAAACCTGACATTCTTTCGTTCTTATGTAAAACACGCAACTGCTGTCCATGCTTTAAGCGCCGGAGAGGCCAGGCAAATCCAGGGGCAGTTCAAGGTTAAAAAACTTTTTATTGTGCCTAACGCAGTTCCAGATGAGTTATTCGAAGCTCCGAAGAGACTACCGCCGGCAGATTTGGGAGAATTTAAGGACAACTGCAATTTAATGCTGGGTTTTGTAGGTCGCATTGATGTATATATAAAGGGGCTGGATTTGCTGCTCGAAGCTCTCAGCAGGGTAAATTCGCAGCAAAAAGATGCCGCATGCAAGCTTATCGTAATAGGACCATTTGCAACACGCAGGGACGAAAAATGTGTTTCACTAACCATAAAAAGACTTGGCTTAGAACGTATAGTAAAACTTGTTGGTCCGAAATATGAACAGGATAAATGGAGGCATTTCTTGGCATTCGATGTTTGTGCTCAAACCTCACGTACCGAGGGGATGCCTATGGCTGTCTTGGAGGCGATGGCACTCGGTCGTCCGTGTCTGGTTACGCCGGGGACAAACATTGGTGATGTGGTTCGTGAGGGAGGTGGATGGGTATGTGAGCCTGAATCGAAATCAATTGCTGAAACAATTAAATCCATCTATGACAATAGAGATGCTCTCAAAGCTTTGGGACAGCAATCACGTCAGATAGTGCAGACACGATTCACTCGGCATAAAATTGCCCGGCAACTAAACGAAGAGTATGCAAAAATAATTGGACAATAAAATATATAAGCAATGCGGCGGATCCGCACAGCTTGCAGCTTTGTTTTTAGACGACTTGCTCAATAAGACTAACATATTGAGGATACAGCACCTTGCGATCGTAGCAGGTTTGGGCCAGACGGCGTGAGCCGGCTTGCATGGTGGTCAATTCTTCACGATTGTTGACGACCTGTTCAATAACTTCCGCACAGCTATCCACATCGCCAGCTTTATAATCCAGGCCGCAACGGCCTTCACGGATAATTTGGCTACACTGGCCAGGGATGGTGTTCAGCACTGCAAGGGAAGCGGCAAAGTAGTAGAATATCTTGTTAGGCATGTAAATCATCGCTTCGGGGAAACTTGCATTGAAACCGACGTCACATTGATTTAGCAAGTATACCCAGCGGTTGAATTCGAGAAAGCCGGTCAGTGTGACGTTTGTCAGGTGCTCTTTGTGAATGATTCGTTCGAGTTTTTGGCGTAGTTCGCCTCTGCCGGTGATGAACAGACGTGTCCTCATATTTAACGTTTTGTGTATTCCGGCAAAGGCATGCACCAATGTTAGACAGTCATAGCTTCTGTTCAAACTGCCCGTGTATGCAAGCCAGATTTCACCTGCAGGTTTGGTTAGCTCTTCGTAGTAACCTTGAGCAGCGGCGTTGAATTGGTCAAGGTTGATGCCCAGTGGGATGGTAGCAGTGATTTTTTTCGGACCGCTCAATTCTATTGCCCGCTTTACGTACGCATCGGCGACACCAACAATAGCATCGGCGGCTCTGTATGCATCGCGGGCGGCTTTATGCCACGGCTCAAGGGCTATGGAAAGAAGCGGGCGTAGGAAGTTGGGGACAGCACGATAGAATGTTTCCGGCCAGAGGTCCTGAACGTCAATGACCACCTTAGATGAGTATTCTTTTCCTATCTCTGCTGCCTGCCGAGCAAGCGTTGGAGGCGGGGCGCTGGCAAGAACGACATCTGGCCGGTGAGGTTCCGCTCGAGCGGCCTTACGGAAACGATTGGCCAAAAGATAGTGGTTCCATAGCCGGCTCAGTCCAACATTGTGATAATATGGCGGAACCGATAGAAACCTCAGGTTAATACCTATCGATTTGCAGGTTGCGGTTATAGCTTCTTGGTCCACAGGTCTTTTGAAGCGGTGACTAAAACTGCTGGTCCACCAGGTTACTGTATGACCTTTATCTACAAGAAGTCTGGCCAGAGTTGCATAGCGACCTTCCTGTTCAGGGTCCCCTGGCAGTGGGTCGAAAGGATTTACCAGCCAGATAATCATATACAGGTTCCTTTTTGGCGGTTATGAACTATATACCAGGTTATCGCAGTAGCGTTTTGGTGCAATCTATCATAATTTATTGGCTTATTCAAGAATTTGGTTTGCCGGCTTTCTCGATGTTCGATGTTTGCTGCTGGTCGCGCGATATCGAGCATCGAGAACCAGGTATCCAGTAACGAGGTATGCTCGGACCCACATCGCCCGCCGCTCGACTGAGCTCGCTGATGGTAGATGTTGGCCGATTTATTGGAAGAATCTGCAATAAAAGGCTCCAAGATAGCCCTGAAAAAGTAATAGTTCACAAAGAGACCATTTGTGTTTCAGTGTTGAAAGGGTTGGGGATATAAGTGAATGGGTCTGATTGTTCCTAAACTGTCATCGGCACTGGTTGTCCTTGATGAGCATTTTTATCAAAAATCACAGAACATTCTGTGCCCGCTTAATTGGTGGCGGTTTGGCGACCACTTAGCAGCGCACTTTGACAAGTTCACGTTGTTCGTTCCTATGTCTGATGGGCCCTGCCCGGGTAATGCTCAGCCTGTCAATGTAAAGCATCTGAAGATTTGTGGGCGGTTCTTCTTTCAACAGAACGAAGATTACTACTGCCGCATCTGGACTCGAAGAAGACAATTATTAGCAGCGGCAGGTGAGATTTTTAGCGAGCATGAATTAATCATTTTGCGCACTCCATCACCAGTGGCGTTGTTACTGGCTCGACTGGCCTGGAATATGGATAAACCAACAATGCTGTTTGTAGCCGGTAATATCCTGACTGCCACAAGTTATGCAGATGCCCGGGGACTAAAGGCAAAAGTGGCACGGCTATTTGCCCGGCGACTTCGCAGAATGGAATTGACTATAGCCCGTCAGTCCAAAATGGTGGCCGCCTGGGGAGAAGAGCTGCTTCCAATTTTTCGCAGGGTTAATCCACAAACAATCCTGGCGGCAGCTCCCATCATAAGCGAAGAACACATTTGCGAACGCCAGGACACCTGCGGTCATCCAACGGTGCGGATTGTGCGTGTGGCCCGGATATTACCCAATAAGGGGTTGGAGTATCTGCTAAAGGCGGTTGCTGAGTTACGACGACGCGGTCGGGACGTCAAATTAGATGTCGCAGGCGGCGAAGATGAAACAGCCTACAAAGAAGGGTTACTTGCCCTCACGCGGCAGCTTGGAATAGCCGAACACGTGAAATTCCACGGGCAGGTGGAGTTTGGGCCGGTTTTGTTTGACCTCTATCGCCATGCAGACATCCATGTCGTTTCCAGTGTCAGCGAAGGACTGCCTCGTTGCATTGTTGAGGGACGGGCATTCGGCTTGCCGACTATCGCCACGAATGTAGGAGGCATACCGACGGTGGTCAAGCATCAGAAAGATGGCATCCTCATCAGTCCGAGGAATTCCGAACAAATCGTTGAAGCTGTTGAAAGAATTATAGACGACTGCTCGCTACGGCAAAAAATCATCCAGGAGGGATATAAGTTGGCCAGACTGGAGTCAGTTGAATTCCAGGCTGCACGGCTGGCTGGTTTAATGGCCAAAGCTCTCGGAGGCCAACCGTTGGGCGAAGCGGCGAATGACCTGCACCTCTTATAGCTGGGGAAAAGGACGAATACGCATGAGAAAAATTGTCGATTTCATCAGGGGGAAAGATAGTTGAGCAGTATCATGGAATATTAGGATATGCAGCGTTATTCCAAATCATTGATGGCCTTGGGCGGGTTCCTGAACTCATGTCCACTTATCAAGGCTTTGGCAAAACGGTGTTATTATGTGGTTTGCAGCATACTTTATTCGAAGCCATATAAGGTCCATTTGGCTTGTCCCCAGATAAAGTTGAATGAGGCGCATCTGACTGGTTTTTCCTCAACTTTTTTTGGGTATTATGATAAATCTCCGTGGAACAAATCGCAGAAACAAATTGCATTTCATGGGATTAATTACCTTTCACATCGGCCGCCCCATCCGCGTATGCCTGTTTCAATTTTACTTGCGGGGCCCGATTTCAGTGCCTCCAGGGAAATAGGCAAGTCTTTTGCCTGGAATTGGCAGCAGGGAAGCAGGTTATGCTGGATTTCTGATAACCATATCATTTTTAACGATTACTTATCTGAACAAGACAGGTATGTTGCCAAAGTTATCAATGTCCAGACACAAGTAACGTATGTGCTTCCCTATCCGGTAAACGATGTTTATGAAGATAAATTTGGTTTGACCTTGAATTACGATCGGCTGGAACGGCTTCGTCCGGATTATGGCTACAAAAACAGACCTCATGCCGTGAAGGCCTTGAAACCTATAGATGATGAGGACGGCATTTGGTGGATGGACCTGAAAACCGGCAAGTGGGAGCTCATTATTTCACTGACTTTTCTGAACCATTTCAAAAACAAGGCCTCAATGAATGGGGCATGGCACAAAGTGAACCATATTATGATTTCACCCCGGGGGGATAAATTCATTTTCCTGCATCGTTGGCTTGTGGGAAACAAAAAATATACACGCCTTGTTTTATCAAGTTTAAACGGGAAAGATTTGCGTGTGTTATTAGATGAGGGTATGGTGTCTCACTGTTGGTGGGTCAACAACACTACAATCCTATGCTGGGCCAGATTTCGTGGGAAGGATAATTATTTTTTAGTCGATGTCAATGGCGAGGATATTCATCCTTTAGGTGATTTTAGCTTGCTCGGCGACGGACATCCTTCTATTTCAACTGACAAAAGGATTCTGGTCACGGATACATATCCTGACAAGTTCAGGATGAGGTACCTGCTGTTGCTTAGTTTAGAGACGGGCACCGTAGCTAAAATAGCGGAATTTCACGAACCATTGAAATATTCAGGCCAGAGCCGCTGCGACTTGCATCCACGATGGAGTCCGGATGGTAGCAAAATTGCCTTGGATACCGTTTACTCGGACGAAAGACGCTTGACAGTTGTCAGCGCCGACAATTGGAGCTCTTATATCAAACCCACAGAATAACTAATTAACTTGTTTTATCATTACAGGGGAAAATAACAAAATACCGTTTGTATGAAAAATTCTTAGACTTTCACGGAGTTCACTATGATAATCAAAAATTTCGTTCTCGTGCTGTTTTTGTCAGCAACTTGCTTTGGTTATGTGCTGTCAGACTTGAATTTCGACCGTAATGTTGATTTTTATGATTTAGCAATATTTTCCGACCAATGGTTATTGGCAGAAGATTCTAATGAACCAAATTCGATCGGTTCTGGGACGGCTGATTATTTTGTGGCAGCATCAGACAGTCCCGACCGAGTAAAAATAAAGGCTGATTATGTCTGCGATGGCATAGATGACGATGTAGAAATCCAGGCAGCCATCGATGCATTGCCTGATTTTGGGGGTAAGGTTAAACTATCTGCCGGCCGATTTAATATCGGTAAGCCGATTAACTTTTATCGCCCCGATGTCCCCCATTGGTTTAGTATCTGTCTCGAAGGCCAGCATATCCACTCTACCCGTATATTTCTGCAAAATGGTTCAAATTGCAATATGATAGAAAATGTTACTACCGGGGTCAGTCCTTCTGGATGGGAAATAATTAGAGATTTGAAACTCGATGGTAACAAAAAAAATAATATCTCCGGAAATGGCTATTATTCTAAGCGAGGAAGTGTTAATACTGGCGTATCTTACGACCAGTGCATCCATAACGTTTTTATTTACAATGTAAAAGAAAGAGGAATTCATATTGAAGATGGCTGGCATATTAGCATTTTCAACTGCTGGATTGAACAATGTGATGGCGATGGCTTATACCTTATAGGCAGTGAATCTCGATTAAGCAGTCTTCAAATTTCATCGAACAAAGGAAGGGGTATCCTGCTTTACGGTCATGACCACAATGTTTATGATTTTATCCTGAGGGATTTGGGGGAAGATGGTTTTCAAACCAGCGCTTTGTATAATTCCACAATTGCTAATTTATCTATTAATGATTGGGGCCAGGTATCATCATCACAGAATGCCTTATATATCGATGCATCCTCACATCATAATACTTTTAGCAATATCTCAGTGAAAGGAACGGGAACAAGTTCATCGTCTCGAGGCATTGCTGTTTATGGTGATTATAATTTATTATCTAATATAACAGTTGAAGATACTCACTGCAATCCTTTGTACATAGCAAAAGGAGGCGATAATAATCTTATCTCTAATTCTTATTTTAAAGCAGGAGTAAGTGATAATAATTCCATTATAGATGATGGAGCAAATAATAAAATTGTGGGTTGTACAGGTTTAGGTAATGAGGAATTAGTAACATCGGGCTCACCAGCTCTTAAACATTGGGGCGTAACCAAACTTAACTCGGCTGCAGGGGCAATTACCGCCGCTTTGCCTGATGGTCAATATGCCGGTGAAATCAAGACTATCGTAATGACCGATGCCGGCAATCCAAGCACAGTCTCAGCCACTCATCACGAAACTTCTGACCCCCAGGTGGCGATATTCGATGATGTCAATGAAATTTGGGTGCTAATATGGACCGGAACGAGATGGGCTACCTTAAAAGCTACCTGCGACTTTTTGTCTTCGCAATGAGCATATTTGGGAACCTATTTTGCGAGCCGCCTACTATAGGAAATAGCTATGGATACTATGGAGCACAATAATGAACAGGGTATATGTGTCTCTTTTCTCGTTGTTGTTCGTAATGAAGAGCACTACATCGAGCAATGCCTTATGTCGATACTCAATCAAACTTTTGACCCAAAGCGTTATGAAATTATCGTTGTTGACGGTATGTCCACCGACAGAACTCGCGGAATTGTCGAGCGATTAATCGACGAGCATCAAGACTATCAAATACGATTGTTGGACAATCCGGGCTTGACACTGTCAAAAGGGTGGAACATTGGGATTAGGGCCTCTACACAAGATATAGTTTGTCGGCCAGATGCTCATAGCAAATTAGATGAAAAATACGTGATTTCTGGTGTTGAGTTTCTGCTAAAAAATAGGAATAAAAAAATTGCGTGTGTTGGTGGAGTCCTTTCAAATGTGGGGCATGGTGTGTTGGGAAGAGCATTCGCAGATTTTTTTTCATCTAAGTTCGGGGTAGGATGCTCTGCCTTCAGGGTTGGGGTGCCGGAAACTGTCGAAACAGATACCGCTGTCTTTGCCTTATATTGGCGTGATATCTTCAATAGTTGTGGCTGTTTTGATGAGAATCTCGTTAGGAATCAGGATATTGATTTGCACAGAAGGTTAAGACAAAAGGGATATAAGATTTTCACCAATCCTGAGATGAAAGCTGAATATTACGTTCGATCCAAACTTAGAAAGTTTCAAATGAAAGCTTTTAGTGATGGATACTGGGTGGCGTTTACAAAACAAAGTGCTTGGCGACATAAGATTCCATTGTGTTTTACAATTTATTTGCTCATATCTATCGTTGGCACCGCGATTCTTGTCCATCCTTTCAATCTGTTAATTCTTGGTCCTTTACTCATATATATTGTTTTGGGTATAGTCTTCGCACTCAGAGATGGACACGGCTTATCAGGCAAGGTTCTGATGCTGGGTTTATATCCGCTGTACCATCTTTCTTACGGATTTGGCTCATTATGGGCTATAATAACAAAACCTTTTAAGTTTCTAACTAAACTTTTGCAAAATTGAAAATTTGGGCTTCGAATGGCTGTTTTGGCGACAAATATTGATAGCAGGACATCGGACAAAATTAAGGAGAATGTTACTATGCCTACTATCGCAGACTTCCCTCCACAGTCATCAAAGAAGCCCTTGAACAAGCTCTGAAAGCAGGCATCGAGCTTGGGAGCTGGTTTGAATGTCCCCTGCACCCGATTGAAACTCCCTTGGCGGCGTACGATTACCGAATCGGTATGTGTCCCGAAGCTGAAAAAGCCTGCAGAGAAATTGTTAATTTACCGTTGCATCCCCGTGTTGATGAAAGAACAGCGAAAAGGACTGTAGAGTTCATAACGAGCTTTACTGCTGTCGGATGATGCCAGGGAATAAGAGGTTAAGACTTCTTGTGGATA
>Ga0315293_10003250_pt1 | contig 15669 bp, 15 predicted proteins | sample YL17G13_20_MG_FD_203071 | JGI IMG/M metagenome (GOLD analysis project Ga0315293, IMG submission 203071) | Sediment microbial communities from Yellowstone Lake, YNP, Wyoming, USA - YL17G13_20 | ecosystem: Environmental > Aquatic > Freshwater > Lake > Sediment | place: USA: Wyoming | collected...
CAAGGACCATTCCTTTATCAATATCCTCTGCTGAAGCGATCCCTTCTTGAAGGACAAAAATGGCTTCATTGATCATGGGAACCAGAATGCGATTCACGGCAAATCCTGGTGCTTCGTTCACGGTGATGGGCGTCTTCCCCAATTTCTCGGATAGGGCCTTGATGACCGTAAAGGTCTCTTCAGAGGTCGATTGCCCTTTAATGATCTCCACCAGCCTCATGACCGGAACAGGATTGAAAAAATGCATACCGATGACCTTCTCAGGACGTTTCGTCATAGAAGCAATCTCTGTAATAGAAAGCCCGGAGGTATTCGTTGCCAGGATCGTGTCTTTGGCACAGAGCTGATCCAATTCTTTGTAGACTTGCTTCTTCAGGTCGATGTTTTCAATAACGGCTTCAATGACAACCTGTGCGCCTTTCACTGCTTCGGCCAAATCTAATGTCCCTTTCACTTTGGATAGCCATGCATCAGCCTGTTCCTTGGTCATCTTCCCTTTGCTGATGGCCCGCTCATAATTCTTTTTAATGATGTTGAGTCCGCCCTGTACAAAGCGGTCCTCGATGTCTCGCATGGAGACTTCATAACCTGCCTCCGCTGAAACCTGAGCAATTCCAGCACCCATTAAACCCGCACCGAGTACACAAATTTTCTTGATCTCCATTGGTCTTCCCTCCCCCTTCTATTACGCTATGCGCAGAGAATTGTAGGGGAGCCCCTCTGTGCCTGCCTGCGGTAGGCAGAGGCTCCCGTCTTGATCGGGCGGCCACGCTTGGGCGCCGAAGCGCTACAGCGCGCAGGCACGGAGAACCGCCCCTACAAATTTACCGAATTTGGTTAATTGAATGGATGAAACTTTATCAATAGAAGACTTGCCTTGTCAAGGGTTATCGCTTGAGATTTCTGAAAAACCCAAAAAATCTCTGATTACACCCCTGCCTGCCGGCAGGGATTAGCGGCCGATTACACAGATGAGAAAACATTGAGAAATCAAAAAATCTGTGTAATCATGTTTAAATCTGAGTAATCAAGAGAGCTTGTAGTAGTTTTTATAAAGCTCTCTAAATAATTATCTGCCTGAAAAGGAAGGGATCAAAATGAAGCTCTACCTTATCCAACATGGGGAGGCAAAGTCTGAAGCAGAGGATCCGGAGCGCTCCTTGACAGAAAGAGGAAAAAAGGAAGTCATAAGTGTTTCAAAAGTGGCATCAGGACTTCATATCAGGCCTTCAAAGGTCTATCACAGTGGAAAATTGCGAGCGAAACAAACAGCAGAAATTATTTCCGATGCCCTAAAAATTCCTAACCCCCTTGTTCAGGCAGTCCAGGGCCTAAATCCAAATGATGATATTCGGCCCTGGGCAGAACGAATTTCTAAAGAGAAGGAAGACCTCATGCTTGTTGGTCATCTTCCATCCCTTGCGAAACTGACCTCTTTCCTTCTCTGTGGCAATGAAAATGCGAGATTGGTATTGTTCCGCTACGGAGCCATTGTCTGCCTTGATCAGAAAGAAGACAAAGGTTGGGCAGTCTTCTGGATTCTAACACCAGAGATGGCAACCCTTATAAGCTAAATTCCAAATTTCAATTAGTCATTAACTGAAGTCTTGCACTTTTTAAAGCCCATAAATGCTCAAGGTAACTATCGAGAATATTTTGTTTAAATTGGGTTCTCATGTTTTGGAATCAATTAGAGGGTCTTGATTTATGGTAAACGAATGTGACAGATAGATACTACGCTATCTAAGAAAGGAGACACAGATGAGTGAATACTTTTATTCCCTTGACGGTCGGAAGCATTACAAAGACCTGGAAGAAGCCCAGAAGGGCATGTTCCAGGCTTTCAAAAACTTTAACAATGAGATCTTTGAGAAGGAGAGCGCCCTTCCCAGGAAGGTGAAGGAACTCATAGCTATTGGCGTAGCTCACACGACTCAATGCCCGTATTGTATCGAAGGCCATGTCAAGGCTGCTAAAAAAGCAGGAGCGACTGATCAAGAGATTGCGGAGGCTATTTTTGTCGCCGCTGCTTTGAGGGCAGGGGGCGCTTTTGCTCACTCGACTATCTCCATGGGCGTCCTCAAGGAAATGGATAGGTTAGAAAAGGAGAAATAGAAATCTCTGATACGGGGGAGAATCTCGTAGACTGGCTCACGGTGTATATCCACATCGACCAGTCTTCAACCTATTAACCAACAATTATGACTTGAAATCTACACAATGATGTCAGATTTTCTTGGTGAGACTTTCATAAGGAAGTCAACAATGAACCTTACAGTGTCCGTAGGGTCAAATCCTGACTTCCACACATTAATACACAATCCCTGCGTAACCCACAAAGCTGTCGTCTGGCATGATGTCATAACTGGTGTAGTAATCGAGAAGTATCCCTTTCTCTGCTCCCATGGCTTTGCAGGTAACCATGGCAGAGATAGCCGCTCCAGCACTGCAGGCGCTGTCATTCTCCAGGGCATGCTTCAGGAGACCTCCTGCATCCATCCTCAAAGCCCGATCGATAAATCCCTTATCATTTTCCTTCTTCACCCACTCCACAGAGGCTGGACCAATCCCTTTACTTAGAAACCCATAATTAGGGCCATAGTGAGTTAAATCAGTCGATCCAATCGCAAGGATGGAAATTCCTTCCTTCTTGGCAGTCTCAGCCACTTCTTTTCCCAGCATTTCAGCTTTAAGGGACAGTGGCGATCGGATGGCAACAAGCTTCGCTTCCGGAAAAAAATATTTTACCATGGCCAGTTGAATCTCAATGGTATTGTCCCCGCTGGAGGGACTCTCTTTTTTTGCATCGATCCTTTTCATCAGACTCTTTGCGAAGTCTGTATGAATCTCGATATCCCCGAGTGGGGTCTCACAGGCTTCTTCTGTCACAATCCGGGGAAGATCTTCAGTGGAAAGATGGCCTCCGTAAAGAACAACGACTTCAACATTGCTTTTTAATTTCAAAGAATAAAAAACCCTTGCAGCAAGTTTTCCAGAAAAATACCAGCCTGCATGGGGAACAATTCCTCCCAATCCCTTACTGGAAGGGAGTTGAGAAGGTGTCCATCCCTCTAAATAGGACTCAATCTCCCTTTTACAATCCTTTCCATCAAAAGGATACCACCCTCGGGGTAAGATTCTATTCCTACGGCTCATGGCTTTCACCTCCGTTTTACGCTATGCGCATAGCGCTAAGCGCTTAGCGTCCTTATATCTTTTGAAGCGTTGGCATTCCCATCAGGGTGAGCATGTTGGCCATCACCTTTTGAAATACCCTGACCAAAGAGAGCCGAAAGGTTTGAAGTTTTTGATCTTGAAGGTGAATAAAAGGGGTCTGGCTGTCGGCCCCTGGGTCAGGATGTTCGTAAAAATTGGTGAAGGAGGTCGCAAGATCAAAGGCATATTCTGTCAATTGCGAAACCCTCAACGTTTTACCTGTCTTAACAACGGTAGAGGAGAACCTCGACAAGGCATCCAGAAGGCCTCTTTCCGTCTCGGTCAATTGCCTGGGAATGCAATCGCTTCTCCATTTTGGATCGATCTTCTGCTCTTTGGCTTTTCTCAGGATGCTACATGCCCGGGCATGGGCGTATTCTAAATAGACTCCTGTGTCCCCGGTTGTCTTCAGGGCTTCGTCGAAATCGAAGACGATCTGGCTCTCTAATGTGAATTTCAGCAAATAGTATCGGATGGCAGCTGATGCTAAAGTAGAAGCAATGCTTTCTTCCAGAGGATGATCCGCCTTCTCTATCACCTTCTGTTTCACCATTCGGATAAAATCCTTTGCCTTTACCCCTGTCCCGGAACGGCCTGACATGGCATAGGCCTTTTTCTCCTCAGTCTCCTCCATACCCAGAAGGCGAGCAGACTGAAGAGAAAGGTTGACCACTTCATAGGCCAGATGGATAGATTCATTCGCCTCTTTCTCAAAGCCCATCTTTCGAAGACATTCAATAACCACTTGCTGAGGATAACTCTGCCGGGTATCAATCACATTGATGACTCTTTCAGCATGGCCAAAACCCTTAGAAAGTTTTTCTCCTGGTTCACCCTCTTTGGCTGTTGTCCAGAGCATTTCTCCATTGGCCTGGGGCCCCCAGCGTTTGTATAAAAAATCTTTCTTGAGAAGACCAAACTTCCAGAGCTGATAGGCAACATCCTTTCCTGTATAGGTCACACTCCCATTGGATCGAATGAGGATCTTATCCAAACTCTTCATCCCTTCAGCCGTCTCAACAATGCCGCCTAAAGGAACCACCCAACATCCTTCATTCGGACCCTCTGTTTCAAAGCGGAGGGCCCCCTTCCCTTTCAGGAGTTCGAATGTGGCTTCCCAGAATCCCCGACCAATGATATCTGACTCCCAGTTGAGAAGGTCATAGAAGATAGAGAGATGAGCCACTGTTTCTAAATGGGACTGAACAATCTTTATGGCTAATTCCTTAGCAAAACCAGAAATAGGATGAATTCCTCCTTCGATCTTGTGGAGAACCTCCTCCCTCTTCTCAATGAGGGATGAGTTCTTCTCAAGTTCATTCTGGAAACGGGCATAGAGATCCCAACAGAAATAATCAAAAGGTTGATCTACCGGGACTTTTCCCCAGATAGCTTTAAAGTCAGATCCCTCCATGTAAAAAGGAGGCCCCAGATAAAGGAGGGCCGTCACCACATCCACCACCTGGAGACCTGTATCATCAATATAATTACAGACTTCTATTGAAAAGCCATTCCATTCGAGAACCCTGGCTACTGTGTCTCCTAAAACCGAATTCCTGAGATGACCTATATGCATCGCCTTGTTGGGATTCACACTCGTGTGTTCGATAAAGACTTTTTTCTCGGGTTGGGAAACAGGCTTTCCGAAAAGCTCACCTTCCTGAAGGATTCGAGGAATGAGGTCTTGAGCCAATGCTGGCCAATCCACTTTGAAATTGAGATATCCAGGAGGAGAAACACCAATATCTTTAATATAAGGTGGAAGCTTCGATTTCAATCCCTCAGCCATCTCCTGAGCGATCTTCATCGGAGATTCCCTTCTCTGCTTTGCCATGGACAAACAGACGGCGCTTGAGAAATCCCCCAGCTCCCGTTGAGGAGGCACATTGAAGGGCATCTCTTCAATATCCAAAAGTTTCTTTAATGCCTTGGCAACACCTTCTCTGATCATTGTCTTCTATTAATCGCTATCGCTTACAACTTAAATAAATGGGAATATTTTAATCTCGATAGACGGGGTTTTCTTCAATTATTATGAGGAAAAGGATAAAAAGTCAACCCTTCGATGTGTCACTCAAGACTGAGCAGGGTCCAGGTAATTGAAAATTGACAGTTTAAAGACTTCGGGAATATAATTCCATCATCAAGGCATGGTATCGTTTATTTCAGTCAAGATAAGGAGTCTTTATTTATGGAAAGCACCCTGAAAAAATATGGGTTGAGGATCGAACGAAATCAGGTCAATCCCCATATCCGATACGATGGTAAAACGAGCGGGCTAATTTTAGATCCCCTTCGAGAGGATGTGCCTCTTGAACTTCTGGGTTTTGGAATTTATCAACTGAGTTCCAGATCCATCACTAAGGAGACGAAGGGAAAAGAGATCGTTCTCCTCCCCCAGGAGGGTGAGTTCGAGGCCGAGGTGAATGGAAAAAGATTTTCAGGAAAGAGAATTGGCGGACCTTTTCCAGCCAGGGTTGGAAAATCAAATGCCTCTGCCCTGTACATCCCCTGCAATTCCAGATTGAGGATTCGGGGAAAAGGAGAGGTTGCCTTCTTTGAAGCGCCCGCCCTGAAAGAAAAGCCTCCCTTTTATTTATCGAATCAGAAAGTCGAGTCGGTTTCAAGAGGGGATTGGGTCTGGCGTAGGAATGTCACCCCTCTGATCAGCCCTAAGAATGCCAGTTCAAACCTGGTGGTTGGAGAAACATACAGCCCTCCGGGCTTCTGGTCAGGGACACCTCTTCATCTCCACGATAAAAATCAGCCCTCATCAGGAGAATCGGGTCACGAAGAAGTCTATTACCACCGGTTCAATTGGGAAATAGGAACCAAAGATCAAATCGGGCCCTATGGCGTCCAAATACTCATGGATGGTAAAAAACTGATGAAGGCTTTTCTCATTGGGGATAAAAGCATCTTCGCCATCCCTGGAGGCTGCCATCCTGTGGTTGCCTCTCCTGTTTCCGAACTCATCTATCTATGGGGATTGGCCGGAAAGGGGGAAGAATTGATGATGAGGGATCTCCCCGAGTTTGCCCACCTTAAGTCTTTTGAAGAAATTTTTAAAAAGTTGGACGGGACGAGACCAAAAAAGAACCTCTCTCAAGAAAAGCTTAAAACCCTCTGTGTTTCCTATTCTTTTACAGAAGGGCAGAAAGCTCTTTTAGCCGCAATGCTTAAAGAAAAAGGATGCGACATTGATTAATTCCAACCAGGCTCCTGCCGCAGATGAAATGCTCCGATCCCTCAAGGGCTTTCCTATTGACCTTCTGAAAATTTACCCAAGGTCTTTTTGCTCTAAAAATGGATTGGGGTACGGATTGATTCGAACCCCAGAGGGTAAAAAATGTGTGGTCGTGGGAGAGAGAAGTCATGTCCTTAAAGATGCTTTTCAGGGAAATTGTCATCACCAATCCTCATCGCTTAAGCTCTGCGATCTCTCGACTGAAAATACCGAGTGCCTGATGGCCCTCTTCCCATACACCAAACCAATCTCCCTCCGGAGATTTCCGATGACCATCGGTACTGGAGATCGCCTGGGCGTAGCGACTCCCGGACATATCCGGGCCATTAAAAAATTTCAGGTCCATCCAGCCCTCGCCCAGCAATCCGTCAGAGAGAATGCTCAAACAGGGCGAAGTTTTACTCAGGTGATTCAGGATGCTGCCTGGGCGGTCTTTCAGGAGAATTACCAGGAAGGCTACGGAGCAGATGCTGACCACCTGAAATCCCTTCAGGAGGTCAAAGAGGCTTTGGATGCCGGTGTCTCCATGGTGACGCTCGATCTTTCTGATAAGTTAAATCCCGAAGCCTTTCAAGAATCCAAAGAGTTGATCGACCGAAAGTTTAAGGAAAAGATTGATGAAGATGATGCGAAGGTCATTTTCCATTTATTTTTAGACAAAGAATTCGTATTGAAAGGCCCTGAAGGACAGTTCTCCATCTGCTTCGACGAAGAAAGTGTTAAGCGGAACGCCCTCTTCTTTTATAAAGCCCTTGACTTCATTGAGGAGGTTTATGAATTGATTCGTTCCCACACTGGAAATCGACCTCTCGTCGATTTTGAAATATCCATGGATGAGACACCCTTTCTGACCTCACCAGAAAACCATTTTTTCTTCGCCCTGGAATTGAGCCACCGGGGAGTTCATATCCAATCCCTGGCACCGCAATTCATTGGAGAATTTCAGACGGGCATCGATTTTCGCGGGGATAGAGAGGTCTTTTGCAGACAATTCTATCATCATGTTCTCATCGCCCAGGATTATGGGAACTATAAAATCTCAATCCATTCCGGGAGTGATAAATTTTCTCTCTTTTCTGGCATGAGAGGGTTGTCAAAGGAATTTCTCCATTTAAAAACAGCCGGGACGAGTTGGCTCGAGGCAATGCGGTTCATTGCTCTCGGGAATCCTCCCCTCTACAGAGAGATGCATTCATTTGCCCTATCCAGATTTAAGGAGGCATCCAAACTTTCCCATGTGACAACCGATCTCAGCCGGATTCCCAACCTCGAAGGGCTGAGTGACGGGGAACTCCCTCCTCTTCTCGACCAAGAAGATTTCAGACAGCTTCTCCACATCACCTATGGATATCTGCTCAATGCAAAGGACAAGGCTGGGAATAATATTTTTAAAGACCGCCTTTATCAAACTATGATACAATATGAAGAGGATTACTGGTCCGTGCTGGAAAAACATTTGGGGAAATATTTAAATCTTCTTGGAGTAAAAAGAAAGAAAAAAGGGGATGATGAAAAATGAAAAAAAAGAGTCCTGTAAAGATTTCGATTTGTAATGAGCTTTTCCAGGGATGGCCGATCGAAAAGGTTTTTGAGTATGCCGCTCAATTGGGGTACGATGGAGTTGAAATCGCCCCTTACACCTTGGCAGACTCCATCACCGAAATCTCACCGAAGAGGCGAAAAGCCATCCGGCATGCCGCAGAAGAGAACGGGATCGAGATGGTTGGCCTTCATTGGCTCCTGGCGAAGCCAGAAGGGCTCTACATCAACCATCCCGATGAGATCATCCGCATAAAGACCCAGGAGTATATGGAGGCCCTCATTCACTTCTGTGCTGACATCGGAGGGAAGATTCTGGTTCACGGCTCTCCACATCAGAGGACCGTTCAAGAGGGGTGGGACTTGCAAGAGTCATGGGATTTTGCCAAGGAGACCTTCAAGGTATGTCTTAAGACGGCTCGGGAAAGAAATGTCCTCTACTGTATCGAACCTCTTGCCCATACATGGACCAACTTCATCAATACCGTGGCAGAAACAATTCAATTGGTGAAGGAGATAAGACATCCCAATTTCAAAATGGTCTTCGACTGTCGAAGCGCATCGGCCCAGGAGAAGTCGGTTTCTGAAGCCCTTCTCCGGGCCTTGGATTCCGGATACCTGCGTCATATCCATGTCAATGATGCCAACGGAAAGGGGCCGGGCTTTGGGGAGACGGAGTTCATTCCGGTTTTGAAAAATCTAATCAAGAATGGTTATAAGGGTTATATTTCTGTTGAGGTCTTCGATTTCAGTCCTGATCCCCAGACCGTCGCCAGCCGGAGCATCGGCTACCTCAGGGGAATTCTGGAAACCTTGACCGAAAAAGGCTAAAGAGCGTGGATACGGTGTAAGAATTTAGTGCCAAACCTAAAAGCTGGACCTTAAGACCCTAAGGGATCGAAAAGACTTAACCTGAAGAACCACTTTAGCCGCGAGCGACAGCGCGTCATTTGGATTTGTGTTGAGAGGCATCATCCTATTCTGCTACCCCACTCCCAATACTTGGTTTAGCCACTCATCGACATACTTAGCAATCTCCTCCCAGCCCGGCTCCGCCACCACCCAGTGGGCGTGACCTGCAAACTCCTTGTAGGTCGACACCCCCTGATACTTCTCCGCCACCTGACGCACAACCGCGACCGGCGTGATCCGATCCTTCGCTGCACCAATGACCAGTACAGGACAAGTTACCTTTACCTCATCCACTGCCGCTGCTTTTCGCCGATCAAACAGCCAGAAACCTATCTCCGAAGCGGCACGGCCCGACTCGTATACAAATCGCCCGAAGGTTTCCTTCTGTTCCTCTTTGGGAAGCAAGTGCAATACCGAGTAGACCGCCTCTTCAAATCTCTGCTGCACTGGCTTTCTCCAGAACCCCCATCGCATCAGTATGCTCGAGAAACTCCGGATGACCGACGGTTTCAGTGCTAGAATGCCAGCGGGAGACGCCGGCGTGAGCAGAACCAAGGCTCTTGCCAAGCCGCGACTGCCAAGAATCTGGGCCAGCAGCCCACCCATCGAGTGACCCATCAGGATGGGGACTTCTTCCAATTCACGGATCTGTTTCTCAAGATCTGCAGCATACTCCAACAGGCTGGTCGTTCCCAATCGCGGATCAGGCGTTTCCTGGGGATTCATATCATGGAAACGTAGTGTGGGCGGGATACAGCAATAGCCTCTCTCCTCGAAATACTTAACATAGTTGTCCCAGACCCACCCAGCCCCCCACATCCCGTGGATCATCACGATCTTTTTTTCCATGGCTCGCTCCGCTCCTGGCTCAATCTATAGCCTGAATCGTCGCCTGACATTAATGATACATACAGTTTTTGAAGCCTCTGTCGATTATTAAATAATGGTTGTAATATACACAATTTTTGAACTTTTTAGAAGTGCAAAAGGAAATAAAGAAAAGGCACTCACCATTCACTGACAAATCATTTAACGCATTTAATGAGGCCCCTTCTGCCAGGGAGGCCTGTCCCGCCCCTCATTCTTCCTGCTCTGGAGGGGCCCAGCTCTTCGATCGGGCCACCGCCCGCTCCCACCCCGTGACGAGCTTCCGGCGCCGGTCCTGGGACATCCGGGGAAGGAATTCGCGCCCCACGGACCAGTTGGCTGAAATCTCTTCTCTATCTCTCCAGTATCCAATGGCCAGCCCGGCTAAGTAGGCGGCTCCCAGGGCCGTGGTTTCGAGAACCTTCGGCCGCCTGACAGGGATGTCGAGGAGGTCGGCTTGAAACTGACAGAGAAGGTTGTTGGCGGCTGCTCCCCCGTCCACCCTCAGCTCCGTCAGGCCAAGGCCGGAGTCGCGGGCCATGCAGTCGACGATCTCCATGCTCTGAAAGGCAATCGATTCGAGGGCCGCCCGCACGAGATGGCTGCGGTTGGCGCCCCGCGTCAGTCCCAGGATGGCGCCCCGGGCATGGGGATCCCAATGGGGGGCGCCTAGCCCGACAAAGGCTGGAACGAAGTAAACCCCGTTTGAATCCTCCACCATCGACGCCCAGTATTCGCTCTCCTCGGCGGAACGGATCAGCTTCAGCTCGTCCCTCAGCCACTGGATGACCGCGCCGGCGATGAAGTTGCTTCCTTCAAGGGCGTAGGTGATTTCCCCTCCCACGCCCCACGCGATGGTGGTCAGGAGGCCGCATGCAGAGGGTTTAGCCTCACGCCCGGTGTTCATCAACATGAAACAACCCGTCCCGTAGGTGGTCTTAACCATGCCCGGGTCGAAACAGCACTGGCCGAAAAGGGCTGCCTGCTGATCTCCAGCGATCCCGGCGATGGGAACGGAAGCGCCCAGGATCTCCAGGTCGGTGCAGGCCACGGGATGGCTGGAAGGTACGACCTCGGGGAGGAGGGATGGAGGAATGCCGAAGCGCTGCAGAATCTCGTCATCCCATCTCAGCTCGTGGATATTATACAGGAGGGTTCGGGAGGCGTTTGAGTAATCGGTGACGTGGACCTTTCCCCCGGAGAGCCTGTTCACGAGCCAGCTGTCGATGGTGCCAAAGGCGAGATGGCCTTGCTCCGCCTCTCTTCTCGCGCTGGGTACATGGTCAAGAATCCACTTGAGCTTGGTCCCGGAAAAATAGGCATCCGTGACCAGTCCGGTCTTCTCCCTCAGCCTGGCGTCGAACCCTTCCTTCTGAAGCTCCTCGCAGAAATCGGCGGTCCTTCGGCATTGCCAGACGATGGCGTTATATATCGGCTTGCCAGTTCGGCGGTCCCAGAGGACCGTGGTCTCCCGCTGGTTGGAGATCCCGATGGCGGAGATCTCGCTGGCTAGTAGATTTGCCCTATCGAGTGCCTCCCGGATCGTTTGGAGCTGAGAGGTCCAGATCTTCTCGGGATCGTGTTCCACCCAGCCGGGTCGGGGATAGATCTGTTCGAACTCCTGCTGGGACGATGAAATGATCTCACCGGCGCGGTTGAAAATAATTGTCCTCGAGCTGGTCGTTCCCTGATCCAGGGCCATGATGTAGTCGCCCATCCCACTCCTCCAGCCTGGTGCTGCCTGGCCATTGCGGAACCTATTGCCCGCAGTTTACAGGAAGCGTTAAAAAAAGCGGGGACATCTAAAAAGAGTGAGGATTACTAAGGAGTCCATAATTGAGAAGACATATTCTTCGGGAAATCTCATCTAACCCTAATGCTGTTCAGTTAAGCAAGAACCGTTCGTCCCTTCGAGGGCCTCCCTCCGGGCCAGGCTCCGCCCCGGAAGGGCTCATGCCCCGGAGGGAGGCCCTACAGGGCCGGAGGCAGGGCGAACGGTTTTTCCGAATGTCCTGAGCGAAGTCGAAGGAAGGGCTCAGCACGAACGGGAAGATCTCCAGTGTCTATACAATTATGGACCGATTAATAACCCACGCCAAAGGTTGTTGATTTCGGATGAAAGAGAGGATAACGGCCCGGCTTCAGGTGACGCAAAAGCTACGCGTTCATCTCTCGGCGGTCGTTTCTGGCTGCCGGTGACCTTACTAAAGCAAACTCTGCAGCTGCATCGCCAGCATCATGTCGCCTTTCACCTTGAGCTTACCCCCCATGAAGGCCGTCATGCCGTCCAGCTTACCCTCAATCATGTCAGCAAAGTCGTTGGAAGCCATGGTAATCGTGATGTCTGGCGAAGCGTAAGCGCCCTCGCCGACCACGGCCTTTCCATCGGCAATAGCCACAGAGTAGATTCCGGGATCAGCCCCGCTGATATCGAACTGAAACACAGCCTTTATCCCTGCCAGTTTGGCGGGATTGGCGTCCATCCTCTTCTGCATTTCGTTGAAGATCTCCTTCGTTATCATTTCGGTCCTCCTCATTTATTATTTTGAACAAAATTACTGATTGAAATCTACACAATCTCTTGAAGGGTGTCAACCATTGATTATAGGAAGGAAGAGTTGGTTTTGAGGCCACCTATAAAAAATGACATGGGTCAATAGGCAGAGCATTTCGACTGATTGGAAAGGGACTGAAATCACCTCGGCGTTAACGACTCATCGACATATAACTCCCCTACTGACTATATGTTTCACCCACCTCTTTCAGTAACCTCTTCAATTTATCAAGATCTCCTTCAATAAAGGATTGGAACTCTAATCCATATCGGTTCTCTCCAGAAACCTCCTTCGCTGCTAAATCATACCAGACTATTTTTACAATCGCCTTGATCGAATTTAATTCCAACCCTTTAACGAAAAGAATTTCAGTTTCTAATAAAGTCCCTATCTTAAGAGTTTCGGGCAGATAAACAAGGAGGCCTCCTTCACTGATATCGGCTGCCATTCCCCCGTGTCTTTTTTTACTATCTACGAGGGAATAATCCAAAGGGAGTTCAACATTGATTCTCGGGTGTTTTCTCCTCTCAACAATGGAAACACCTTCTTTGGACTTTGAATTCCCTTGCTCTTTTTTCCTCCACACCGTGGTGAGATACTTCCGGGGGCTCACTAATAACTCCTTTCCGTTAAAGTGTATTGGATTTCAGGCAGGAAAGTCAATGGAATTTTTTTCTCTTGACTTTTAATAGATTCATAGTAGGGAGACAATTTTTGGCATACTAAATAAACCTTCAGGTCAAGGAATAATCTTAATAATATTTTATTTTTCAACAGGTTATAGATTTATTGAAAGAATGGCACTATCCTTGCTCTAAAAGAATAACAAGGAAAAAGAGGCTGATAAAGCCAAACCACGAGTAAGGTTGGGATGCCTGCCCGCCTTTACTGTTGGGGGGCCTACTGTTCTAAAGATGGAGCAGGCTGGGAAAGCCACGCCTGTGTGCCGAAACGCAGGAGTGCCTCTAAGCCGAAACGCCTACCAACCCTGCCTACCGCAGGCAGGCATGAGCAGGTACTACGGCGTGAAGGCACAGGTCCAGGAAGAAACCAAAAATTGGTTTCTTCTCTTTAGCCAAAAGCTAAGGGAGATCTTTAGTGGATTCGCCATTAAAGATTCCCTGGATAGCCAGGTTGCCAAAATCAGATGAGTAAGGACTGGATTACCGTGGCTTCATTTAAAAGGTGATCCGGTTTTGCATTTTTAAAAGGACGAAAATCTATGAGTCGAGGACGAAAACCTGCAAAAGAGTTAAGTTACAGAGATAAAAAGATTGTGGAACAATACAACTCCACTTTGGATACGATGCCACGGTTAGGTAAGAAATATGGCATTACCAAACAGCGAATCTACGAAATTTTATTAAGGGCTAAAAGATTCGGATATTTAATCAATAGACCCAAATTATCAACACTGCATCACGAGATTCATCAGTGTAAAGTCTGTAGCAAAATCTTACAGGTAGCTGAAAAGGATGATCTGATAACAAAAAGACAGCTTACTCAAATGCTAAACATGAACGAAGGGGCTTGTAATTGGCATATAAATCAGTTGAAGGGTTCAGGTTTTGTTTCTAAAATATTTGCAACAATAAGAAGCCACAGGTTGGTTAAAGCGCTTCAATGTTACAAGAATGATTCTCTTCCCCCGGGCGCCGTAGGCAAGAAATTTGGATACAAAAACTTTTACTCAATTCTAAACTACCAAAAAAAGAAGGGGCTAAATGTAGAAAGAACGTTGAAATTGCCCATCGTCCCTGATTTGAAACAGGAGGAGCCCATGGCTGTATTTCAATCGATGTAATCTTAATTAAATTAGGGATTTTAAATAGATCGATAATTAAATATCCATGGGGAGAATTCGATGCAGGATTCAAGTCATATAAGGGAGAAAAGGAAACATCCACGGGTGAATATGGATTTGCCCCTTGAATATCGGATGACAAATGCTCCGCAAGCCTATGGAGCACTGGTTGTCAATGCGAGTGAAACAGGTCTTCTTGTTCATTCTATTAAAAACATACCTACGGGTACAAAATTAAATATCGCAGTCTTATTCCCCAAGGGATTCGAATTGTCCAACTTTGAAGTATTTGCTGAGGTTGTTTGGAAAGATATTCATTGGGAGGAAAACTGGGAGGGGTACCAATTGGGATTAAAATTCATCAATATACTGGAGGAAGAACACCGGAAGCTGAAACAACTTCTCGGTGATGGGCATCACATATAATCCCTTAAGCAGGCATTACAATTGCGAGGAGACATATTATGCAAACCGATCCTATTTTTACAGAAAACAACGACTTAGTATCTTATCTTGAACGGAATCAACTCTGAAAGCAACCAAATGGAAAATGATTTTTTTAAGACCGAAAATGACAGTAATTCGGCAGCCTCTTTTCCGAACAAGGCTGAATCGGATCCTCCTAAATCAAAAGAGAAGGACCCTCCAACAGAACAAGACCCTCCTTTTTTATCTTCTTTTCTGGTTGAATTGATCGATTCGATTAAAAATACTCTCATCTCGATTAAGAACGTGTCCCAACTTTCACCGGACAAATTTAACGATGTGGAATTTAGAAAGTATTCTCAAAGGAGCATTACAGAAGATATAAAGAATATCGATTCTGTGCTGAATAGTCTTTTAAATTATATCCATATCAATACCCCCATTACAAAATCGAATACCATCTCCCTTATTCTTGAAGAAGTATTAGAAGCCAATGTGAAACAGATTCAGTCCAAAAATATAAAGATATTTAAGAAATGTGAAAAGGATCTTCCCGAGACATTTATTCACGATGAACAGGTGAGATTTATTCTAAATTCTGTTCTCCAGTATGCAATTCTTTCGACTCCTCTTGAAGGAACAATCGGTTTTTTAATAAAATCCTTCGACTTCCTGAACGAAACGCCTCGCAAGAAGATCTCTCCAGAAAGGAACGGCGGTTATATTGAAGCGGCCATCGGTTTTATTGGTGGCAAGGAGTCCACTGAGCCATTAAAAGATATTCCTGGAAGTTCAACCATCCAGAAAGAAGAAACCACAAAGTTGATTTTACAATTAGTAAAAGAAATCCTCCAAAAAAAACACGGGAGTATAACTTATGAAGTCGATCCGAAGAAACCGAAGACGTTGATTACTTTAAGGTTTCCCATCGAAAGGAGAAAGGTGGTTTATTACGAACCCATAAGCATTTAGTCATTGAAACATTTCCGCTGAGAGTCGCACCTGTATCGAGGTGTGGCCATAAGGCAGGGGGAGATCGTATGGAACAGTTCAAACAATTCATTCTGAAACATTTTGAAAAGATTTTGGTCGGGGTCATCCTC